>Ga0190274_10001153_pt1 | contig 15564 bp, 16 predicted proteins | sample Popmic531T_FD_133002 | JGI IMG/M metagenome (GOLD analysis project Ga0190274, IMG submission 133002) | Populus adjacent soil microbial communities from riparian zone of Yellowstone River, Montana, USA - 531 T | ecosystem: Environmental > Terrestrial > Soil > Riparian zone | place: USA: Montana...
GCCTGGCGCAAGGAACAGGCCGCCCGCGAGATCGCCCGCGGCAAGGCGATCGAGCGCCAGCAGGACGAGATCGAGCGGATGGAGCGCTTCGTCGAGCGCTTCCGCTACAAGGCGACGAAGGCGAAACAGGCGCAGTCGCGGCTGAAGCAGATCGACAAGATCAAGCGCGACGGCGCCAAAGCCGAGGCGCGCGATCGCCGCAACCTGCGCTTCTCCTTCGTCAAACCGGAGCGGCCGGGGCGGATCGTGCTGAAACTGGTCAATGCGACGATCGAGGTGCCCGGCAGGACCCTGCTCGCCGGCGCCAACCTCGAAGTCGAACGCGGCGAGCACGTCGTCCTCGTCGGCCCCAACGGCGCCGGCAAGACGACCCTGATCGAGACCCTGGCCGAGCAGCGGGAGCCCGCAGCCGGCTCGGTCCGAACTGGCCACAACGTCAAGGTCGGCTACCTCTCCCAGCACGCCGAGACGGCGGCGGGGGAGGGCTCGGTGCTGGAAGCGGCCCAGCGCGAGACCGGCCTCAGTGGCCCGAAGGCGCGCCGCCTGCTCGGCGGCTTCCTTTTCTCCGGCTCCGACGCCGAGAAGTCGCTCGACGACATCTCCGGCGGCGAGCAGCGGCGCCTCTCACTGGCGATCCTGGTCGCCTCGGGCGCCAACGTGCTGATCCTCGACGAGCCGACCAACCACCTCGACATCGAGAGCCGCGAGGCCCTGGAGGACGCGCTCCTTGCCTTCGAAGGAGCGGTGATCCTCATCTCGCACGATCGCGCCCTGCTGGAGGCCGTCGGCAGCCGCACGCTGGTCTGCGAGGACGGCGAGCTGCGCAGCTATCCAAGCGGCTGGGCCACCTACCAGCATGAGCGCGACGAACGCGCCGAAGCTGCGTCCGCGTCCGCCGCCGCGGCGAAGCGATCGGACAAGGCGACCAAGCGCCACAGCCCCGGCACCGTCTCGAAAAAGGCGGCGCGAAAGGCGAGCCGCCTGGCCGAGAAGATCGAGGCCGCCGAAGGTGAGCTGGGCAAGGGCGGGGAGGACCTGGCCGACCCCGCCGCCTGGTCGACCCCGGCCAAGGTCGAGCAGGCCGAAGAGCGCCACGAAGCGGCGAAACGCAAGCTGGCCGAGCTCTACGAGCGCTGGGAGGAGGCCGAGCGGGCGGTCAGTGCAGCGGGCGATCCAGCCTGACCACGGTGCCCTTGCCGGGGGCGAGCGTGATGTTGCGGATCTTGACCGGTTCGGGCTTGGGGTCGGGGGCGCTGAGATCGGCGCGCTCGACGAACTCGCGCAGGACGGTCCGCATCTCGTATTCGGCGAAGGCGGCGCCGATGCAGCGCCGCACGCCGCCTCCGAAGGGGATCCAGGCGTAGTTGTTGGCCTTTTCCTCGAGGAAGCGCTCGGGCCGGAACTCCTCCGGCTGGGGGAAGATGTCCTCGCGGTAGTGCAGGGCGGCGATCGCCGCCACAAGGAAGGAGCCCGCGGGCAGCTCGTAGCCGCCGACCTGGGTCGGCGCGGTCAGCTTGCGGCCGACGTCGACGATCACCGGCCGCGCCCTCAGCGCCTCTTTGACCGTCGCCTCGAGGTAGTCCTCCTCGCCGGCGGCGATCGACTCACGCAGCTTTGCCAGGACCCGCGGCGTGCGCAGCAGGCGCTCCATTGCCCAGGCGAGCCCGGTCGCGGTCGTCTCGTGGCCGGCGCCGAGCACGGTGACGAGCTCGTCGCGCAGCTCTTCGTCGCTCATCGGCGTGCCATCGTCGTGGCGGGCTTGCAGCAGCAGTGAGAGCACGTCGTCGTGGCTCTCCTCGCCGGCTTCGACCTCGGCCCGGCGCAGGCCGATCTCCTCGTAGATGAACTCGTCGAGCTTCTCGCGCGAGCGCAGGAAGCGCGGCCATGGGCTGCCGGGCCCGAAGTTACGGCGCAGCGCGGGAAAGGTGGTGATCAAGCCGACCCGCTTGCTGAAGTCGTCGATCAGAACCTCGAAGCGGGCCAGGCGATCCTCGTCGTGGACGCCGAAGACGGCGCGCATGATCACCGCCAGGGTGATCCGCTGGGTGTGAGGGCGCAGGGCGAACGGCTCGCCCACCGGCCAGGTCTCCATCTGCTTGCGCGTCGTCTCGCGAATCAGCTCGCCGTAGCCGCGGACCCGCTCGCCGTGGAAGGGGGGCAGCAGCAGCTTGCGCTGCCGCATGTGGGGCGCGTCATCGAGGGTCAGCACCGAGTTGGGCCCCAGCGCCGGCTCGAGCACGGTCGCGTTCGCCTCGCCGGCGTGGAACTGCTCGGGCGAGCCGGTGAACATCGTCTTGACCAGCGCCGGATCGGCGACGTAGACGAGGCGGCCGAAGAAGGGGAAGGAGAGGGTGAAGATGTCGCCGTAGCGCCGCTGCAGCTTGACCAGAAAGCCGAGCGGGTCACGGGCGTAGCGCAGCCCCTGCAGCAGCGACGGCGCGCGCGAGCCAGGCGGCGGATCAGTACGGCCGGTCACGGCTGCGGGGGCGCGGGAGATCGTCGCCTGCTCCATCGCAATGGACCATAGAACATCGACTGGCTGACCAGCCAGTCCGGGGTCTCACTGCTGACTTCGCCTTTATCCGTACATGTGGACTACAAAAGGCGAAGTCAGCACCTAGAAGACGATGGTTCTTGGTCCGTCGAGGAGCACGCGGTCGTCGAGATGGGCCTTGACTGCGCGGGCGAGGACTAGGCGCTCGATGTCGCGGCCGATTCGCTTCAGGTCCTCGACCTCGTCGCGGTGGCTGACCCGGGTCACGTCCTGGTCGATGATCGAGCCCGCGTCGAGCTCCTCGGTCACGTAGTGGGCGGTGGCGCCGATCAGCTTGACGCCGCGTTCGTGGGCGCGGCGGTAGGGGTCGGCGCCGACGAAGGCGGGCAGGAAGCTGTGGTGGATGTTGATCGCCGGCGCGCCGAGCCGCCGCAGGAACTCGCCGGAGAGGATCTGCATGTAGCGGGCGAGGACCAGCAGGTCGACGCCGGCGAGCAGCTCCAGCAGCCGCGTCTCGGCCTCGTCCCGCGTATCGGTCCCGACCGGCACGTGGTGGAAGGGGAGGCCGAGCGCCTCGACCTGGCCCGCGTGGTCGGGATGGTTGGAGATGACGGCGACGACCTCGGCGCCGAGCTCGCCGCTTCGCCAGCGCCAGAGCAGGTCGGAGAGGCAGTGGTCTTCGCGCGAGACCATGATCGCCACCCGTTTGCGCTCGCTCGACCCGGCGAAGCGGTAGTCCATCTCGAATGGCGCGGCGATCTCTTTCGCGAAGCGCGCCTGGACCTCCTCGCGTTCGCCCCCGGGCACGGCGTCGAAGACCATCCGCATGAAGAACCGGCCCTCGTTGCTGGAGTGCTGATCGGCGTCGACGATGTTGAGACCGGCGTCCGCAAGGAAGCCACTGACTGCCGCGATCAACCCGGGCCGGTCGGGGCAGGCAAGCAGCAGCCGCGTTGTCGGCGTCTCCACGATTCCGCCATCATCCCGCCGTCTCATCCTCGATGCCGAGGCCGTCTGAACTGCAAGAAGCGGTTCATCGTTCGTCCGCGGGGAGGATTCTCGCGCCTGCCGTCGTTGCAGACGCCACTTTCTATGTGAGCAGTGTGAGCGCGGTCACGTTCCGAAGCCGCAAATACCGCCACGGTCCTCCGCTTGCTCACAAAACGCACATACTTTGTCCCTGTCCTGATCACCTGCATCGCCTTCCCCGCCGCGGCCCTCGCGGCCGGAGGCTCAGACGTCTCGCCACCCCGGAACGCTGTAGCCGACTCAACGCCGGCCAAGATCAACGTCCTGCAGCGCCCCATCGTGCGCTTCCACAAGACGATCCGCTTCACGGTCGCCCAGATGGAAGCAGCGCATCGCGCCAAGGTGCGGCGCGAACGGCGCGAGCTGTACGCCACGCTCCCCGGCGGTGTCTCCCAGGCCACCCTCGACGCGATCGGCGCCTGCGAGTCGGGCGGCGATCCCGCCATCGTCTCCTCGGACGGTACTTACCGAGGCAAGTACCAGTTCGACTACGGCACCTGGGAATCGGTCGGCGGCAGCGGCGACCCAGCAGCAGCTTCGGAGCAGGAGCAGGATTACCGCGCGGCCCTTCTGTACTCGCAGTCCGGCTCCAGTCCGTGGCCTGTCTGCGGCTGATCGGCCGCTGAGGGTTCGGGTGCCCGAACCCTTCCCTACGATTCCGGCGATGAACGGCGAGCGTGTCCCGACTCCTGATCCTCAGGGACCTAGCCGGAAGCCGCCTCGGGAGGCGATAGCCGAGGCGAAGGTTCGGGCGCCGACCCGTGGCAATCGCAAGCTGGAGGGTTTCCTAGACGCGGTCAATGAGGACGAGCAGGTGCGGGCCTGGTGGTACATGACCCAAGTTCACGCGGAGCGGCTGGGCATGTCGGACCATTCTTGGGTTCACATGCAGATCGTGCTCAACATCGCGCTGCGGCTACTGCGCCTGCTGGTCAAGGCAGGGGTCGAGCCGGTGGTTGTGGCCGACCATGGGTTGTCGGCGAAAGATGCGGAGGTGGTCGTGGCCGGCGGTGCGCTCCTGCATGACGTGGGGATGTCCATCCATCGGCAGGACCATGAGGCCTACAGCCTGTTCTTGGCTAATGGGGCGCTGGAACGCCTGCTTGCCGATTCCTACCGGCAGCCGGAGCGGACGATCGTCGCCTCCGAGATCCTGCACGCGATCATCGGACATCGGCGGCGGGGTGAGCCGTACACGCTGGAGGCGGGGGTGGTCAGGGTCGCCGATGCTCTGGACATGGCCCAGGGTCGCACCCGGTTGCCGATCGAAGCCGGACAGGAAGGCATCCACTCGATCTCGGCGGCGGCGGTCGACGAGGTGCGGATCGAGGCTGGGGAGGAGAGGCCGGTGCGGATCGAGATCGAGCTCAACAACTCGGCTGGCATCTTCCAGGTCGACGACCTGCTGGCGACGAAGATCCGCGATACCCCGCTGGAGGGCAAGGTAGAAGTCGTCGCCAAGATCGAGGGCGAGACCGAGAAACGATTGCTCAGCGGCTTCCGGCTGGACTAGCCGTAACGCTGAAGGTCGTAACGCCTGCGTTCTTTGCGCTTCTCGAGACGCCCCTGGACGATCGAGAGCACGATCACCAGGATCGCGAAGAAGGCGATGACGCCGAAGCAGAAGAAAGTGACCGTCTTGTCCGTGGTTGGCCCGGCCAGCCCGACGCCGTTGTCGGCCAGCGCGAGCGGTGCTGCTAGGAGAAGCGAGAGCAGTGCCGCGCCAAATGCTGCGAGAACGGTGGCTGGACGAGCGGGAATCTTCACGCCCGGCAATTTAGCGCAAGGGACGGGCATCCCCGGAGGAAACTTTGGAGCCCACCCCGGCGAGGACCCTAGAGGCCATTCCCATGCGGGTTTCCGCAGGGGATGCCCGTCCCTTGCGCTCCATAGGATGCGCCGCCATGAGCAACCTCGAAGCGATCGTCCTTGGTCTCGTCCAGGGGCTGACCGAGTTCCTGCCGATCTCCTCCAGTGGGCATCTGCGGATCGTGCCGGCGCTGCTCGGCTGGTCCGATCCGGGGGCCGGGTTCACCGCCGTGATCCAGCTCGGGACGATGGCGGCGGTCCTGATCTACTTCCGCGCTGACCTCTGGCGCATAGGCGCCGCCTGGTTGCGGGAGCTGCGAACGCCGATTCGGCAGAGCAGCCAGGAGGCGCGGCTGGGCTGGTTCATCGTCCTGGGAACGATCCCGATCGCGATCTTCGGCTTCGTCTTCAAGGATCAGATCGAGTCGGGCGCGCGCAGCCTCTACCTGATCGGCTCGGCGCTCATCCTTTTCTCCTTCGTCATGGTCCTCGCCGAGCGGGTCGGCACGCGACAGCGAGCCCTGGCCGAGATGGACGGCCGCGACGGGCTGTTCATCGGCGTGGCGCAGGCGCTCGCCCTCGTCCCCGGCGTCTCGCGCTCGGGGGCGACGATCTCAGCCGGCCTGTTTCGCGGCTTCGACCGGGTCGCCGCGGCGCGCTATTCGTTCCTGCTCTCGGTCCCGGCCGTGGTCCTGAGCGGGCTCTTCGAGCTGCGCAAGGTCGGCGAAGCCGGCGGACCCTCGGTGGGGGCGACCGTGATCGCCACGCTCGTGGCCTTCGTCACCGGCTACCTGGCGATCGCCTGGCTGCTCCGCTACCTCAGCACCCACACGCTGGAGATCTTCGTCATCTACCGCATAGCCCTGGGTGTCCTGGTCCTGGTGCTGACGGCGACCGGCGCGATCAGCTAAACGACCCCACAAATGGCGAACGGCCCGGGGCAGTGGGCCGTTCGCGGTGACGAGAGAGGAGTCTCGTGAGAGAGGAAGTCTGGCGGTGCGCATCGAGGCCGCGGTGAACATCCGGAGAATTCCTGAGCCTCCTGTTTCCCGCAAATTACGGGCGTTTAGCTGTGAAAATCCTGTGAACGCAGGGATTTTGCCGATACGGCCGTCGTCATTGGTGCATACAATCCTCCCGTCTCGAAGCAAGGGCTCTACTTCGCCAACCACGGCCCCAGCCACTTGAATCCACAGCAGACCATCAGGCTCGCGGTAATCGATAACGACAGCGGCTTCGTGACCGTGCTGTCGAAGCGCACCGAAACGGCCGGCTGGCAGCAGCGGGTGCTGAGCAGTGCGATCCCGCCCGAAGAGCTGGTGGCAATGAAGCTGAACGCGCTGCTGCTTGACATGGAGGTTCTCGGTGACGAAGCCTGGGGCTACTTGGAGCGGATCTGCGGGGTGCTGCCCGACCTCGGCGTGATCGTCTGCACGGGCCGCTCCACGGTGGCCCAGCGGGTGCGAGGCCTGCGGCTCGGAGTCGATGACTGGATAGCCAAGCCGTGTCACCCGGAGGAGGTGATGGCGCGGATCGAGGCCGTCTCCCGTCGCCGTCGCAGCGGCCGCTCCGGCGTCGACGCAGGGCCCCTCGTCGTCGGCGAGTTGGAGATCCGCGCCGACCAGTTCCAGGCCTTTGTTGGCGACGGCAGCCTCGACCTGACCCGGCGCGAGTTCGAGCTGCTGCAGCTCCTCGCCGCCGCCAAGGGTCAGGTGCTCGAGCGCGAGGCGATCTACCAGCGGGTCTGGGGCTATGCGATGGCCCACGGCGACCGCTCGGTCGACGTCTTCATCCGCAAGCTGCGGCAGAAGCTGGAGAAGCGCTCGCCCGGCTGGCGTTATATCCACACGCACTTTGGGGTCGGTTACCGCTTCGACCCCGAGGCGGTCGGGGGGGTCGCACCCGAGTTGGCCGGAGAGGCGTCTGCCAACATCGATCCGCAGGTCGAGAATTCACAAGTAGTTCACAGCAGCTTTACGGTCGCGTAACCGCTCGCACGTCCGCTACGACAATCCTCGCGGGCCATGTTGGAGATACGGCCCGAGGAGCACGCCGCCCTGGTCGATGGTCGCCCGCTCAGCCTGACCGTGCGCGAGCTGCAGCTGCTGACCACCCTGGCTGCCCACCCACAGCGCATCCTCACCCGCGAAGAGCTCTACGCCGAGGTCTGGGGGCGCCAGCCCCGTCACGACGACCGCTCGGTCGACGTCTACGTCAGCCGCCTGCGCTCGAAGCTGAGCGACGCGCTGCCGGGCCAGCGCCTGATCCACACCCACAGCGGCATCGGCTACCGCTTCTCGCCGGACGGCTAGCGCAAGTGCGAGGCCCTTTTACATCTTTTTCACAATCCCGATACAGCCAGGTAACAAGCTGTCGAAGGCGCGCTGAGAGTGTGGCCGGCGAGCCGGCCGGTCCGGTCGCCCTCGTGCCCTACGACGAAAAGGAGTTCGTGTGAGTCCCTCTAGATGGTTGGCCATTCTCGCCTCGTTGGCCGTCCTCGCCGTCGGCGTGTCTGCCTGTGGCAGCAGTGACGACAGCACCAGCAGCTCGTCCGGCAACCTCTCCGGCCAGATCGCCGGCGCGGGCTCGACCGCCCAGGAGGCGGCCCAGGAAGCCTGGATCGCCGAATTCGAGAACGCAAACTCCGGTGCGACGATCTCCTACGACGCCGTCGGCTCGGGCGGCGGGCGCGAACAGTTCATCGCCGGTGGCGTTGCCTACGCCGGCAGCGATGCTGCCCTTGAAGAAGAAGAAGGCGAACTCGAAAAGGCCGCCAAGCGCTGCAGCCCCGGCAAGCTCGTCGAGATACCGGCCTACGTCTCGCCGATCGCGGTCATCTACAACCTCGAAGGCGTCGAATCGCTGCAGCTCGATCCCGAGACGTTGGCGACGATCTTCAACCAGGAAATCGACACCTGGGACGACCCGGCGATCGCCAAAGACAACCCCGGGGTCGAATTGCCGGATACCCGGATCACCCCGGTCAACCGCTCCGACGAGTCGGGCACGACCGAGAACTTCACCGACTACCTCTCCAAGGTCGTCCCCAGCGTCTGGAGCTACGAAGTCAGCGGCGACTGGCCGGTCAAGGGTGGCGAGGCCGCTCAGGGCACTTCCGGTGTGGTTGAAGCTGTCACTGCCGGCGACGGTGCGATCGGCTACGCCGACGCCAGTCAGGCCGGGGAACTCGGCGTCGCCACGATCAAGGTCGGCAACGAGTACGTCGAACCGACTCCAGAGGCCGCGGCGAAGATCCTCGAGGAGTCGCCCGAAGCCAAGGCCCTGGCCAAGACCCCGTACATGTTCCCCTTCGAACTCGATCGCAAGACCGAATCGCAGGGCACGTACCCGATCGTGCTGGTCTCCTACCTGATCGGCTGCACGAAGTACGACTCGGCTGACGAAGCCGCCATCGTCAAGGGGTACTTCAACTACGTGATCAGCAGCGAAGGGCAGGAAATCGCCGCTGAAAACGCTGGTTCAGCCCCGCTCTCGGCCTCGCTGGCGAAAAAGATCCAGCCGGCGGTAGACGCAATCGAAGGCTAGGTGGAGGCGCACACCGACACCACGACCAATGCCGGTCAGATCCTCGCCGCCGCCTCCGGAGGGAGGCGGCGGTGGGGCGACCGGGTCTTCTCCAATGTCGCCGTCGCCGCCGCGGTGACGATCCTCGCCCTGCTGGCTGGTGTCGCCGCTTTCCTGCTGATCCAGGCGATGCCCGCCGTCACCGCGAGCTCCTCGGATCTGCCGGGGGGCAAGAGCCTGATCGATTACATCGCCCCGCTCGCCTTCGGCACCGTATTGGCGGCGACGATCGCGGTCGCCCTGGCCGTTCCCCTGGCCGTCGCCGTGGCGCTCTTCATCAGCCACATCGCGCCGCGTCGTCTGCTCCTCGCCCTCGGTTACATGGTCGACCTGCTCGCCGCCGTGCCCAGCATCGTCTACGGGCTCTGGGGCATCTTCGTCCTCGGCCCCGCAGCGGTGGGGCCGATGGAATGGCTCGAACAGAAGCTCGGCTTCATTCCCTTCTTCGAGGGGCCCGCCTCGGTGACCGGCCGCACGATGCTGGTCGCCGGCCTGGTGCTGACGGTGATGATCCTGCCGATCGTCTCGGCGGTGGCGCGCGAGGTCTTCTCGCAGACGCCGCGCAAGCTGCAGGAAGGAGCGCTTGCACTCGGCGCGACCCGCTGGGAGATGATCCGGATGACGGTCCTGCCCTTCGGCAAGTCCTCGATCATCAGCGGCGCGATGCTCGGCCTCGGGCGGGCGCTGGGCGAGACGATGGCGGTGACGATCATCCTCTCCGTCTCCGGCATCGTCACCTTCAACCTGATCAGCCAGGCGAACCCTTCGACGATCGCCGCCAACATCGCTCTCGACTTTCCCGAATCGACCGGGCTCGCGATCAACACCCTGATCGCCTCGGGCCTCGTCCTCTTCGCGATCACCCTCGTCACCAACCTCGGCGCGCGCGCGATCATCGCCCGCCAGAACATCCAGTGAGCGCCCCGATCGACACGGTGATTTCCGGGTGTTCGAGTCCGTGGCGATCGGGGCGCGAACCAAAGGTTGTCAGGTGAACACCACGCTCGAGACAGGCGTGCTGCCCGACTGGTCTGCCTACGGAGTGGTCGCCGCCTCGGCGGCGCTGGCTGCGGCGCTGTTGCTGGCGGCCGGCGCGTTCAGCGTCGCCCTCCTGCTCGTCGCCACGGTCTTCGTCGCCGCCATCGTCACCTATACCTGGTCGCGCCGGATCGAGGGACCGCGCCGGGCCAAGGACCGCCTCGTCACGCTGACGATCGTCGCCGCCTTCGGGCTCGCCCTGATCCCCCTGCTCTCACTGGTCTTCGAGGTGGCGAAGCGGGGGATCCCCGGCCTCAGCCTCGAATTCCTCACCGAGTCCGCGCGGGGGCATATCGGCGGCGGCGGCGCCGCCCACGCTCTGGTCGGCACGCTGGTGATCACCGGAGTAGCGGCGCTGATCTCGATTCCCATCGGCCTGATGGCCGCGATCTACCTGACCGAGTACGGGGGCGGGCGCCTGGGCCGGGGGTTGACCTTCTTCGTCGACGTGATGACCGGCATCCCCTCGATCGTCGCCGGCCTCTTCGCCTACGCGCTCTTCGCGCTGATCTTCGGTCCTGGTATCCGGCTCGGCGTGATGGGGTCGGTGGCGCTCTCCGTGCTGATGATCCCGATCGTGATCCGCACCTCCGAGGAGGTGCTGAAGATCGTCCCCAACCACCTGCGCGAGGCCTCCTACGCGCTGGGGACGCCGAAGTGGCGGACGATCGTCAAGGTGGTGCTGCCGACTGCGTTCGCCGGCCTGATCACCGGCATGATGATCGCGGTGGCGCGGATCATCGGCGAGACGGCGCCGCTGCTGGTCACCACCGGCGTGGTCGACTCGATCAACAGCAACCCCTTCTCGGGCCGCATGCAGAACCTCGCGGTCTATGCCTACAGCGAGTACCGCACGCCCGGCGTCTTCAAGCAGGCGTCCTACGACCGTGCCTGGGCGGCCGCGCTGACCCTGATCGTTATCGTCATGGTCCTGAACCTCGTGGCCCGCCTGATCTACCGCCGGTACAGAACCGAGATCCGCTAAGTGGATGGAAGGAGTTCACGACCGATGGGAGCTGCAGGAGCGACACGGGCCGAGACGGATGTCGGCGATGCTGAGATGAAGCCGCCGACGACGAGCACGCAGTCGACCTCCAAGCCGGCAGCCGATGTGGACGGCCGGCCCGCCAAGACGATCGAGGCGCGCGGGGTGGACCTCTTCTACGGCGATTTCCACGCGGTTGAGGACGTGACGATGACGGTCGAGCCGAACAAGGTCACGGCGCTGATCGGCTCCTCGGGCTGTGGCAAGACGACCTTCCTGCGCTCGCTCAACCGCATGCACGAGCTGACGGCGAGCGCCAGGGTCGAGGGTGAGATCACCCTCGACGGGCAGGACATCTACGGCTCCAAGGTCGACCCGGTCCAGGTCCGCCGTCTTATCGGCATGGTCTTCCAGTCGCCCAACCCGTTCCCGACGATGTCGATTTACGACAACGTTGCCGCTGGCCTCAACCTCAACGCCGGCCGGGTGAAGAAGTCCGAGAAGGACGCGATCGTCGAGCGCTCGCTGCGCGGCGCCCACCTCTGGAACGAGGTCAAGGACCGGCTCGACAAGCCGGGCTCGAGTCTCTCCGGCGGCCAGCAGCAGCGGCTCTGCATCGCCCGGGCGATTGCGGTCGAGCCGGAGGTGTTGTTGATGGACGAGCCCTGCTCGGCGCTGGACCCGGTCGCGACGCTGGCGATCGAGGACCTGATCGGCGAGCTGAAGAACAAGTTCACGATCGCGATCGTCACCCACAACATGCAGCAGGCCTCCCGCGCCAGTGACATCACCGCTTTCTTCAACCTCGAAGAGACCGGCAAGCCCGGCCGGCTGGTCGAGGTCGGACCGACCGAGAAGATCTTCACCAGCCCCTCCCAGCAGGCCACCGAGGACTACGTCAGCGGAAGGTTCGGCTAGATATGCCGGGCGGGATCAGGGTCGAATATCAGGAGGAACTGGAACGGCTCGAGGCGAGCGCCCTCGGTGGTCTCGACCTGGTCAGCAGCGCGGTCAGCCGTACGCTCGAGGCGATCGAGCACCAGGACGTCGAGCTGGCCCAGATCGTCGTCGCCGATGACGACCGCATCGACGGCCGCTACCTCGAGGTGCACCAGGCGCTGATCACGCTGCTCGCCACCCAGTCGCCGGTGGCGACTGACCTGCGGCTGATCTCCGCGCTCCTGCACGTGCTTAAGAACGTCGAGCGGATGGGGGATCAGTGCGTGAACATCTGCAAGATGATCCCGCTGACCGGCAACGAGCCGCCTGCCGATCAGGAGATGGTGAAGCTGATCCTGGCCATGGGTGGTCAGAGCAAGACGCTGATCAGCCAAGCGAAGCGCGCCTTCGAAGGGCGCGATATCGAACTGGCACAGGACCTGGTCCGCCAGGACGACGTCGTCGACAACCTCAACCGCGAATGCTTTCGCCTTGCCCTGGAGATCGGCGACGACGCCGACAAGCGCGAGTGGGCGATGACCATGTTGCTGGGGGCGCGGGCGATCGAGCGGATCGCGGACAACGCGGTCGATATAGGCGAGCAGGTCGCATTCGTGGTGACGGGGCTCTTTCGCGAGTTCGAGGACGCCTCGCATCCAGTTCGGTAGCCGGGCGGGTCCGGCGCGTTTGCCAAGATGGCTCAAGGCCCAGCCAATGCTTTGCGCTGCCATAGACATCGGTTCCAACACCACTCGCGTGCTCGTCGCGGAGCCAGTCGACGGCCAACTGAAGAAGGTGATGGAGCAGCGGGCCTACACGCGGATCAACAAGGCCCTCGACGCCGACGGCGCGATCGTCGGAGAGAAGATCGACGAAGTCTGCGAGGTCGTCGCGACCCAGGTGCGGCTGGCGAAAGAGCTGGGCGCGGAGGAGATCCGGGCGGTTGCGACCGCCGCCGTGCGCGAGGCCTCCAATGGCGAGGCGGTGGCGGAGGCGATCGGCGAAGCAGCCGGGGTGCCGGTCGAGGTTCTCAGCGACGAGGAGGAGGGCAGGCTCTCCTTCGTCGGCGCGACCAAGACGCTCGGGCATCCGGTGTCTGGAAGGGTCGGCGTCGTCGACGTCGGCGGCGGCTCTACCGAGGTGATCCTCGGCACCGTCCCCGGCGGCGCTTCGCAAGTGCTCTCCTGGCGGGTCGGCTCGGGAGTCCTGGCGGACGAGCTGATCTCGTCGGATCCACCCTCGGCGGCCGAGATCCGCAAGGTTCGCGACCGCATCGACGACATCTTCTCCGGAGTCGAGATCGAGCATCCGACGCAAGCCGTCGCCGTCGGTGGCAGCGCCACCTCACTGCGGCGCCTGGTCGGTGCCGTGCTCGAGTACGAGACCTTGGAGCGCGGCGTCCGCGTCCTCTGTGGCGACCCGGCGGCCGAGGTCGCCCGCCGCTACGAGCTCGACCCCGAACGGGTGCGGATCCTCGCCACCGGGGTGCTCTTGTTGGAGAAGGTCTCCGAGCTGCTCGGCCAGCCGCTGCAGATCGGCAAGGGTGGCCTGCGCGAGGGCGTCATCCTCGACCTGCTCAACGGCAGCATCAAGGGCCCCCGGATTCGCCTGGTCGCCTAGCGGCAGGCCGCCGCTCTCCTTTAGCCTCACCCTGTGGCAAGAGCACGCAAGGTCGAGCTCGACTGCGAGGCGTCGTTCGGGCTGGCCGCCAAGCGCGTGGTCAAGGTCCGCGCCAAGGAGGTCTTCAGGCAGGCGGACGGAGTGCTCGACCTCGGGGAGGTCGAGCGCGTCCACGATATGCGCGTGGCCACCCGGCGCTTGCGGGCGGCGCTGGAGGTCTTCGAGGATTGTTTCCCGCGCAAGCGCCATCGCAAGGCCCTGAAGAGGGTGAAGGCGCTCGCCGATGCGCTCGGTGGGAGACGCGACACAGACGTTGAAATTGAGTTGCTGGAAGGCCTTGCCGGCGAAGTCCTCGCAGAGGATCGGCAAGCGCTCGAAGCGTTGATCGGGAAGCTGCGCGCTCGGCAGCGGCAGGCCAACGAGGATCTCGCACCTTTTGTCACCGCCAAGCGGCTGAAGAAGCTGCGCCGTCGATTGGCAAAGCTTGCCAAGGCGGCGAAGAAATGAAGCCGCGCAAGGTGGAGGGCCTTGTCCCTCAGGCGCCGCTGCGCCCAAACGCGGCTCGCATCGTTCGTACCCGGCTCGAGGAGTTGCGCGACTTCGACGTCGAGGCGCTTGCTCTCGATGCGAGCGCGGCCCAGCACAACATGCGGATTGCGGCAAAGCGGCTGCGCTACGTGCTCGAGATCGTTGGGCCCTGTTTCGGCGAGGAGGCCAAGGTCGCCCGCGATGCCGCCAAGCGGCTGCAGTCGGTGCTCGGCGACCTCCACGACTGCGACCTGATGCTGCCCAAGGTCGAGCAGATCCGCTCGGCCGCGGCCCTCCTGCACGAGCGCCGCGAGCGGCTCTTCCACGAATTCGTCGAGCTCTGGCAAGCCGAGGCGAGTAAGGGCACATGGGCCGCGCTGGAGGCCGCTCTCTAGGGCCGATAACGGGATATTCACGGCGAATTTCCCCCACGTTCACAAGTTTTCCCTGCTAATAGCGAATTCTGTGGGTGACAGAAACGACCAGAGCAGGGGAGACGCCGATGATTTCCCGAGTAGATATGCATTGCCATTCCACCGCCTCGCAGCTTTCACGGCTCGGGGTCCAGCGTTCGCTCGGCTTGCCCGAGTGTGCGACGCCTCCCGAGGAGGTCTACGAGCTGGCCAAGCGGCGGGGGATGGACTTCGTCACGATCACCGATCACGACACGATCGACGGCTGCCTCGAGCTGGCCGATCGTCCCGACTGCTTCGTCTCCGAGGAGCTGACCGCTCGCTTCGCCGGCGAGCCACAGGCGGTTCACGTCCTCTGTTACGGGATCACTCCCGGAGACCACGAGTGGCTGCAGGCACACGCCGGCGATCTCGAGGCCTGCGCCGCATACCTTGCCGACAACGAGATCTCCTGCGCGCTCGCACATCCGTTCTTCAACGTCGATGCGCCGCTCACGCCCCGGCACAGGCGGCGCCTTGCCGAGCTCTTCCCGATCTGGGAGGTGCGCAACGGGTCGCGGGCGGCCGAGCTGAACATGCCCGCCGCCGTCTATACCGAGACGCATGGCGGCACCGGCATCGGCGGCTCCGACGATCACGCCGGCGTGGATATCGGCCGCACCTTCACCGAGGCGCCTGCGGCCGCCACGCCGGAAGAGTTTCTGGACCACCTGCGCGCCGGCGATGCTGAGGCCGGCGGCGAGCAGGGAAGCGCCGCCAAGTGGGCGCACGCGGCGCTGGCGCTGGCGACCCGGGCCCTGGTGCTCCCCAGTTCCGGTGCGCCTTTTGGGGCTATAGACCACAAAAGGCGCACCGGAACGGTCGATCCTGCGGCTGTGCTGAAGATCGCCCAGCGGACGATCGGCGAGGGCGCCGCCCGGGAGGGGAAGGTCGCGGCCGACATCGGGCCGGGTGACGCCCGAGCGCTGCTCGAGGCCTGGCTGGACTCGATCGAGCTCGACCTGCGGGGCCGGGACCTGCTCGCCTATCTGCAGGCGGACGAGTTCTCGCACGCCGACCTCTACCGCCGTGCCCGCCGCACCCACGAGCGACTGTTGCGGGGCGCGGTTGCGCGGGGCTCGGAC
>Ga0190274_10001154_pt1 | contig 15557 bp, 13 predicted proteins | sample Popmic531T_FD_133002 | JGI IMG/M metagenome (GOLD analysis project Ga0190274, IMG submission 133002) | Populus adjacent soil microbial communities from riparian zone of Yellowstone River, Montana, USA - 531 T | ecosystem: Environmental > Terrestrial > Soil > Riparian zone | place: USA: Montana...
CGGCGGCGACGCCGGGGCTGACCCCGATGCCGCTGAGTGTCTCGGCCATGGCTACCCCTCGCTGTCGAGGTCCCTGGCGACCAGGGCGGCCAGCTCGTCAAGGGCCTGGTCGGCGCCGTCGCCGTCCGCGGCCAGCACGACCTCGTCCCCGCCGCGCGCGTCCAGGGCCAGCACCGACAGGATGCTGCGAGCGTCGACCGGGTCCCCGCCGGCCTTGGCGATCGTCACCTTGACGGGCTGCTTCGCCGCCGCCTGCACGAACATGGCGGCCGGCCGGGCATGCAGGCCAACCTTGGAACCGACAACGACACGGCGCTCGGGCATAGGAACCTCCGACCTCCGGCACGCCGGGACCAGCCCGGCCCTTCAATGTGCCAGACAGTATCAACGCCGAGCCGCCCTGCCGACTAGTTCGACCCCTCTCGCCGACTTTCGCGGGATGCTACTGTGGATCGATCAATTGGACTAGTCCACTTTGGAGGCCCCCGTGCCGAGCCGGATGCGGGTCGAGATCGCCGAGCAGCCGGAGGCGCTGCGCCGCACCTTCGAGGCGCTGCTCCCCCAGGTCGGCGAGCTGCAGGCCCTGGCCAGGGACAGCCGGCAGGTGCTGTTCATCGCCCGCGGCTCGTCGGACAACGCCGCCGTCTACGGCCAGTACCTCTGCTCGGCCCGCGCCGGCCGCCTGGCCTCCCTGGCCGCTCCCTCCCTGGCCACCGTCTACGCCGCCCGCCTCGACCTCCACGGCGTGCTGGCGGTCGCCGTCTCCCAGTCCGGCGCCACCGAGGAGATCGTCACCACCCTCGACTGGTCCCGCGCCTGCGGGGCCCGCACCGTGGCCATCACCAACCAGCCCGGCTCTGCCCTCACCGAGGTCGCCGACGTCTCCCTGGTCACCCAGGCAGGCGACGAGCAGGCGGTTCCCGCCACCAAGACCTACACCACCCAGCTCGCCGCCATGGCCGTCCTCGCCGCCGCCGTGAGCGGGTCCCCGGGCGGGTCGGGTGGCGGGGGGATCGACGTGGGCGCGCTGGGGCGGGTGCCGGACGCGGTGGCGGGGATGCTGGAGGTGGCGCCGGCGGCGGAGGAGCTGGCCGAGCGGTTGGTGGGGGTCGACACGCTGGTGGTGTCGGGGCGCGGGTTCGCCTACTCGACCGCGCTGGAGCTGGCGCTGAAGCTCAAGGAGGCGTGCTACCTGACGGCGGTCGGGCTGTCGTACGCCGACCTGGTCCACGGGCCGATCGCGATCGTCGACGCGGACACTCCGGCCCTGCTGGTCGCGGCCGGCGACGGGCCGATGGTCCCGGAGATGACCGGCCTGGCCCGCCGGATCGCGGCCACCGGCGCCCCTGTGTACGGGATCGGCGGCGACCCCGGCTTCGCCGCCGCCTGCCGGGCCGCGCTCCCCGGCCCGGCGCTGCCCGAGCACCTGGCCCCGCTCGCCCTGGTCGTGCCCGGCCAGCTCCTGGCCGAGGCCCTGGCCAGGGCCAAGGGCATCGACCCGGACGCCCCCCGGGGCCTCCGCAAGGTCACCCAGACCGGCGCCTGACGCCCAGCGGCGCTATCGGGGGGCCGCCCGGAGCAGGGAGGACTCCCCGATGTACTGCCGGTCGTCCATGAAGGCGCGGCGCCACAGGAAGTACTCGGAGCGGGGGCGGTCGTCGGTGATCTGAGGGCCGTCGCCGACGAAGGAGCGGAGCCGGTCGTCGGCCAGCCACTCGGATCGGCGGACGATCTCGACCCAGCCGTCGGCGTCGGTCGGGGGATGGTCGGGCACGTCGTCCAGGTCGCGCAGGGCGGCCGGCGTGCCCAGGACCCGGCGGATGTTGGCGTCGGTGAACGCAAGCGGAGCGTCCGAGCCGAACATGAACACCCCGTGCCGGCCCGGTGAGAGCACCAGGCGGACGTGGCCGAAGACGCCGGCGAAGGTGCGGACGTGCTCCTTGAAGTCGTCGAGCGGCAGGGCGTACGGGATCCAGAGCATGAACACGCCACCCGGCCGCAGCCGGGCCTTGCCCTCGGTCAGGAACTCGCGGGTGTAGAGGACCACCGACCCGGCGCTCTCGATCGGCGGGGCGGGGTCGACGGCGACCATGTCGTAGGTCTCCCGCGACAGGCGGACGTAGTTGCGGCCGTCGCTGACGATCACCCGGCCCTGGGGGTGGTTGAGGAAGCGGTCGGCGTCGGGGAAGAACACCGGCATGCGGCTGGGCACGGTCGGGGACAGCTCGACCGCGTCGGTCCGCAGGCCCATCTGGAGCCCGGAGCGGTAGGTGCCGCCCATGCCGAAGGCGATCACCAGGAAGTCGTGGGCGTCCGGGCGCAGCGCCTTGGACAGATAGCCCATCAGCTTGGTGTCGACGGTGAGCGAGGTCATCCCGACCCCGCCGACCAGCAGCCGGCGCCCCTTCTCGGGGCCGCCGACGGTGTCGACGGTGGCCAGCTCGTCCTCGGCGTGGGTGACCGGCAGTCCGGTGCGGCGCAGCTCGTTCTCGGTCTTGGTCCGGGTGACCGGCAGGTCGAGCGACGACGCGACCAGCCCCAGCACCGCCAGCCCGGCCAACCCCCCCGCCACCAGCCGCGCCCGCCCCGCCCCCGACCGGCCCGGGTCCGCCGGGACCCGGTCGATGGCGAGCAGGGCCGTGCCGGCGAGGAGGTTGATGGCGCCCAGCAGGAGGATCGAGGCGTTGGTGCCGAGGGTCCCGGCGAGCACGAACGCGGCGCTGAACGAGCCGAGGATCGAGCCGAGGGTGTTGGCGGCGTAGAGGAGGCCGACGCTGCCCCCGGCCGCTTCGGCCGACGGGGTGGCCAGCCGCCCGGCGAGCGGGAAGGCGTAGCCCATCAGGATGGTCGCCGGGAGCAGGATGGCCACCGTGCCGACCTTGGACGAGACGTGGCCGAAGACCCCGCTGCCGAGGACGACCGTGAGCTGGGCGAGCACGCCGATGGCGCCCAGGCACAGGCCGAGCACGCCCAGCCGATCGCGCTCGGGCCGGGAGAAGCGCCGGTACAGGAAGCTGCCCACAGCGATGCCGAACAGGAACACGGCCAGGATGGTCGTGAAGACGTAGATGTTGGACCCGGTGCCCTCGGCCAGCATCCGGGTCCAGAGCACCTCCAGGGCGAGGGAGACGAACCCGGAGACGAACGTCGCCGCCAGCACGATCCGCCGGCGGGGACGGAACCAGCGTGGCACCTCCGGCCGGGCGGGCCGCTCGCGGCGGGCGGCCACCTCGCCGATGTCCTCCGGAACCGCCTCCCAGCGTCGCGACAGCAGGAGGGCGCCGAGGCCGGCCGCGAGGTTGAGGGCCACGGCCAGGTAGCTGGTCAGGCGCAGGCCGAGGAACTCGATGAGCACGAAGCCGCCCAGCAGCGTCCCGGCCATGGCGCCGATGGTGTTGGCCGCGTACAGCTCGCCCAGGCGGGCGCCGGTCTCGTCCAGGGTCCGGACCAGGTAGCGGGTGAGCAGCGGCAGGGTCATGCCCATCAGGAAGGTGGCCGGCGCCACCGCCGCCAGGGCCAGGGCGAAGCGGACCCCGGCCAGCTGGCCGGGCCGCTCGACCAGGCTGGGCCACACGCCCCGGTACACCTCGGCCAGCCCGGAGAAGATGAACGGCAGGAAGGCGGCCATGGCGGCCACGGCCAGCTCGACCAGTCCGTAGAGGCGCAGCGGCCGCCGGGTGGTGCCGGCCAGCCGGCCCCCGATCAGGCTGCCGAAGCCGAGGCCGGCCATGAACGCGGTGACGATCGTGGCCACCGCCTGGGTGGTGTTGCCGAACACCAGCACCAGCTCGCGCGACCACACCACCTGGTAGATGAGCCCGGCGGCACCGGAGGCGACGAACAGGGCGAGCACCACGCCGCGCAGCGACGGGGTGGCGCGGCTGCCGGGTCGGGATGGGGAGGTGGCGACGGCCACGGGCAGGACTCCTCGGATCGATGCAGACCCGCAGGAGGCTTCCAGATGCCGGCCCCGGCCGGCAAGCGGCCGTCCACGCCCGGGCGGCGCGAGGAACCGTTCGGGCGCGGGCGACGTCCCATCCAGCAGGCACCGACACGGGAGGGTGAGCATGCAGCTTCGCCGGGCGGCGGTGGGGATGGCGCTGGTCGCGATGGTGGTCCTCGCCGGCTGCGACTGGGGCAGGAGCCAGGACGGAGGCGGAGGCCAGGCGGCCGCCGACAGCGCCGCCACCGAGGCGCAGGCGGCGCCCGATGGTGACCGGGCCGCGAGCGCCCAGGGCCAGGCCGCCGCCCCCGCGAAGGCCGGCTCGACCGAGGCGGCCGCCCAGGTGCGGCTGGTCGACCTCGGCAACCGGATCGTCCGCGTGGCCACCGTCGACCTCGAGGTCGGCAAGGGCCAGCTCGACGAGACGATCGACAAGGCCACCGCCGCGGTGGTCAAGGCAAGGGGCATCTACGTCGGCTCGTCGACCTCGGTGCCGAGCGGCGAGCCGGCCAGCGGCCAGGTCACCTTCCGGGTCCCGGTCGACGCCTTCGAGTCGGTCCTGCGCGAGCTCAAGGGCCTCGGCACCTACCGCGGCGAGCAGTCGAGCACCGAGGACGTCACCAACCAGTACGTCGACCTCAACGCCCAGCTCGCCGCCTGGCGGGCCCAGGAGCGGGTCTACCTGCGCCTGCTCGACCGGGCCAGGTCGGTGACCGACGTGATCGCGGTCCAGAACCAGCTCCAGCAGGTGCAGTCGAACATCGAGCGCCTTCAGGGGCAGCTCAACCAGCTGGAGGACCAGTCGTCGTTCTCGACCATCACGCTCCAGCTCAGCGAGCCGGGCGCGGCCGCCGGGGAGCCGCAGGGCCGGCTGGCCAGGGCGTGGGCCACGGCCGTCAACGGCCTCGGGGTGATGGCGGCGGCCGCGCTGGTCGCGGTGGTGTGGGCGATCCCGGTGGCGATCCTGGCCGTGCTGGTCCTGCTCGGGCTGCGGACGCTGCGGCGCCCCCGGCCGGACGTTCTGGGATAAGCTAAGGCCCAATTGGCTCGAACCACTCAAGCGTCGCGAGTAGCGTGTCGATGCTTGCCGGGGCCGTCGCTCACCCGCCTTTCTACGCAGGGGATCGCCTCGCGTGTCGTCGCGTCGCAACGCTTCGCTGGTCGTCGCCCTCGGGTGGCGTCGCTGGCGGCGACCTCGCTGGCGGCGATGGTGGCGCGACGGCCAGGAGCGACGGGGGGTCAGCCGCCAGGTCGGGGAACGACACCAGACAGGCGGCTCAGGAAAGTCTGGTGGGGATGATGGCGGGCGGTCAGGGTGGGACCGCGATCAGGGGATGGAGTAGGTCCCGGCTGGGTAGCCGCAGGCGTCGGTGGGAACAGTCCGGAGCATGGGAAGGCTTGTAGGTCACAGGTCACGGCTCGGGCGCTGGGCAACCCGCAGCTGGACCCACCAGGCGGTGCTCTACGCCATCGTGGGGACGCTGCTCATGCTCCCGGCCCACTACTTCGGCCTCATCGGCGAAACCGGCCGCCAGCTCGTCCCGTCACTCGTGACGGCCGTGGTCTACGGCGTGGGCGTCGGCCTGCTCATGGCCGGCTGGGAAGAGTGGGGCCGCCGCCGGGCGCAGCGGGGACGAGGAGTGAGCGGCGATGCCCCTCCTGTACCAGCCCCGCCGCGCCCGCCCACCAACGCCGGCGGAGCGCCGCCAGCTCGCCGTCGCGGCCGCAGCGGTGGTGCTCGGCGCGAGCGCGACGCTGGCGGGCTTCCTGGTGCTGGTGCGCGACGGCCAAGAGTCCCTGGCGATGATGCTGATCCGGGGAGGCGGCCTCCTTCTCATGGTGGTTGGCCTTTTCGCGATCCGGCCCGTGGTCTCCGGTTGGCGTCGGCGCATGCTCGTTGTCGCCGCCGCCGGTCTCGCCTTGGGATGGGTGGCTTCGGTCGTCCGCTTCCTCGGCGACCGGTGATAGAAGAAATCCCGTAACGATCCCGGAACGCTCAACGAGGATGCTGTGCTCGAAGCATCCAAGTCGAGGAGGCCAGGCGATGCCTGCCACCGGGAACCACACCCTTGTCCACGGCCTGCTCTCGATCGCCGTCGGGCTGATCTATGCCGCCACGGTCCTGTTCCTCGTCCAGCTCGTGCCCGTCGTGGGCGGCGGTCTGTCCGTGGCCCTGTCCACCCTCGCCGTCGCCGCGTTGCTGCGGCCGCTGTGGCGCCGGACCCAGGACACCGTGAACCGGCGCTTCAGCGGGCTACGGTGAGGTGGCCACGAAGATGCAGAACGGGTGCCCGGCCGGGTCGGCGTAGACGCGCAGTGGCTCCACCGGGTTGTCGGCGTCGTCCTCGAGCAGCCGGGCGCCGAGAGCCAGCGCCCGCTCGTGCTGGGCGTCGAGCTCAGCCTTGGTCGGGACGCTGAGGTCAAGGTGCAGCTGCTGGGGGACCGGGCCCTCGGGCCAGGTGGCCTTTGGGAGCGCGGGTACCTGCTGGAACGCTACCTGGGTGCCGCCGGCGTTCCGGAGCACCAGCCAGTCCTGACCCTGGGGGTCCGGCTGGTCCGGCGCCGGCGGCTCGTCCCCGGGCCGGTAGGTCAGGCCCAGCAGGCGACGGTAGAACTCCGCCAGCTCCCGCGCGTCGGTGGCGTCCAGGACCACCTGGAGAAGCTTCGGAAACTCCTGATCCGCCACAGGACCTCCTCGATCAGGCGGGAGCGACGCTGGCCACGATGGCCCGTCCCAGCTCCTCGGGTCGGGTGAGCTGTGGCCAGTGCCCCGTGGGCAGGTCGACGTACTCGACCTCGCGGATCTTGGTGAGCTCCCGCACCGGGGCCAGCCCCCGCTCGATCCACCCCCGGAGCATCTCGCTGGTGAACTCGGTCGCGATCACGGTGACGGGCACGTCGTAGCGGCGCTCGTCGGAGAGCCGCTGCGGCTCGCCGATGACCCCCGCCGGCGACGGGACCGCCCGCTCGCGGAACGCCGCCCGCAGCTCGTCGTCGAGGTCGACCAGGTCCCCCTCCTCGAAGTCCGACCAGTCCGGCAGCGGGACCTCGCCGTTCCGGGCCGGGAACTCGTCGGCGATGGTGTCACCGTCGCCGGTGGGGAAGCCGCCGATGTAGACCGCCCGGGCGACGCGGTCGGGCCGGGCGTCGACCGCGGCGTAGGCGATCCCGCACCCGCCGGAGTGCCCCACGACCGCGACCTCGCCGTCGGGACCGCGGGCGTCGATCGCCGCGACGACCGCGTCGACGTGGTCGCGCAGGGTGATCCCCGACCGGTCGGCCTCCTTCGCCTCCATGCCGGGCAGCGTGAGCGGGTGGGCGCGGTGCCCCGCCCGCTCGAGGACGGGAACGACCCGCTCCCACGACGAGCCGTCGAGCCACAGCCCGGGAACCAGGATGATGTCCATGGCCGAAGGCTAGGTCACGCCCCCGACAGCCACGTTCGGGCCTGGGAAGCCGTTGGCGGCGAGCCAGCGGGCGAACTGCTCCGGCGCGCGGACGCCGTCGCGCAGCACGGCGGTGTAGATCTCCCAGCCGCTGACCTCGTCGGGGTAGCTCGGGAGCCGGTGCCAGACGTCTTTGATCCGCAGCACGGCCAGCCGCTGCTCGTCGGTGATGGTGTCGCGCAGCCGGGCATGCCAGTCGGCGATGTGGCCGTGCAGGTCGTGGAGCCACAGCGACAGGTCGATGCGCCAGCGCCCTCGGCCGGCGTCCAGGTCGAAGGGCACGTGGTAGCGCTCGTCCCTGGCCTCGCCGGTGGGACATCGCTTCCCCCGCTCGTCGCGGTAGGTGAGCCCCACGAACCCTGGCAGCTCCACCACCCGCTTCAGCAGCTCGAGGACGTCCGACGGCGAGCACTCGGCGCCAGCCAGCAGGCAGACGTCCAGGTCGCGCCAGCACATCAGCCCGGAGAGGTAGCTGCCGACCACCAGCACCGGGCCGACGTCGGCGAACCGCCGGTCGAGGTCGAGCTCGGCCAGGACCCGAGTGGCTTCGGCCTGCAGGGCCGCCTGGCGCGCGAGCAGCTCGGGGTCACTGGCCGAGGTCGGCATGCGACCATTCCACCACGCGACGAGCCGGCACCGCTCATGGCCGAGGAGGCCGCGATGGCCAGGTCCTGGCGATGCACAGTCCGACTCCACCGATGGCAGCGCATCCGCAGACCGGACGGCCAAAGGTACCGCGAATGCCGCGACTGCGGGAGGCAACTGATCGATCACACAAGGAAGGGCCCGCCCACCGCGATCAGCTGATCAGTTGGGACGTTGGCGTCCCGCCGGCCTTGGCGGGCTCGGGTGTAGGCGGTCGCGCCGGCCCCGATGGTGGGCACGATGACCTGCGCGTCCAGGTGGAGCGGGCGAAGGGAATCGAACCCTCACCGCGAGCTTGGGAAGCTCGAGTTCTACCATTGAACTACGCCCGCAGGAGGGGCGATTCTAGCCGGGCGGTCTGAGCTGGGGCAACGAGGTCGTGGCAGAATGCCGGCCGAGCAGCCTTTGTCTTGGGAGTGCACAGGTGATCCTGTCCGACCGTAGTCTGCGGGAGGCGATCGCGGCCGGGCGGCTGGTGATCGACCCGCTGGACGACGATGCCATCCAGCCGTCGAGCATCGACGTCCGGCTGGACAACCGCTTCCGGGTCTTCTACACGGCGCGGCATCCGTACATCGACGTGAAGCAGCCGATGGAGGACCTGACCGAGCTGGTCGAGGTGAAGCCGGACGACGCGTTCATCCTGCACCCCGGGGAGTTCGTGCTGGGCTCGACCCTGGAGCAGATCGGCATCCCGGACGACCTGGCGGCCCGGTTGGAGGGGAAGGCGCTAGCAGTCAACACCCCTGTCCCGACGCCCCTCGGCTGGAGAATCATGGATCAGCTGAAGGTTGGCGATCAGGTCTTCGACGAGCAGGGGCTGCCAGCAGTGGTGATGAGAGCGACCGAGGTGATGCTTGGCCGACCCTGCCGCCAGGTTGTCTTCTCTGACGGATCTGTCATCGTCGCCGACCACCAGCATCTCTGGCTGACGCGCACCAAGTCAGGACGAGGACATGGCAAGCACCGAACAGGATTAGTGACGACAGACCAGATCGCCCAGAGCTTGCTCGCAGGGGCGGAGTTCAACCATCAAGTCGCCCTCTCCGGCCCTGCGCAATATCCCCCGAAGCCGCTTCCCGTCGATCCCTACGTCCTTGGGGCTTGGTTGGGGGACGGCACGAGCACCCAAGCCGAGATCACCTGTGCCGACGCGCCGATCCTCGAAGAGATAGTGAAGGCCGGATACGCGGTGGAGCGCCGGGCGGCAGTCGATCACTACTGGATTGGTGGGGCCGGGCACACGCGAGACGAGCTGACGGGTCGATACGCCAGGAACAGCTCCCTCTCCAGCGCCCTCCGCAATCTCAACCTCCTGGGGAACAAACACGTACCGGTGGACTACCTCCTGGCCAGCGAGCCGCAGAGGGCGGCATTGCTGCAAGGGCTCATGGACACCGATGGCTACGTGGACACGGTGGGACGGTGTGAGTTCACCAGCACGCGGGAGTGTCTCGCTGACGCTGTGGTGGAGCTTGCCGCCAGCCTTGGTCTGCGCCCGGTCAAGTCCAAGAAGCGGGCCACCTTCAACGGGATCGACTGTGGCCCTGCATACCTGGTCAAGTTCTCGCCTCACCGCCCCGTGTTCCGCCTTCCGCGCAAGCTTCAACGCCAACGTCTCGTAGGAAGGCATCACCTCTTTCGCGCCATCGTCGACGTGCGCGAGATGGAAAGCGTGCCTGTCCGCTGCATTGAGGTGAGCGCTCCCGGTGGGATGTTCCTTGTGGGCCGGACCTTCATTCCGACCCATAACTCCTCACTCGGCCGCCTAGGACTGATGACGCACTCGACGGCCGGGTTTCTCGATCCCGGGTTCATCGGGCATGTGACGCTGGAGCTGTCCAACGTGGCCAACCTGCCCATCACGCTGTACCCGGGGATGCGGATCGGGCAGATCGCGGTGTTCCAGCTCACCACCGCGGCCGAGCGGCCCTACGGGTCGCGGGGTGTCGGGTCGAAATACCAGGGGCAGCGGGGGCCGACCCCGTCCCGGTACTGGGAGAACTTCCGCTCGCCCTGAGCCCGAGCCACGCCCGACAGAGGACCGCGATTGCCGAAGCTGCCAGCGACATCTGCCGCCCCCGCGACCACCGAGGATGCCCCTCCGGCCGAGGCCGAGGCGCCCGCGGTCGAGCGCGGGGACGCCGGCTCACAACGGCTGGGCCGGCTGGCCCGGGGGCTGGCCCGGGGGCTGGGGCGGCGGCTGCGTCCCGGCCCGCGGGCCCTGCTCCTGCTGGTCTTCCTCGGCCTCGCCCTGTGGATGTTCGCGCCCGCCTGGTCGTCGCCGACCACCACCACCCTGGAGGGCGGGGACGGCGACCCGGCGATCTTCATGTGGTTCCTGCGCTGGGTGCCCTACGCCCTCGAGCACGGGCACGACCCGCTGGTCACCTACCATCTGAACTACCCCGACGGCGTGAACCTGATGTGGAACACGTCGCTGCCGCTGCCCGGGCTGCTGCTGGCCCCGGTGACCACGGCCTGGGGGCCGGTGCTGACCCTGAACCTCCTGCTGGTGCTGGCCTACGGGCTCTCGGCCTGGTGCGCCTACCTGGCCATCCGGCGCTTCGTCCCCGGGCACCTGGCCCCGGCCGTGGGCGGGCTGGTCTACGGGTTCTCGCCGGCGGTGCGGGTCCAGTCGCACCACCTGCACATGTCGCTGGCCTTCCTGGTCCCGCTGATGTTCCTGGCCCTGCACGAGATCCTGGTCCGCCAGCGGCGCTCGCCCTGGCTGGTCGGCGCCGGGCTCGGCCTGATGGCCGGGGCCCAGCTGCTGATCGGCGAGGAGCTGCTGGCCATGACCGCCCTGCTCGGCTTCGCCCTGTTCCTGCTGGTGGTGCTGACCAACCTGCGCCGGCTGGGGGAGCGGTGGCTGTACGCGGCCAAGGCGTTCGGGGTGGCCCTGGTGCTGGTGTCGGCGATCATCGCCTGGCCGCTGTCGGTGCAGTTCGGCGGGGCCCAGCGGATCTACGGGGACATCCAGCAGACCAACCGCTCCAACGACCTCCAGAGCTTCATCCTGCCCGGGTGGCCGCAGGCCCTGACCTGGGACGGCGCCGGCGAGCTGGTGGCCGGGTTCGCCGGCGGCAACTCGGCCTACCTGGGGCTGCCGTTGCTCCTGGTCCTGGTCGTCCTCGGGGTCCGCTGGCGGGCCAACCCGGTGGTCAGGATGGGGCTGGTGCTGCTGGCGGTGGCGGCCGTGCTCTCGCTGGGGCCGACCCTGCTGGTGGGCGGCCGCGACACCGGCATCCCGCTGCCCTGGGCCTTCTTCGAGAACCTGCCCCTGCTGCCCAGCCTCATCCCGGCGCGGCTGGCCCAGCTCACCGCCCTGTTCGCCGGGCTGCTGCTGGCGGTGTTCCTCTCGGCCGTGTGGCGCGGGGGCGGCTGGCGGCGGCCGGCCGCGGTCGTGGTCGCCGTGGTCGTGCTGCTGTCGCTGTGGCCGTCGAGCACGGTCCCGGCCGAGAAGGTGACCACCCCGGCGTTCTTCACCGGCCCGGCGGCGCGGGCCCTGCCCCGCGACAGCGTCGTCCTGGTGCTGCCCTGGCCGTACCGGGGCCGGTCGCTGGCCATGACCTGGCAGGCCGAGGCGGGCCTGTGGTTCCGGATGCCCGGCGGCTACTTCATCGGCCCCGCGGCCGACGGCCGGCAGCCCCGCTTCGACGCCGTCCCCAGCTCGGGGTCGATGACGCTGGTGCGGATCCTCAACGGGGTGCCGCCGCCGCGCCTCACCGGGCCGCGGCGGCGGGTCCTGGCCCGCGACCTCCTGCGCTGGCGGGTGGGAAGCGTGGTCGTGGGCCCGATGCCGAACCAGGCGGCCATGGTCGGCTTCCTGACCGACCTGTTCGGCCAGGAGCCGGGGCTGGTCGACGGCGTGTACCTGTGGCGCGACCCGACGGTCGAGCTCACCGACCGGGGCCGCTCCCGTTCCTGAACCCCTGCTCGAGCACCTGGGCCACGTCCAGGACCCGCACGCCCTCGCTGGCCCCCTCGGCCTGGCGCTGCTTGATGGCGTCGTCGAGCATGACCATGCAGTAGGGGCAGGCCGTGCCGACCACGTCGGCCCCGGTGGCCAGGGCCTCGTCGGTGCGCTCCAGGTTGACCCGCTTGCCGATCCGCTCCTCCATCCACATGCGGGCCCCGCCGGCCCCGCAGCAGAAGCCGCGCTCCCGGCAGCGGTGCATCTCGACCGAGCGGACCCCGGGGACGGCGTCCAGGACCGCCCGGGGGGCGTCGTAGACGTCGTTATGGCGGCCCAGGTAGCAGGGGTCGTGGTAGGTGACGGTGGTCTCGACCGGCCCCTCGGGGCGGAGGCGGCCCTCGTCGACCAGCCGCCGCAGCAGCTGGGTGTGGTGGATGACCTCGTAGTTCCCGCCCAGGTGGGGGTACTCGCGGGCCAGGGTGTTGAAGCAGTGGGGGCAGGAGGCGACCACCTTGCGGGCGCCGACGCCGTTCAGGGTCTCGATGTTCTGCTGGGCCTGGAGCTGGTAGAGGTACTCGTTGCCGAGCCGGCGGGCCGGGTCGCCGGTGCAGGACTCGCGGGGGCCGAGCACGGCGAAGCGCACCCCGGCCCGGTGCAGCAGCCCGGCGATCGCCCTGGCCGTGGCGCGGGCCCGGTCCTCCAGGGCGGCCGCGCAACCGACCCAGTACAGGTACTCGACGTCGTCGGGGATGGTGTCGCCGACCACCGGGACCTCGAAGTCCAGGCCCTCGGTCCAGGCCAGGCGCTGGCCGGCGCCCAGCCCCCAGGGGTCGCCGGAGTTCTCGACGTTGCGCAGCATGGTCCCGGCCTCGCCGGGGAAGCGGGACTCCATCAGGACCTCGTAGCGGCGCATCTCCATGATGGTGTCGACGTGCTCGATGTCGACCGGGCACTGCTCCACGCAGGCGCCGCAGGTGGTGCAGGACCAGAGCACGTCGGCCCCGACGACGTCCTGGACCAGGTCCTTGCCGAGCACGGCCGGGTCGTGGCCGTTGGGCTGCTCGGCGGTGGCCTCGCCGAGCACGAACGGCGCCTTCTCGACCAGGTGGTCGCGCAGGTCGGTGATGACCAGCTTGGGTGACAGCGGCTTGCCGGTGTTCCAGGCCGGGCACTGGTCCTGGCAGCGGCCGCATTCGGTGCAGGTGACCAGGTCGAGCAGCTGCTTGAAGTGGAGGTCCTCGACCTTGCCGGCGCCGAAGACGTCCTCCTCGGTCATCTCCTCGGGGTCGATCCTGGGGGTGGCCAGCGGCCCCAGGGCCTTGGGGCGGCGCGAGAAGGCGACGTTGAGGGGGGCGGTGAAGATGTGCAGGTGCTTGGAGTACATGACCAGCACCAGGAACCCGAGCACGACCGCCAGGTGGGCCAGCAGGAAGCCCTCGTCGAGCAGGCGCAGGGTCGAGGGCGGAAGCCCGTCCAGCAGCCGCCCGACGGCCGTGGAGGCGAACGCCCAGCCGTCGTACGGGAAGGTCCCCCTGGCCACCCTGGCCCCCCGGTACAGCAGCAGGGTGACGATCACCAGGGCGATCATGCCCAGGATGACCCAGGCCTGGCCGGTGTGGGACCCGTAGAACCGCGAGGCCCGGTCCCGGCGGGCGGGCGACTGGCGCAGCCGGATGACGGCGAACACGGCCAGGCTGACCAGGACGGCCACCGCGGTCAGGTCCTGGAGGAAGCCGAGCACGGGGCTGTGCCCGACCAGCGGCAGGGCGAACGTCTCGCTGAACAGCTCCCCGTAGGCCTCGGCGATGGTGGTCAGCAGGATCACGAAGCCCCAGAAGGTGAAGAAGTGGGCCAGCCCGGGGATCGGCCGCTTGAGCAGCTTGCGCTGGCCGAAGACCTCGACCAGCTCGGCCCGGAGGCGGGCCCAGGCGCCCTGGAACCGGTCGGGGGCCGGCTGGCCGCTGGCGATCAGCCTGGTGATCCGCTCCGCCCGCTGCCCAGCCAGGGCGACGGCGAAGAAGGTCAGCACGGCCCCGATGGCGAGCTTCATCGCGCTCCCTCCCGGCCTGGTCGCTTCCGCTGGCCGTCCGCAGTCTACCGCTCAGTAACATTCGGCCGCGGAAGCCGGCGCCAGCGGTTAGGCTGGGCGGATGCGCGACCCCGCCGACACCCCGCCCCCCAGCCGCACCCGGGTGGCGCTGCTGACCGGCGGCCTCCTGCTTGTGGTGGCCGGGGCGGCCCTGCTGGCCTGGGTGCTGGCCTCGGCGGCCGGCCTGGTCGGGGACGGCGACGACCCGACGATGGCCCCGGAGGGGTCCGGGGAGCCCCGAAGCGGTGCCCCGGTGGATCAGGCCCCGGCACCGACCACGGCCGCCGGCGGCGGGCCCCGGACCGCCGAGTACCGGCTGGAGCCGCTGGACGGGCCGGCGGTGACGGTGCGGCTGGAGATCGCGGCCGACCCGGCCGCCCGGGCCAGGGGGCTGATGGGCCGGCGCGAGGTGCCGGAGGGGACCGGCATGGTTTTCCTGTACCCCGAGGACGTGGCCGAGGCCTTCTGGATGAAGAACACCCTGGTGCCGCTGTCGATCGCCTTCGTGGCGGCCGACGGGCGGGTGGTCAGCGTGGCCGAGATGACCCCTTGCGAGGCCGACCCCTGCCCCAGCTACGCGCCCGCCGGCCCCTACCGCTACGCGGTCGAGCTGGGCGCCGGCGCGTTCCCGGCCGCGGGGGTCGGCAAGGGCGCCAACGTTGTACCCGTCGACCCGGCAGCACTACCCGAACCGGCCTGAACACCCAGGTCAGCAGCAAGATAAAGTAGGCCGGCCAGAAAGCTTGACAATGGTTGACTCAACCTCCTATCTTGTGCCTCGAACCCTGTCCCAGCTTGTTTGAGGTGATGAGATGGCCAAGGCCGTAGGGATCGACCTGGGGACCACCAACTCCGTCGTCGCCACCCTCGAGGGCGGCGAGCCGACGGTGATCCCCAACGCCGAGGGGGCGCGGACGACCCCGTCGGTGGTCGCCCTCTCCAAGACCGGCGAGGTGCTGGTCGGCGAGGTCGCCAAGCGGCAGGCGGTCACCAACCCGGACCGCACCGTGCGCTCGGTCAAGCGGCACATGGGCGAGCCTTCCTGGCGCTTCCGCGCCGACGGCAAGGAGTTCTCGCCCCAGCAGATCAGCGCGTTCATCCTGCAGAAGCTGAAGCGGGACGCCGAGGCCTACCTGGGCGACACCGTCACCCAGGCGGTCATCACCGTCCCCGCCTACTTCGACGACGCCCAGCGCCAGGCCACCAAGGAGTCCGGTGAGATCGCCGGGCTCGAGGTCCTGCGCATCATCAACGAGCCGACCGCGGCCTCGCTCGCCTACTCCCTCGACAAGGAGAGCGACGAGACCATCCTGGTCTTCGACCTGGGCGGCGGCACCTTCGACGTCTCCCTGCTCGACATCGGCGAGGGCGTCATCGAGGTCCAGTCGACCTCCGGTGACATGCACCTCGGCGGTGACGACTGGGACCAGCAGGTGGTCGACTGGCTGCTGACCACCTTCAAGAACAACCACGGCATCGACCTGTCCAACGACAAGATGGCCATGCAGCGCCTCA
>Ga0190274_10001155_pt1 | contig 15556 bp, 13 predicted proteins | sample Popmic531T_FD_133002 | JGI IMG/M metagenome (GOLD analysis project Ga0190274, IMG submission 133002) | Populus adjacent soil microbial communities from riparian zone of Yellowstone River, Montana, USA - 531 T | ecosystem: Environmental > Terrestrial > Soil > Riparian zone | place: USA: Montana...
CTGGCCATTCGCGCTGACCGGACTGCTGCTGCTTTGGGATCGCTGGGTGCGGCGCCGGCGTAACCGCGACGCGGCGCCCGCGCGCGCGGGCCCGCTGCTCGCGGTGGCGGCGCTCGCAGTGCTCACGCATCCGGTGCTCGACTGGCTCAACAACTACGGCATGCGCTGGCTCATGCCGTTCGACGGCAAATGGTTCTACGGCGACGCGCTGTTCATCATCGACCCGTGGATTTGGCTCACGCTCGGCGGCGTACTGTTCGTGAGGTATTCGAACCGCCGCTCGTCGCTGGCGCGATGGGGCGCGTTCTGGGCCTTGAGCTCGCTCGCGGTGCTCACCGCGCCGCCGGCACTCGTTGCATCGCCCGTGCGCGCGCTCTGGGTCGCCGCGCTCGTGAGTGTCGTCGCGATCCGATGGCTGCGCGACAAGATCGTGAAGAGCGACGCGGCGTTCGACCGCGCAGCGGCCGCCGCGCTTGCGATCGTGGCGGTGTACATCGGCGCGATGGTCGGCGCGAGCGCCGCTGCGCGGTCACAGGCACGCGTGGAGCTCGCGGCCCGCGGTATCGCGGGCGTCGAGCGCGTGATGGTGGCGCCGGCGGCCGGGAACCCGTTCGCTGGAGAGGTCGTGGCTACGACGGCGGACACCTACTATCTGGGCCGGTGGCGATGGCTTGCGGAGCCGCGCCTCGAGCTCGCGCCCGAATCGTTTCCGCGCCCGCGCGGCGCGGTGTTCGAGGCCGCGGCGCGCTCGCGGGATGCGCAGCAGTACTTGTCGTGGGCGAGATTCCCGATCGTGGACGTGGAGCGCTCGGAAACGGGCAGCGCGGGAGCGGACGATGGCTACGTCGTCCGCTTCTCCGATGCTCGCTATCGTGCGCAGGACCGCATCCCCGGGCCGACCGTCCGCCTCGACCGCAACCTACAGCTCGAGTGACGGCGGCGATGTCGAGCCCGGGACGCATTCCGTTAGCGCTAATGACGGCCATGGCCGCGCTCGTGACGTCTCCCGTCTCGCGCGCGAGCGACGACTTGCTGAACGCCGCCTACTACGGCGATCTGCCGAAAGTGCGGACGCTGCTGGCGCGAGGCGCCGACATCGACTTCTCCGACGGTACCGGGCACACGGCGCTCACCTACGCGACCCAGCAGGGGCAAGAGAGCGTAGTGGAGGAGCTACTGCGGCGCGGTGCGGCGGTCAATGTTCTGCGGGTCGACGGGCAAACACCGCTGCATTTCGCGGCAGCGAGTGGCGAGCTCAAGATCGTCGAGGCGCTCGTCGCGGCGCACGCGGACTTCGATCTTCAATCCGCGTCCGGATTCACTCCGCTCATGCTGGCTTCCGCAAACGGGCACACGGCCGTCGTCCGGTCGCTGCTGGCGGCCGGCGCGGCGCTCGAGCGCGAAACGGATCTCGGTGAAACGGCGTGCTTGCTGGCCGCGCAGAAAGGATACGAAGCCATCGTCAGAATCCTCCTCTCGGCAGGAGCGGATGCGAATCACCGGCGCGGTGACGGCGTTAGCGCTCTGCATCTGGCCGCCGAAAACCAGCACATCGGAACAGCACAGCTTCTGTTGGCGGCGGGGGCCAGCATCGGTCCCTAGCCTGAAGCGTGGTGTGGATTAGTTTCGCTCATCTTGGTTGCCGTCGCGGCGCGGGTGATTCATGGGCATCTTCTCCCGAGGTGGTGCCGCCCACACCTTGGCGGTCGCCGGTGCTGACCATTTCGCGATCGGCGATATCGAGAAATTCGCGCTTCACGCCCTTACCCAGCAGCATCAGTTCCTTTCGAAGGGCCGGGGACCGCGACTCTGGCAGGATCTCCATCAGGTGCTCCAGCATGGCCGAAAGTCGGCGAGGGACCTGGATACTGCTTATGCCGTAGAGCCGGATCTCGCTAACGGCAAGGCTGACAAAGTCTTCCCACACCGGCACCGGGATGATGAGTCGCAGCTCGTCGTCGGCATCGTAGATCATGCCGTGATCGAGCTGCCGGCAGCCGAGGTCGCGCAAGAGCCGCTCGAGCTGATCGATTGCGAGCACCGCGGTCGTCGGATCGTTGATCGCCGGTGACAACGCCCGGATCGCGATGTCCACGATGATACGGAAAGCGAAGACCGGGTCCTGCTCCAGGGTCCGTTCAGGTCCAATGGCGACCATCCCATGCAAAATCCGCGCATCGATTGACCGTTCCGGCGGAAAGGTTTGGAAGAGCGGATCGCCATGCGATACGAAATTGCCTACCTGCCTTAGCAGCTCCACAGTGCACCCCGCCGCGTGGGCGGCCTTGACCAGGTCAGCGGCACCAAATGCCAACAGGACGCCGGACGGGCCGTCGTAGGTAATCACCCGCGCTTCTTCCCGCAGCAGCTTCTGCGGCACGCGATCGGCCTTTTCCGATGCCGCTGTGTCGTACGCGCGGGGATAGAGGGTCTCGACGGCAGATCGTCCTCCCTCCGCGATACGGCGCATCAGGGATATTGGCCGGAGGCTCATCCCTAGATGCGGGATGAACCTTAGGAACAGGATGATGCAGACCAAGACGCTGATGACCCCGAGCTTGATCCCGATAAGGGGCACGTGGCCATCCTCGATCCGGCCGAGTATCGCTGTCCCGAACAGAAACGAGAACAAAAGCGTACAGGTCATGATCTTTGCCTGTATGTCGGAGAACGTGATCGCCATGATTCGCGGGGTCAACTGAGCGCTGGCTAGCTGCACGACCATGATCAGCGACGATAGTACGAAGACGAGAAAGGTCAGCATCGACGCCGAAAAGCTGCTCACGACGATCCTTGCCTTCTCGGCAGAGAGATCCGTCCAGAGGAAACCAAAGCCGAAACCGTTCGCTTGAAGCCAGTCGACAGCCGGCAGTGCGACGAAGAGTGTTAGCAGGATGACGACGAATGGCCAGAACCAGAACGAGGTTTTCAGAAATCGCAGCAGGCGGTAGTGTTGCAGCCAGGTCATGTTTGCTTGTCCGGCGATTGCGTCGCGCTCTATGGTGCTATGACACGGTCGGCGCGTCCAACGGAGATCCGCCGCGCTGAGCGCGCCTTCCGGACCGACTATTTCCCGGATCGAAGTGTTACGCTTCGCGGACGGAGACCGGCTGCGGTCTCGTACCCAACCAACCCCTCACCCAAGCAATCACTAATGGCAAATATTCATCTGATCGGCGGAGAAAAAGGCGGCGTCGGCAAGTCGGTGGTCGCACGCGTGCTGGCTCAATACATGATCGACAAGGGGATTCCGTTTCTCGGGTTCGACACGGATCGCTCGCATGGCTCACTCCTGCGTTTCTATGCCGATTTCGCCTCGCCGGTCGTCGTGGACCGTTACGAGAGCCTCGACGCAGTCGTTGAGGCGGCGAGCGAGAACCGCGAGAAGCGCGTGCTCGTCGACCTCGCGGCGCAGACGCACGAGGCCCTCGTGACCTGGATGGACGAGTCCGGCGTGCTCGAAGCGCTCGGCGAAAACGGCCTCTCGCTGAGCTATTGGCACGTCATGGATTCGGGACGGGACTCAGTGGACCTGCTGAAGAAGCTCCTCGATCGCTTCAGCTCGAGGCTCAACTACGTGCTCGTGCTCAATCACGTGCGCGGCGAAAACTTCGACATCCTCGACAAGTCCGGAGAGAAGCAGAGGGCGCTGAGCCTGCATGCCAAGGTCGTCACGCTCAAGCGCCTGCACGAAGCGGTGATCCGGAAGATCGACGCCGGCAGCACGAGTTTCTGGGCGGCGAAGAACAAAAGCGAGACCGACGTCAAAGGGCTCGGCCTGCTCGAGCGGCAGCGCGTGAAGGTTTGGCTCAAACACGCTTACGAGCAGATCGACAGCGTGATGATCTGAGGGCTTCCGGCCGAATAGGTAACGCCGTATTCCCGAGGCATCGGTAACACGCAGGAGGGCAAGCCCGTGCTGCTCGAGTTCATCACGATGCGCGAGAAGACGTTCTCGACCTGACGCAAGGCCTTAGTGCGCGCGCGACTTGTCGGCGCTCGCGCGCCATGCCGCGACCTTCTCGGCGCTTTGCTGGTCGTATGGAATGTAGATCACTAGCCGCAGAGTCGGTGTGCCTTCGGGCACGTAGGAAGAGTGCTCGAAGCTCACTCCGCCGAGGTGCGGATAGTGCGCGACGCCTTCCGAGCGGCTCATGACCTCCGCGGTCTCCCAGAGCCGGCGGAAGACCGCGCAATGCTTCGTAAGCTCCGCGATCAGCTCCTCGAACTCCGAGTTCGCCGGCGTCTGGCTATAGTCGACGCGGAATTTCGACAGGACGCGTCGCGCCATCGCTTCGTACTGCACGGGGTCGCGCTGATAGGTCTCGTCCTCGATCAGCAGAATTCGCAGTAGGTTGCGCTTCTCCGGAGGCAGCTCGTCGTAATCGCGAAAGATCTTGGTCAGATCGTTCCAGGCGATGACGTCCCAGCGCGACGTCATCACGAGCGCGGGCACTGTAAGCCCGTTCAGCATCCGTGCGAGCGACGGGCTCACCTCTTCGAAACGAGTCGCGGTCGGCGGCGCCGGCCGATGTTGGACGAGCGCGAACAGGTATTCGCGCTCTTCCGGCGCCATGCGCAGCGTCGCGCAGATGCGTTCGAGAACGTCGGCCGACACCTGGATGTCGCGGCCTTGCTCGAGCCAGGTGTACCAGGTCACGCTCACGCCCGCGAGCGCGGCGACATCTTCGCGGCGCAAGCCCGGCGTTCGGCGCCGATTCGTGTCGGGCAAGCCGACGTCCGTGGGCGACAGGCGCCCGCGGCAACCTTTGAGGAAGTCGATCAACTGGCGGCGTTGTTGTGTGCTCATTACTTCAGGAGACTCCCGGCTTTCGCGATGCCGGTTCTCGCGCACTCGTCGTCGGCCGTCGGACTCGAACCGGAGCTTCCGACGCCACCGAGGATCTCGTCGGCCACGATGATCGGCACACCGCCGCCGAGCGCGAGCACGCCCGGCACATCGCGCTGCGCGGCCCGCGCCGGGTCGCTCGCCGTGCCTCGTTGAAACTCAATCGTCGAGTCCCGAAACAGCACGGCCGTGTACGCCTTTCGTCGGGCCATGTCGACCGTCACAGGATGAGCAAGCTCGTTGCGCAGAACCACAAGAAGCTCGCCCGATCGGTCAACGACCACGACGGCCGTGCGAAATCCACGCGACGAGCACTCTGCAAGCGTACCTTCGGCAATCGCCCTGGCCGCCGCGAGGGACAAGATGCGTTGCGTAACGACACCCTGGGGATAGGAAGCGACCGAGCTCGCGAGCGCAGCCCCGAGGATCGCGAGTCGAATGATGAGTCTCATCTTTCGCTCCTAGAGCTCAATGCGCGCCCGCGCGCTCGGCACCGAGGCCCGTATTCGCACGCACGCTGAGCTCCGTGAACTTCCGCTCCGCCTCCGGCTCGCGGCGCAGCAGCGTTCCGAGCACCGCGCCGATGAAACCGAGCGGAATGCTCACGATGCCCGGGTTCTCGAGCGGGAAGAGGGCGTCGGCTTTCATGATGCTCGGGCTGATCACGATCAGCACCAGCGACGATACGAGCCCGGTCGCCAAGCCGCAGACGGCGCCCGCCGTGTTGAACCGGCGCCAAAAGAGCGACAGCACGATCACCGGCAGGTTCGCCGACGCGGCGACCGCGAACGCGAGCGCGACCAGGAACGCGACGTTGGCATTCGGCCCGAGCACGATCGCGATCGCGATCGAGATGGCGCCGACGAAGAAGGCCGTGATTCGAGCCACTCGGACCTCTTCGCCCTCGCGGCGCTCGCGGCCGTGGTGCAGCACGTTGGTCCAGAAATCGTGCGCGAACGACGTCGATGCGGAGATCGTGAGCCCTGCGACCACCGCGAGGATCGTCGCGAACGCGATCGCCGATATGAACGCGAAGAACAGGTCGCCGGCCAACGCTTGCGCGAGCAGCGGCGCGCTCATGTTCGTGCCGCCGTGGCTCGCGATGAAATCGCGGCCGACGATCGTCGCGGCGCCGAAGCCCAAGAACGTAGTGAGGATGTAGAAGGTGCCGATGATCAGCATCGCCCAAACGACGCTGTTGCGAGCCGTGCGCGCGTCGGGCACGGTGTAGAAGCGTACGAGGATGTGCGGCAGACCCGCCGTCCCGAAGATCAGCGCCATGCCGAGCGAGATCAGATCGAGCGGCCCGTACGGCGGCGCGTACCGGAGGCCGGGCGTCAGAAAGTCCTGCGTCACGCGGTTCCCCTGCGCGTCGGTATGCGTGACGTTCGCGATCGCGTCGAAGAACGCGCCGAGGTCGAAGTCGAAGTGACGCAGTACGAGGAAGCTCAGGATTAGGGTGCCGCCCATCAGCAACGTCGCCTTCACGATCTGCACCCAAGTCGTCGCGAGCATGCCGCCGAACACGACGTAGACGATCATCAGGATGCCGATGCCGATCACGGCCGTGTGATAGTCGATGCCGGTGTCCTTGAGCAGCAGCGAAACCAGGGCGCCCGCGCCGACCATCTGCGCGATCATGTAGAACGTGCTCACGGTGAGCGTCGACAGCGCGCCCATGCCGCGGACCGGCCGCGGGCTCAACCGATAAGCCAGCACGTCGGCCATCGTGTATTTGCCCGCGTTGCGCAGCGGCTCCGCGACGAGCAGCAGCACTGTGAGGTACGCCACCAGCCAGCCCACGGAGTACATGAAGCCGTCGTAGCCCTGGAACGCGATGATGCCCGCGATGCCGAGGAACGACGCGGCGCTCATGTAATCGCCCGCGACCGCGATGCCGTTCTGCCAGGCGGTGAGCGACCGTCCGGCGGCGAAGTAGGCGTTCGAGCCGCTGCTCTTGCGTGCGGCCCACCACGTGATCCACAGCGTGATCGCGATGAACCCGAGAAACATCGTGAGCGACGGCGACATCAGCGGCCCCCCGGCTGGAAACGCGCGACGATCGCGCGCGCCATCGCATCGAAGCGGCCGGCCGCGCGCACGTAGAGCAGCGCGACGATCCACGCCATGAAGAACTGGGACAGTGCGAACAGGTACGCGACGTTCACCGCGCCGAGCACCTTCGTCGCCATCCACTGCGGCGCGTAGCCGACCAGCACGGGCAGCGCGAAGTAGTACGTGATGAAGAACACCGTGGCGGGAACGATGAATTTTCGCTTCGCGGCGAGCAGCGTCTTGAACTCCTCGAGCGCTGCGATTCGGTCCCAGTCGACGACGTCCGCCTCTTCGTCGGCCGTGAGCTCGTGCGCGGGCTTGGTGGCGTGGCGCCCGAGCGGCGCGACGTCGGTCGCCGCTCCCGCAACGCCCGTAAGGTCCGAGTCAACCGAAGGTGGTACGCGTGTCATTGCTCCGGGATCTCCACTGAGCTCGCGATCTCCTTGACGGCGTCGCGCACGTTCTCGAGCGCGGCGGTCTCGCCCCTTGCCGCGAGGCGAACGTAGCGCCCGCCCGGGAGCACGCGAGTGAATTGCAGAAGCGTGAAATTTCCGGCAACGGCCGAGATGAAGTAGCCCTGACCTCCGGCGAACGTCGCCGGCGCCTGCTCGGAGATCTGAGCGTTGTTGAATCCGGCGAGCCCGCGCAGGAGCCGTTCGCTGACCTGCGGAGTCTCCGCCGGGCCCGCGGTAGTGCCGGCTCGGTTGATCATGATGGACGGCTTCGCGTCGGACGGGCCCGTCTTGTCGACGATGCCGAGCAGCGCGGTGCCGCCCTCGGCTTCCACGGTTTGGAAGGGTGCGACCGCGCGAAACTTGAACGTGAGCCGCGCGACCTTCTCGTCCAAAGTCAGCACGCGGCCGAGCGCGACGGAGCGCAGTGCTGCCTCCACGTCGCTTTGGCTCAGTGGGTCCGCACGGGTGAGGCTGAAGGTGATCAGCGTGGTTTTCGTGCTGCTTTGCGGACCGCCCATGACCGCGATGTATTTCCTGATCTCGCGGCCGTTTTCCGCCTGACCGCCGACCGCGAGCGGCACCTGTGCGGCGCCGATCGTTAGAGGCTCGATCCGGGTGAAGCGAATGCCTTGCGAGGCGTAGCGGGTCGAGGCGGTTTTCGGCGAGGCGAACACTGCGACGGTCTCCGCAAAGGATTCCTGCGGCAGCTCCGCGACAACGATGCTCGATCCGGTCTCGGCATTCGCGAGCCCGGGCGGCTCGCGCGAGGGCTTGAATCCCGGAGGTGCCGCCATCGCGACCGAAGTCCCCGGAATGCGTACCATCTGCGCGGTCGCGGGCGACACGATCGCGAGGCTCGCGACTCCGCACGCGAGCAGAGCGAAGAACGCAGGGGCAGACCGCATCGGCTCAGCTCCGCTCGACGTGCTTGTCGAGCCAGCCGATGATCAGGTCGGCGAGCTGCAAGCTGTTCTTGTCCTGCATGAGCATGTGGCTGTTGCCTTTGATGCCCATCTTCGGGAGGTGCATCATCTCGGCGTCGCCGCCGGCCGCTTTCACCTTCGCGACGAATGCGTCGCACGTCTCGAGCGCGTTCTGCCAGCTCACGAGCGGGCTCTGCGCGTCGCCCAGATGATCGCCGAACATCATGAGCGTCGGGATCTTCGCGAGCGACGCGATTTGCGCCGCCGTGAGGTCCGCGGGGCACGGCTGCTCGATCGAGATCATCCCGCGGATCCCGGACGGATCGATGAGTGCCGCCTGCTCGGGGAAGAAGCCCGACTCCGAGTGGCCCATCAGCACCGCGCCATTGAGCTGCTTCGCGAGCGCGGCCATGTTCGTCCACGTCGGGTTCGGCGTTGGCAACAGCGCGTTCAAGTCAGGAATCATCTGCTTGTAGAGCTCGGCGACGGACTCGATCGGAAACTGGCCGTCGGGAAACGCCGTGCCGAACGTCGGGCCGAAGCGAAATACGATCCAGCCGATCTCGTGGGTCGCCGAGATGATGCTCGGCAGCGTGCTCGGTGCCGCGGCACCGGATTTCACGGCCGCGATGCTCGTCGGGTCGAAGCCCGAGCGCGCGCGCGACACCTGGTCGGCCAAGTACACGGAGCGGTCCTTGCGGACGAAGTATTCGTCCCAGCCCATCCGGCCGTCGGGCGTCGTCTCCCATGTCTTGCTGCTCAAGCAGCAGCCGTGAACCATGACGACGGGCACGTGCCTGCGCCCAACCTGCGGAATTTGGTACTGGACGTACATCTGGTTCACGGTGATCTCGCCCGCAGCGGTCGGCGGCGCGCCGGGCGGAGCCTCGACCTTCTTGAGCTCGCCGCCGACGAAGAAGCTGCCCTGGCTCGCGATCGTCAACGGCTTCTGCGAGTCGTTCTGGCGTTGCGCGTGCGTCGAGCCGAAGGCGCTGGCCCCGATTGCGGCGCACAGCGCGATTCTGATGCAGCGATTCATTGAAATCCCCCCAAAGGATCGAACCCGTAGCGGAGCCGCGAAGCAGGGCTCGGAATATAGCATTGCGCGGGTTGGTTCCCTCCCGTCAGCGCGTCGTCGTCCAAAAGACGCGCGCCTTCCGGCTCCGGCACTCGCGGCAACGCAAGCGCTTTTCGAGATCCGCGAGCCGCGCGAGCGCGCCGAGCTCGGTGATGAGCTTCTGCAAGTCGAGATCCACGGTCTTCCGGCAGTTCCGGCACGACGCATACAGCCGGCCGCCGCGTCCGCGCACATGCGTGAGCAAGGGGTCGCGGTCGATCGGGGAGGCCATGGCTCATAACTGTACGGAACAACAGTGGTCGTTGGCTAGGCGTTCGAGGACGATGGAGATAGATATGAGGAGCGCCACCCGATGACCGACCGAAATGGCACCCGATTCGGCGGCTGCCGCTGCGGCCGAGTGCGCTTCGCGCTCAGCGCGCCGCCGCTGATCACGATGGCGTGCCACTGCACGGGCTGTCAGCGGATGACCGGCAGCGCTTTCTCGCTCAGCGTCGCGATCCCGAGCCAAGGCTTCTCGGTCACGCAGGGCGAGCCCGCGATCGGCGGCTTGCACGGCCCGACGCGTCATTACTTCTGTCCGCATTGCATGAGCTGGCTGTTCACGCGACCGGAGGGCTTCGACGCGTTCGTGAACGTGCGCGCGACCATGCTCGACGACGCGAGCGACTTCGTGCCGTTCGTCGAGACGATGACGAGCGAGAAGCTGCCGTGGGCGACGACGCCCGCGGTTCATAGCTTCGCGAATTTTCCGCCGCTCGACCGCTACCAAAGCCTCGCCGAGCAATACGCGGCGTGGGCGAAGACGACGGCGGCGAAGTGGTAACATCCGCCGACTAAGCAGCGTTCGGGGGGACTCTGTGACCAGCCAAATCGGGGACGTGCGTCCGCGCCGCGCGACGGTGTGCGACGCGCTCATCTGTATCGTCATCTCGCTCTGCGCGGCGGGCGGAGCGCAAGCCCAAACCCACGCCGGCCAATACGAGCAGCCGGACATCGAGTACGGCGCGCGGCTGTACGCCAGCAACTGCATTACCTGTCACGGCGAGCGCGGCGAATCGATCCCGGGCGTGAGCTTGGGCAGCAACAAGTTCAAGCGCGCCGCGTCCGATCGCGACCTCGTCGGGATCATCCAGAACGGTATTGCGGGCACCGCGATGCCGCCGAATAGCTACGCCGATCCCGAGATCGCGGCGATCGTCGCGTACCTGCGCAACATGACCCGCTACGACCCGAGCGGTACCGCCGTCGGCGATGCGGCGCGCGGCCGCGAGATCTTTTTCGGGAAAGGGGATTGCGCCCGCTGTCATCGTGCCGGAGGGTCCGGCCCGCGCTACGCGCCGGACTTGAGCAGCATAGGGACCATGCGCACCGCCGCAACACTGCAGCGCGCGCTGCGCGATCCGACGGACGCGCTCATTCCGATCAACCGTCCGGTTCGCGCGGTGCTGCGCGACGGCAAAGTCGTCACCGGCCGGCGGCTCAACGAGGACACGCACACGGTGCAGCTCATCGACGAGTACGAGCAGCTCGTGACGCTCGAGAAGGCGTCGCTGCGCGAATACTCGGTGACGACGGCCGCGCAGATGCCGTCGTACGCGAACGTTCTGAACGACGCGGAGCGCGCGGATCTCGTTGCGTATCTGCTTTCGCTGAAGGGGATCGACTGATGTTGCGGAGAATTTCGGCGGCGGCGCTCGCGGCGCTGCTGCTCTCGTTTGCGGTGCAGGCGCAGGTCACGTTCGAGCGGTTGCTCAACGCTTCCGCCGAGCCGCAGAACTGGCTCAGCTACTCGGGCAGCTATCTGAGCCAGCGCCACAGCGCGCTCAAGCAGATTCGGCCGAGCAACGTCGGCGAGCTCGAGCTCAAGTGGGTATTCCAAGCGCAATCGCTCGAGAGCTTCGAGACGACGCCGCTCGTCGTCGACGGCGTGATGTACCTCACCGAGGCCCCCGACACGGCTGTGGCGCTCGATGCCGGCACCGGCCGGGTCTACTGGCGCTACCAACACAACCCCGACGCGGCCGCGCGGCCGTGCTGCGGGCGCGTGAATCGCGGGCTCGCGATCTTGGGCGACCGCGTGTTCATGGCCACGATCGACGCGAAGCTCATCGCGCTCGACGTGAAGACCGGCCAGCCCGCGTGGCAGGTCGACGTCGCGGACGCGAGCAAAGGTTACGCGATGACGCTCGCGCCGCTCGTGATCAAGAACAAGGTGATCGTCGGCGTCGCGGGCGGCGAGTACGGCGTCCGCGGGTTCATCGCGGCGTACGATGCCGCGACCGGCGACGAGGCCTGGCGCTTCTACACGATTCCGGGTCCGGGCGAGCCGGGCCACGAGACCTGGGCCGACGGCGGTGACGCGTGGCAGCACGGCGGCGCGTCGGTGTGGGTAACGGGCTCGTACGATCCCGCGCTCGATCTCACGTACTGGGGGATCGGCAATCCGGGTCCCGATTGGAACCCGACGCAGCGCCCCGGCGACAACCTCTACTCCGATAGCGTCGTCGCGCTCGATCCCGACACGGGCGAGCTCAAGTGGCACTTCCAGTTCACGCCGAACGACGACTACGACTACGACGCGGTGCAAGTACCGGTGCTTGTCGACTTGCGGACGAGCGATGCCAACAGCGGCAAGTTGATGCTATGGGGCAACCGCAACGGGTTCTTCTACGTGCTCGACCGGACGACGGGCGAGTTCGTTCGCGGCAACCCGTTCGTGAACGTGAACTGGGCGAGCGGCCTCGACGAGCGCGGCCGGCCGATCGAGACGCCGCAAGGCCCGGACAAGATCACCTACCCGGGCGTGCAGGGCGGCACGAATTGGTATTCGCCGTCGTACAGCCCGAGCACCGAGCTCTTTTATGTATCCGCGTGGGAGAACTACGGCTCGGTGTTCAAGCCCGAGGACACGGAGTATCTCGAAGGGGTCCGCTTCGTCGGCGGGTTTCCGGGGAGCCCGATCCCGGGTATCGCGAATCTGCCGGGCGTTCGCCGTGGGCCGATCAACAATTGGACGGAAGCGCTCGGCAACGGCGCGGTGATTGCGATCGATCCGAAGACCGGCAAGCAACGCTGGCGCTTCCCGACCACGGACGTGTCGAGCAGCGGCATACTCACGACCGCGTCCGACTTGCTGTTCACCGGCAGTCGCGAAGGCTATTTCTACGCGCTCGACGCGCGCACCGGTACGCAGCTCTGGCGCGCAAGCCTCGGCGGGCAGGGCGCAAACGGACCGATGTCCTATGCCGTCGGCGGGGCGCAGCACGTGGCCGTCGCCTCGGGCAGCGGCCTGTTCGTCTTCGGTCTGCGTAAGTAGGCCTAAGCGCGGGCCAGGAGAAGATTGCGGCCACGATCCCGCGGCGGGATCGTCGCGCTAGACCGGGTGTTCTCAGGTGCGAGGAAAGTTCCACCGCGTGAACTACGTCATGCTCCAGTTGATTTGGAGTGAGAAGTATTCACCACGCACTACTGTAACGCACCGACTATTCTCCTCTTCGCGCCGCTACGGTTCGTCGTAGAGGGCTCGCGGTTTCACGTATCGCGAGCCGCCGGAATGGACTCCGCACGCCGAATCGAGCGCCGCATGGGGCGGGGTTCAAGCGGAATCGTCGATGGGCGCGAGCAAGAAAGCCGTGGCCAAACGCGCTGTGCGGAGTCCCAAAGCAGCGCAAGCGCCGCAGCAAGCCGAAGAGCGGCTGCAATGCGTCGTGGAGTTGTGCGCCGACTTCTACTGGGAGCAGGACAGCGAGTACCGGTTCACGGTATACCGCCCGAGCGGCTCTCCGGACGAGGATCTACGCGACATCTGCGGCAAGACGAGCTGGGAGCTGTGCTCCCGACCGCCCGTCGGCAGCGACAGCTGGGAACGTCATCGGTCGGCGCTCGCCGATCACACACCGTTTCGCGACGTCGTGCATCCGCTCGGCACGGAGCGCGGCGTCCGCTACTTGAGCTTCAGCGGGCAGCCCGCTTTCGATCAGCGCGGCCGCTTCAAGGGCTATCGCGGCATCGCGCAAGACGTGAGCGCGCGGATGCGCGCCGAGCATTTGGCGCAACTCGAGCGCCTCGTCGCGCGCGCGCTCGCGGAGACCGACGACTTCGCCGCCGGCGTACGCACGGCGCTGCTCGCGATGTGCAAGTCCGAGCAATGGACCGCCGGCAATCTGTGGATCGTCGACGAGCGCACGCGCGCGTTGCGGCACCTCGTCGGCTCGGGCGATGCGCCCAATGAGCACCGCTCCGTGCTCGAGGAAGGGGACAAGTTGCCTAGCTGGTTGCACGGCGGCCCCGTGTGGATCGGCGACGTCGCGCGCGACGCGCGTACGGCGCAGCTCGAGCGCGTCGGCGGCCACGGCTGGAACACGGGCCTCGTGGTCCCGCTGAAGTCGGGTACGACGACGATCGGAGTGTTGGATTTCTACGCGCCGCGAATTGCGGCGCCGGAGCCGCAGTTCCTGCGCGTGCTGCGCATCGCGAGCGCGGAGATCGGTCACTTCTATCAACGGGCGGTCGCGATCGAGCGCCTGCGCGAAAGCGAGGAACGTTTCTCCTCGACGATGGCGCTCGCGGCCATCGGGATCGCACATGTGGACGACAAGGGGCGCTTCATCTACGCGAACCCGCAGCTGTGCGAGATGCTCGATTACACGGAGGAGCAGCTGCTTGCGCTGACGGTGAGGCAGGTTTCCCATCCCGGCGACGTGAGCATCACCGACGAGCTTCGGTTGAAGCTGCGCGCGGGTGAGATCAAGTCCTTCAAGGTCGAGAAGCGTTACCTGCGCAAGGACGGTGCGGCCGTCTGGGTGGGCCTCACCATCGCTTCGAAGCGCGACGGCACGGGCAAGACCCTCTACGACATCTCGATCGTGGAGGACATCTCGGCGCGCAAGCGCGCGGAGGAGCGGATCCAGTATCTCGCGACGCACGACGGCCTCACCGGGCTGCCGAACCGTGCGATGTTCGGCCAGTTGCTGAGTCTCGCGATCGAAACGGCGCGCCGCTACGACCGCAAGCTCGCCGTGCTGTTCATAGACCTCGATCGTTTCAAAGTGATCAACGACACGCTGGGCCACGATGCTGGCGACGTGCTGCTGCGCGAGATGGGCGCGCGGCTGAAGGAGTGCCTGCGCGCGAGCGACGTCGTGGCGCGGCTCGGCGGCGACGAGTTCGTCGTGCTGATCCAGGAGGTCGCCGATGTTTCGCAGGTCACTACCGTGGCGCGCAACATTCTGTCCAGCGTCATGAAGCCCGTGATAATCCTCGGTCAGGAGTGCCGCGTGACCGCGAGCATCGGCATCTGCGTGCACCCAGAGGAAGGGCAAGACGATCAAGCCGTGATGAAGAACGCCGACATGGCGATGTATCTCGCGAAGGAAGAAGGCAAGAACAACTATCAGTTCTTCAGCAGCCGGATGCGCTCGCACTCGATCGAACGGCTAGCGCTCGAGACGAACTTGCGGCGCGCGCTCGAGCAGGACGAGTTTTCGCTCCACTATCAGGCGAAGGTGAATTTCCGCACCGGCGCGATTACGGGCGTCGAGGCTTTGCTGCGCTGGCAAAGTCCGGTGCTCGGCTCAGTGTCGCCGGCACAATTCATTCCGCTGGCCGAGGAGACGGGCGTGATCGTGCCGATCGGCAAGTGGGTCCTGCGCACCGCGTGCCAGCAAAACGTCGAGTGGCAGAGGCAGGGTCTGCCGCGCGTGGGCGTCTCGGTCAATCTCTCGTTGCGGCAGCTGAACGACGAGGGTCTCGTTCGCGAGATCGAGTCCGTGCTTCAGATTACGGGGATGGCCCCGGAGCTGCTCGAGCTCGAGGTCACGGAGAGCATGATCATGCACAACGCCGAGCGCGCCGTGAAAGTGCTAAGCGCGATCAAGGGTCTCGGCGTGCGGCTCGCGATCGACGATTTCGGCACCGGCTATTCGTCGCTCGCGCACCTGAAGCGTTTTCCGATCGACACGCTCAAGGTGGACAGATCGTTCATCCGCGAGGTGCCGAACGATGCGGAGGATCGCGCGATCGCCGAGGCGATCATCGCGATGGGCAAGACGCTAAGTCTCACCGTCGTCGCCGAAGGTGTCGAAACGCCGGAGCAGCAGGCATTCTTGAGCGATCGCCTGTGCGACGAGATGCAGGGCTTTTACTTCAGCACCCCGGTCGCAGCCCAGGACTTCGCCGAGCTGCTGCGCGGGCA
>Ga0190274_10001156_pt1 | contig 15554 bp, 14 predicted proteins | sample Popmic531T_FD_133002 | JGI IMG/M metagenome (GOLD analysis project Ga0190274, IMG submission 133002) | Populus adjacent soil microbial communities from riparian zone of Yellowstone River, Montana, USA - 531 T | ecosystem: Environmental > Terrestrial > Soil > Riparian zone | place: USA: Montana...
CCGCCCATCAGCATTTGCCGCTGCTCGTCCATTTCGTAGCCCTGGGCGATGGATGGCCGAACCTCGGCGGCGAACACCGTGGCGGCCAAGGCCGAGGCGGCAACGAAACGAACAAGCATCTCAGGGTTCCTGTTGAAGCGCGGCAATGGTGGGCGCTGTAGGGATTGAACCTACGACCTCTCCCGTGTGAAGGGAACGCTCTCCCGCTGAGCTAAGCGCCCGACCGTTGAGCCGGATTTACGTTGCGGGGTCCGGACAAGTCAAGAAAAGGCGGCAATTACCGGCTGGGCGGCGGCGGCCACGCTGCTGCTGGCGCGGGGGCCGGCGCTGCCGGGGCAGGCTGCTGCTGTTGCGGGGCAGGGCGCTGTTGCGCCACCGGCTGCTGCCGCGGCTTTGGCGGTGCCGTGCGCCGCCGGGCCGCCGGCGGCGGCGCGGGATTGGCCTGGAGTTCCACAAAAACGGGGTTGGGCACCATGCGTGGCGCCGGGGCGGTACCCGTGTTCGGGTCAACAGCTTCCGTGGATGCGGAGATCCGAACCGGAATCGTTTGGGTTTGGTAGCCATTCAACCCGAACGTCACGGTGAATTCGGTGCTTGTGACGGCCAGCGAGCATGGCGTTCGGCAGGTCTGTCCGGTGGAGGTGCGTGCTTCGGCGCCCGCGGGTTCAGACTCAAATTGCACCGTGGTGGTCGACGGCCCGAAGCCCGGGACCGAAAAGCTTGGCATGCTGAGGCCGGAGCATCCAGCCAGGCTCAGGCCGCAGACTGCGATGGCGACGGTTCGGTTCATAGTCGCATCCGTCTATTTGCTGCGGCCCCGAGCGGTGCCCATCGCGCGCCAAGGCGCATGGATCGCGGATAAAATTCTGCTCAAATGTGCCCTGACTAGGGTAAAGGGTTAGTTAATCGCTCTACCTTGGCGGCAATAAGGAGATATCGCCCGAATTCGGCCGGTTCAGCGCCTCCGAGCTGCCAAGGCGGACACCGCCGTCGGCAGATCGGCGTAGTGGCTGATAACCCGATCCGGACCGAGTTGGGTGACCGGTATTTCAGCGTAGCCGAAATCGACGACCACGACAGGCACTTTGGCGGCCCGCGCGGTATCGATATCGGTGGCTGAATCCCCCACCATGATCGCCCGCGTCACGCTGCCTCCGGCTTGCTCGATTGTCCGCTGCAGGATGACCGGGTTTGGCTTCTGCACGCCGAATGTGTCCTGGCCACAGATTGCGGAGAAACGAGAGCTAAGGCTGAGCGCGTCGAGGAGCAGCCGCGACAGGCACTCGAGCTTGTTGGTACAGACGGCAAGAATGCAGCCCTGCGCGCTCAAATGGTCCAAGGCTTCGACCAATCCCGGAAACGGCCGCGACCGGTCGGCGATATGGGCGGCGTAGTACGTGACGAAATCCTTGAACAGCGGGTCGATGTCGGTGGCGGTGAATTCTTGCTTGTCGAACGTCAGTGCCGCCTCGATCATGCGGCGCGCGCCACCGCCAATCATGGTCCGGGCTTTAGCATAGGGAATGGGAGCCAATCCTTTACGAACGAGAATGACGTTCAATGTGTCGGCCAGGTCGGGCGCGGTATCGATTAGAGTGCCGTCGAGGTCGAAAACGACTGTCAGGGGAGGCATGTTTTTCGGCTATGCTCGTTACGGAAAGGCGCTTAGACAAGGCGCATCGTTGGTAACCACGCCTGCCGGACTCATGGACATCGAAGCGCAGAAACGTCAAGCCGCCGCTCGCGCGCTCGATTGGGTGCGGCCGGGAATGCGCCTGGGATTGGGGACAGGTTCGACCGCCAAGCATTTTGTGGAATTGCTTGGCGAACGTGTGCGTGCCGGCCTTGACGTCATAACCGTGCCGACTTCCGAAGCGACCCGCGCCCAGGCGGCCGGGCTGAACATCCCGCTCTCGACTCTGGATGAGACGCCCGCCCTTGATCTAACGGTTGACGGCGCCGACGAGATCGGTCCGGACCTCACCCTTATCAAGGGGGGCGGCGGCGCGTTGCTGCGTGAGAAGATCGTCGCCGCGGCATCCGCATCGATGGTCGTGATTGCTGATGACAGCAAATGGGTTTCGGTGCTCGGCCGGTTTGCGCTGCCAGTGGAGGTGGTGCCGTTTGGGCTTGCGTCCACGCAGCGGGCGATCGATGCGGCCGCGACCACCGCGGGAGCGCCGGGGCCGTCAAGGCTTCGCAGGGACAAGAACGGCCACGTTTTCGTCACGGACGGGGGCCACTGGATAGTCGATGCTGCGCTAGGCCGGATTCCCGATCCTCGGGCGCTTGCCACCGGGCTTTCAGCCATTCCGGGAGTGGTCGAACACGGTCTCTTTATCGGGCTGGCGCATGCGGTCATACTGGCTGGGAACACAGGCATCCGCGTTGTCGAACGGTCTTAAATTTCAATGGAGTTTCTCATGATCGCCTCCCATCTCACGCGTATGCTGTGTGCCGCAGCGATTGCATGTTTGGCATTCGCCCAAGACGCGCACGCGCAAACGGCGGCGGCCCAGCCGTCGGCGGCCGCGGTGGCGTTGGCTCGCGAGGTCGTCGAAGCAAAGGGCGCGCTCAACATGTTCGATTCCGTGGTTATCGGGGTGATCGAGTACCACAAGAGCGTTCTGCTCCAATCCAATCCGAACTTGCAGAAAGACCTGAACGAAGTTGCAACCAGGCTCAGCTCTGAGTTCGCGCCTCGGCGAGCCAATGTGCACACGGAAATCGCACGCGCCTATGCGAGCCGGTTTACCGAGCAGGAGCTCAAGGAAATTCTGACGTTCTATAAATCGCCGCTCGGCAAGAAGCTAATCGTTGAAGAGCCCAAGGGAGTGGATGAAGCTACCAAGCGTGTCGATGAGTGGGCCAACAAATTCTCCGAAGAGGTTCTGGTCAGGGTCCGTGCCGAGATGAAGAAAAAGGGCCACAACCTTTAATTACGGCCATCCTGTTACCACGCAAGGGATGAGCATGCCGCAAGAGGTTGATCTTTTCGTCATCGGAGCGGGCTCCGGTGGCGTGCGCGCCGCGCGTATCGCGTCCAATCTCGGCGCAAAGGTGATGATCGCAGAGGAGTACCGTATCGGCGGCACCTGCGTGATCCGCGGCTGCGTCCCGAAGAAGCTTCTTGTGCTGGCATCGAGGTTTGCCGATGAGTTCGAAGACGCTGCAGGCTACGGTTGGACCGTGCTGCAGCCTTCCTTCAGTTGGCCGGTGCTGATTGCCAACAAGGATCGCGAGATAGCGCGGCTTGAGGCGGCCTACACGGCCAATTTGGAGCGGGCCAAGGTTGCGATTGTCAAAAGCCGCGCTGTGCTGGCTGATCCGCACACCGTAAAGCTCACCGCGACCGGCGAAGCCATCCGCGCCAAGCAAATTCTGATCGCGACGGGAGGAGCGCCGTCACTCGGCAAAGAGATCGAGGGGAATGAGCACATCATCTCGTCGAATGAAGCGTTTCATCTGCCGGAATTGCCGAAGCGGATTTTGATTCAAGGCGGTGGCTATATCGCCGTTGAGTTTGCCAGCATCTTCAACGGTCTCGGCTCTGACGTGACGCTGGTCTATCGGCGCGACAACATTCTGCGCGGCTTCGATGACGATGTGCGCAATCACCTTCGCGGTGAAATGGAAAAACGCGGCATCAAAATTGTCACTAAGGCGATTGTAGAGGGAATCGAAAAAGTCGATTACGGCCTTTGCGTCATGCTGTCCGATCACGAGGACGTCGTCGTTGACAAGGTGATGTTTGCAACCGGCCGCCGTCCGAACGTTGAAGGTCTCGGATTGGAAGCCGCCGGCGTGAAGCTTGACGAGAAAGGCGCGATCGCGGTCAACGAGTTCTCGCAGACCTCGGTGCCGCACGTCTATGCCATCGGTGACGTCACGGATCGTATTGCCCTGACGCCGGTTGCGATCCGCGAGGGGCACGCTTTTGCCGACACCGTGTTTGGCGGCAAGCCGACGCGGGTCGACCACCGAGATGTTGCGACCGCGGTGTTTTCCGAGCCCGAGGTGGGCGTGATCGGCTTGACCGAGGCGGAGGCTTGCGAGCGGTTCGACAAGGTCGACATTTACAAGACGTCGTTTCGGCCGATGAAGGCGACGCTCGCCGGGCGCGACACGCGCATGTTCATGAAGCTCGTGGTCGACGGCGTGACTGACCGCGTGGTCGGCTGCCACATCGCCGGGCCGGAGGCGGGGGAGATGATCCAACTCGTCGGCGTTGCCATAAAAATGAAGGCCACCAAGGCCGATTTCGACGCCACCATGGCCGTTCATCCGACCGCGGCCGAGGAGCTGGTGACCATGCGGGAGAAGGCGGCGAGCCACGTCCGGCGCCCCGCCGCGGCCGAATAGGGTTTGTTTTTCAGCGGCTTGGCGTGTATAAGCCTGCCATTCCAGTGAAGGAGTGTGTGCGGTGGCCGAGCGTTGGACCCGCGACAATTGGCGCAGCAAGCCGATCGTCCAGGTGCCGGAATACCCGGACCAAGCGGCTTTGTCGGCGGTCGAAGGCCAGTTGTCGGCCTATCCTCCGCTCGTTTTCGCCGGAGAAGCGCGCAACCTCAAGGCCGCGCTGGGCAAGGTGGCCCAGGGCGAAGGTTTCCTGCTGCAGGGCGGGGATTGCGCCGAGAGTTTCACCGACCCCAGCGCCAACAACATCAGCGCCAACAACATCCGCGACTTTCTGCGTGTCTTCCTGCAGATGGCCGTGGTGCTCACCTATGCCGCCTCGGTGCCGGTTGTGAAGGTCGGCCGCATCGCCGGCCAGTTCGCCAAGCCGCGCTCCTCGCCGACCGAAAAAAAGAACGGCCAGGAGCTGCCGAGCTATCGCGGCGACATCATCAATGGACCGGAGTTTTCCGCCGCGGCCCGCACGCCGGACCCGGCGCGGCTGATCGAGGCATACCGCCATTCCGCTTCGACGCTGAACCTCGTTCGCGCGCTGACCCACGGAGGCTACGCCAGTCTCGGCCGCGTCCACCAGTGGATGCTCGAAGTCGATCCGCGCAGCGCGCAGCGCTACCTCGAACTCGCCGACCGCATCTCCGAGGCGCTCGCCTTCATGCAGGCGTGCGGTCTCGATCTGGAAAGGCACCCCGAGCTCAAGACCACGGATTTCTATACCAGCCACGAAGCGCTGCTGCTCGGCTTCGAACAGGCGCTGACGCGCGAGGACTCGACGCATCCCGGCACCTGGTGCGCCACCTCGGCGCACATGGTCTGGATCGGCGACCGCACCCGTCAGCCGGATCACGCGCACGTCGATTTCTGCCGCGGCATCATGAACCCGCTCGGCCTCAAGTGCGGACCGTCGAGCAAGGTTGACGAGCTGCTGCGCCTGACCGACATCCTCAATCCCGAGAACGAGCCGGGCCGGCTGACGCTGATCGTGCGGCTTGGCGCTGACAAGGTTGGCGACATGCTCCCCGCGATGATCCGCGCGGTGCAGCGCGAGGGCAAGTCGGTGGTGTGGTCGTGCGATCCGATGCACGGCAATACGATCACGGCGAAGAGCGGCTACAAGACCCGCCCGTTCGACCTGATCCTGAAGGAAGTGAAGTCGTTCTTCTCCGTACACACGGCGGAGGGCACTCACGCTGGCGGCGTGCATCTGGAGATGACCGGCCAGCACGTCACCGAATGCACGGGCGGCGCGCACGCCATCACCGACGAAGGCCTGAACGCGCGCTACCACACGCTGTGCGATCCGCGGCTCAATGCCGAACAGGCGATCGAGCTCGCCTTCCTGATGGCCGACCTGCTCAAGCAGGAGCGCGCCGCCAAGGCCAGGCCGCTGTCGGCCGTGGCCGGGCTCTAACCCTGGCGCCGCTCCTCCGGCGGCTTGATATGGCGGAACGAGTCCAGCAGCGCCACGTCGTAGACGATCTTGAGGATGCCACACACCACCAGCGGCAGGCCTGAAAATGTCGTCGTCAGCAGCACGCCGGCCATCGCCGGGCTGATCGAGGAGGCGAGGCTGCGCGGTACCGCCGTAACGCTTGCGGCCGCGGTGCGCTCGGCCGGCGTCACCACCGCCATCACGTAGGAGGTCCGGGTCGGCACGTCCATCTGCGACAGCGCGGAACGCAGCAGCAGTAGCGCCAGCGTCAGATAGAGGTTCGTCGAGAACGCCGCGATGATCAGAAACACGCTCGACGGAACGTGCGTATAGACCATCGTGTTGATCAGGCCGATGCGTTTGGAGAGCCAGGCCGCGACCGGATAGGAGAACGCGCTGAGCACCCCGGTCCAGAAGAAGAACAGGCTCGCCGCCGACAGCGACAAGTCGAACCGCTCGAACAGCCAAAGCGCCAGCAGCGACTGCACGACGAAGCCGCCGGCAAAGGAATCAAGGCTGAACAGCGCAGCGAGCTTGTAGACCGTGCCGCGCGATGGCCCGAGCGGCGCGGCCGGCCGCTCCTTTTCCGGCTTCATGTGCGGCAGGCGGGCATAAAACGCGGCGCTGATCACGCCGAGCGCGGCATAGGCGTAGAACATTAGGCGGAAGGCGCCGATCCGCTCGACGCCGAGCGGCGCCAGCAAGTCCGGCACCGCGGCCGCCAGCGAGCCCACCGCCGCGGATAGCGCGCCGATCAGGCTATAGCGGGCGAAGGTGCGCGTCCGCTCCTCGTCGGGGACGTTCTGCGCCAGCATGGCGTGTTCCAGGGGCACCAGCACGCCGGAATCCCCGGCTGACGGGTTGATGGTGCCGAGGAACGCCACCAGCAGGATGAACGCGATGTGCTCGGCCTGCGGAAACGCGGCGCCGGTGGCCGCCATCAGCGCCGCGCCTGCGAGCAGCAGGTTACGCATGTCATGACGAGGCGCGACGAAGCCGATCGCCAGCGTCATCAGCGACGTGCCCAGCAACGCAGCCGTGGCCACGATCCCGATCTGAACCGGAGTCATGCCAATCGCCGACAGGTAGGCCGGCAGGATGATGATCGCGAAGCCGTCGCCGAAGCCGCGAATGCCTCGCGCCGCGTAGAGCAGGAGGACGTTGGTGCTCATTGGGGTGACGGGAGTGGCTCCATCCATGCGCAATCTCCTCGAAATTCGAGTGTTGCGCAGAGCTTGAACGGTGCGCCCGTTTGAAGGGGAGCCTGCGATTTCCCCTTGAAGGGAGGTTATTTTGTTATGCCGCTTGAAACAACTGGCAAGAATCTCGGGTACAAAGCCTCGCTGGAATTTTGATGTTAGGGTGCGCAACAAAGGCCGCCGGATAGCAGATGAGCCACCTCGATCATTTTTTCCATGCCACCCGCAACAGCTGGCGCGGTTTGGTGGCGATCACCAAAAGCGAAAAGGCGTTTCAGCAGGAGCTGGTCGCACTGGCGATCGGCATTCCGCTTGCCTTCGTCATTGCTGCCGATGCCTGGCGGTGCGTCGTATTAATTGCGGTGCTGGTGCTGCTGCTGATCGTCGAGCTGCTCAACACGGGGCTCGAGAAGCTGGCCGACGTCATCACACGCGACCATCATCCGGGGATTGGATGGGTCAAGGACATGGGCTCGGCGGCGGTGGGTTTGTCGCTGCTGCTGGCCGGTCTGGTGTGGCTGGTCGCGCTCGCCGAGTGGCTCCGGCTGATCTAGGCGGCTTGCCGTGTTGGTTTAGCGTTAATCCAACGTAGCCGTCGCGCAGACGAAGTTCCATCACGGCTTTTCGCCAAAGGCCCGTGTTTGCGGCCTGCCATTGTGACACGCCTAACGAATTGCGAAGACGCCGGGTGCCGCGTTTGGCTCGCATTAATGGTGATGCGCTGACCGCTGCCGCGCGCCCTCTCTGGCTCAATGAATTGAAAACAATCCGCGTCAAATTTTACGCATCCGAGGACGGGGTGTGTCGTGACGCATTTGAAATGTACTGCAGCGATGTTCGGTCTTGCGCTGTCTGCCGCGGCTGCCGCTGCGCAGCCGGCCGGGGCCGATCGATACGATGGCCCGCAGTGGCCGAACATCTCATCGGATCAACCGCGAGCAGGCGCTTCGGCCGATGGGGCCCGCTGGCCCAACATTCGTCTCGACGATGTCGAATCTAAGAGCTTGAATCCAAGTCCGGGCTTCATCGATCCGGAACAGTTCGAGGCCCGCATCATGGGACGCCAGGCGCGCGTTCCAGCAAGACCGGTTGCTGTGGAGCAGACGCTGCCGGTCCCTGCTGCGTCCGACAAAGGCTACGATGCCAACGCCAGCGTCGCCGCACGCTGGCCGAACCTGCTACCCGACAAACCCGCCTCGCCATTCGCGTTCGAAGTCGGCACCCGCTACTGGTACTCCAGCGGCCAGATGAAATTCGGCTTTGCCAACGGCAATCCGTTTTTCGGCGTGCGGACCTCAACGCTCGACTGGATGGGCCTCGACGCGCACAGCGGGGAGTTGCTCGCCCGGATCGATCACAAGCCGACCGGCTTTTTATCAAGGGCATGGTTGGCCTTGGCGCCGTCATCGACGGGGAGATGATCGACCGCGATTTCTTTCTTGGGCAGTTCACGTTCTCCGACACCACGAGCAACGTGAAGGATGGCAGCTTGAAGTTCGCAATGTTTGACGTCGGCTGGAGCTACTCTCCGACCGGCGGCGTCAAGCTCGGATTCTTTGCCGGCTATCACTATTGGTACGAAAAGGTCACGGCCTGCGGTCTGGTGTGCAACCAGGCGTCGATCCTGGGCTGCACCTTCCCGGGTGAGGTCCAGGTTGGGTTCGATACCGCGGTGCTGGCATATCAGCCCACCTGGCACGCAGCCCGCATCGGCTTCATCGGCCAAATCGCGCTCACCGAGCGCCTGTCGTTCAGCGCGGAGATCGCCGGCATTCCGTATGCGTCGGTTCAGAACAAGGACAGCCACCTGCTGCGGCAGAGCTTTGCGGACCTTGGCCCGGCGCCGAACGTCATCGCCAACAGCCGGTATGCGGTTGGCGGCGAGGCCGAGTTGATGCTCAATTACGCCGTCACGCCCAATATCGAGATTGGCGTCGGCGGCCGCTACTGGGGTTTGACGGCGCGCAGGGGCGAAGTGCTCTTTGGGGCGGCCTTCAACAGCTTCAATAATAACAGCTCGCTGAGCCGGTTCGATCAGCAGCGGTACGGCGTTCTGCTGCAGGCCAAGGGCAAGTTCTGAAGGCAGGGATGTGTGCGCGCATTGCGGGAATATGTCCCGTCGCGCTACATGAGCCTATGGCTCCCCGACCCGCCGACACCCTCAATATCGCGCTGGCGCAGCTCAATCCGACTGTCGGCGACGTCGCCGGTAACACGGAGGAGGTGCGCCGCGCGCGCGACCAGGCCGCTTCGCTTGGCGCGGATCTGGTGGCCTTCCCCGAGCTGTTCCTGGCCGGCTATCCGCCGGAGGATCTGGTGCTCAAGCCGGCATTCCAGGCGGCCTGCCGCGCCGCGGTCGAGGCGCTAGCTCGCGAAAGCGTCAAAGGGCCTGCCGTGCTGGTCGGCACGCCGTGGGTCGAGGGCGGCAAGCTCTACAACGCCTATGTGCTGCTGAACGGCGGAGTGATCGAGGCGGTGCGCTTCAAAGTCAACCTGCCGAACTACGGCGTGTTCGACGAGAAGCGCGTGTTCGAGCCGGGTCCGATGCCGGGTCCGATCCTGGTCAAGGGCGTGCGGATCGGCATTCCGATCTGCGAGGACATCTGGGGGCCTGAGGTCGTCGAATGCCTCAGCGAGACCGGCGGCGAGATATTGCTGGTGCCGAACGGCTCGCCGTATTGGCGCGGCAAGACCGAGCACCGGCTCAACATCGCGGTGGCACGCGTCGTCGATTCCAAGCTGCCGCTGATCTACCTCAACATGGTCGGCGGCCAGGACGAGTTGGTGTTCGATGGCGCGTCGTTCGTGCTCAACGCCGATCGCACCGTCGGCGCGCAGCTTCCGGCGTTCCGCGAAGACTTCGCGCTCACGCGCTGGCGGCGCGACGCCGGCGGCTGGCACTGCGCCGCCGAGCAGGCGGCCGCGCAGGTACAGGAGGGCGACAAGGCGGATTACGCCGCCTGCGTGATGGGGCTGCGCGACTACGTGGAGAAAAACGGCTTCAAGGGCGTGGTACTCGGCCTTTCCGGCGGCATTGACTCGGCGCTGTGCGCGGCGATGGCGACCGATGCGTTAGGGGCAAAGCGCGTCCGCTGTATCATGCTGCCTTATCGCTACACCTCGCAGGAGTCGCTCGACGATGCCTCGTGCGTCGCCAAGGCGCTTGGTGTCACCTACGACATCCTGCCGATCGAACAGGCGGTGCTCGGCCTGGAGGCCGCGCTGAAGCCGGCCTTCGAGGGGCAGAAGCGCGACGTCACCGAAGAGAATGTGCAGGCGCGGGCCCGCGGCACGATCCTGATGGGCATTTCCAACAAATTCGGCCTGATGGTGGTGACGACCGGCAACAAGTCGGAAATGTCGGTCGGCTACGCCACGCTGTACGGCGACATGAACGGCGGCTTCAATCCCATCAAGGATCTCTACAAGAGCGAGGTTTTTCGGCTGTCGCGCCTGCGCAATGTCTGGAAACCGGAAGGCGCGCTCGGGTCTTCAGGGGAAGTGATCCCGGACAACATCGTGACCAAGCCGCCGACCGCGGAGCTGCGCGAGAATCAGAAGGACCAGGACACGTTGCCGCCTTACGACGATCTCGACCAGATGCTGGAACGGCTGGTTGAGCACGAGGAGCCGATCGCTTCGATCGTAGCTGCCGGCTTCGATCGCGACACGGTGGTGCGCGTCGAGCGCATGCTCAATCTTGCCGAATACAAGCGCCGGCAGGCTGCGCCGGGCGTGAAGGTTACGCTGAAGAATTTCGGCCGCGACCGGCGCTACCCAATCGTCAACCGGTTCCGCGATCCCGGCACGGCGCTGCCGGAGCCGGACAAGTCGCTGCTCAAGAATGGCGGCGTGGCGAAGACCGAAGCGTTCGATTTTTGAACGTCAGCGCGCGATGAAAGTCGGGCCGACCTGGCGCACCGGCTTGTTAGGATCGCGGGTCACCTTGACCGGCGCGTCGTCCGCTTTCGTTTCCGGGACATCGGGCGCAGCCGGCGTGGCCGCCGCCTTGGGATCGGGCTTGGCGGGCCGCGGTGGAAGTTCGAGCTTGATCGGCTTGCCCTGCGCGTCGAGGCGCGGCTGCGACATCTGCTTGGCGCGCTCCTCGCTCACTATGACGTCGCCGCCCTGCGGGGGCGGATCCTGGCCGTCCTGGAGCGCCTGCGACGCTCCGCCTTTGCAGGTGCAGGCGTTGTCGAACGATTGCCGGTATCGGAAGGCATTGGGAATGGCGGTGTAGGGTTGTCCGCCCTGTGAGACGGCCTGGTTGATGTCCTCGCCGGGGTTACGGTGGGTGAAGAGTTGTGCTTCCGCAGCGGGGCATGAGGCTTGGCAGGTCTTTTCGTCGTCGGGGAATTTGTTGGGTCCGGCCGAATACGAGATCGGGTAGTAGTAGCCGTCGCACATGCGCACGCAGACGGTGCGATAGCCCGAGCCCGCCGGGGTATTTTCGCCCTGCACCGTCGTGTTGCCCACGACGCTGCCCGCTCCGAACAACGATTCGAACAGGCCGCCGCGTTGCGGCGGCTGCGCCGCGGCCTGGCGATATTGTGGACCGCAATCGTTCTGCGACAGTGCGCCGATCAGTGCGCGGCGCTGGCCCTCGCGCTCGGGGGCGGGGTCGCTGCCCTGCAGACGCGCTAGGTCACCGTTGATGCGGTCCAGGTTGCCCTTCATCTGCTGGATCTGGCCGTTGAGCGGGCCGCACGAAGCGGACTGGTTGCTGAAGATTGAGAAGAACCCGCCGCCTTCGCAGCCCGCCTTCTTGGCTTGCGCATTGAGGCGGTCGAGTTGGGCCTGCTGCTGGGCGGCCGCGGTCTCGTATTTCTTGATCTGCTCGGTGCGGACTTGGTCGGGACCGCTGCGCTCGAACGCCTGAAGTTGGGCCTCCAGCCGGGTGCAGACGTTGTTGGCTTGCTGCGGGGATTGCGGCGCCATCTGCTGCTGCAACGGCTGGCCCTGCGCCGGCGCAGGCATCGCCGCGGCGAGAAAAACGGCAGGCAGCAAAACTGCGGTCAGCCTGCTGCTTAATGTCAGTGTCATTGCGATTCCCATCCCCCGGTGAGATTCGCGCGCGGGGCCGGCGGCGGCGGAAAGTGATTCTCGATGGTGGCGCAAATGTGGAGAGGGGTGATTGCACAGTCAAGCATCGGCAATGGCGGCCTTTTCCGGCCCCAATCCGGTCGGCGGGCGCTTTGATTCAGCACGCAAGTTCCACAACACGCCGCAGATAATGAGGGCGGCTCCGGCGAACACGAAGATGTCGACGCTTTCGCCGTAGAACAGCCAGCCGACCGTCGCGATCAGCGGGATGCGCAGGAAATCGATCGGAACCACCACGGTGGCGTCGCCCGCGCGGAACGCGTTGGTGAGGCAGAAGTGCGATGTCAGACCGGCCGCGCCAAGCGCCACGGCGGGGATGACCGCGCCGGCGTCGAGCTTGCCGAGGAACCAGGGATCGCTGCCGGCCAGCGCCATCGGCAGCTGCATCGCGTTCATCCAGAAGATGATCGCGAACGTGCTGACGGTAGCGGTCAGCATCTTGGTCTGGATTAGCGAAACCGCGAAGGCGAGCGCGGCGGCGAGCACCAGGAGCGCCGCCGGCTGGAAGCTCGCAAGCCCGGGCCGCACGATCACGAGCACGCCGAGGAAGCCGAGCACGATGCTGCCGGCGCGGCTCCTGGTCATTCGCTCGCCGAGCATCGGAATGGCGAGCAGCGCGACCCACGCCGGCATGGTGAATTCGAGCGAGAATACGATGGCGAACGGCAGCAGCGTAACCGCGAGCGTCCACAGGAAGGTGCCGACGAAATGGATGCTGTTGCGGGCGAGATGCAGGCCCATGCGCTTGAACGCGAGCTCTTTGCGCAGGTCCGCGCTGGCCGCGATCAGGATCAGCAGCACCATCAGGCCGAAGCCCGAGCGGATCGACAGGATTTCGAACGTGGTGAGATATTTGGACAGGGCGCGGACTGCGACCGCGCTCGCCGAGAAGGAGAGCAGGGCGCCGGTCATCCAAAGAACGACCAGGCCAAGTCTTTGTTGCGCCACGGTTTGAATCTTGCGGTTGACGAGAGGGACGGCCTGTCTAGCCCATGATCGTCATGCGGGGAAACCGCATTTCAGAACAGACCGTGTGCGTACAGCGTATGGCCGCGCGCGGTTACTCCGCATCCGGCTGGTTTTCCGGCCGCGCCTTGTCGAACGCCGAAAGTTTCAGGCAGGCGGCGTCGATCGCGACGATGTTCGGGAACTTGTCGAGCGGAACCTTGAGCCGGCGTGCGTTGTACACCTGAGGCACCAGGCATACGTCGGCGAGCGTCACGTCCCTGCCGAACGAATATGGCCCCGGCTTGAGCATCGCTTCGAGTGCGGCGAATCCCTGCAGGATCCAGTGGTGGTACCAGGCGTCGATCGCAGGCTGCTCGTGCTTGAGTTCGCGGCGCAGATATTGGAGCGCAATCAGGTTGTTGAGCGGATGGATGTCGCAGGCAATCAGATCGGCGAGCGCACGCACCTTGGCGCGCGCCGCCGGATCACCTGGCAGCAGCGGCGGCTTGGGATGAGTCTCGTCGATGTATTCGATGATGGCGAGCGACTGCGTGAGGATGTCGCCGTCATCGAGCGCGAGCGCCGGCACGCGGCCTTGCGGATTGACGGCGCGGAATTGGGCGGAGTGCTGCGCACCCCCGTCCTTGGTCAGGTGAATCGAGATCGCCTCGTACGCGAGGCCTTTGAGATTGAGCGCGATGCGGACCCGATAGGCCGCGGACGAGCGGAAATAGGTGTAGAGTTTCACGGCAACTCCCGGCGGTTCTTTGGCCGGAGCTTATCCCTCGCGCCGCGTCTTTGCGACTTCGGCGGCGAGCTTGGAGGAGCTTTCGGTGAGGCGCTCGATGGCGCGTTCGAAAGCGGCGCGGTCCGCCGGCTCGATCACCTCGGCGAGCCGCTTGGCGAAGTCGAGCGCGACCGGAGCCAGATCCTCATAGATGACTCGGCCTGCCGGCGTCAGCGAGAGGAAGGATTCCCGCAAATCGGCCCGGTTGGCGCGACGCGTCAGCAACTTACTCTTTTCAAGCTGCGCCACCGCCCGCGACACCTTGGTCTTGTGCATGTGGCTGTGCGCACCGACGTCCTTGCCGGTCATTATGCCGTATTGGCCAAGCGTCACCAGGACCCGCCATTCCGGCACCCCGATGCCATAGCGCGTGGCATACAGGCGAGACAGCGCCTGCGAAACCACGCTAGCCACCACGTTAAGCCGGTAGGGCAGGAACTCTTCGAGCTTCAGCGGCGCCTGATCGCCGCGCCCAAAGGGTGCTTCGTCGGCCGCGTCATCGGCCGTGCTGGTTTCCGTCACCTGTCCCGTCCCCTCGGGCTTGATCGCGTGGCCATTGTGAGGCCCTATCGCGATCCCGAAACCTTGGCCGAAGTTGAGCAGGGGTGCAACGGGGGTTTAGATTAGCTCTAACTTGCGGGAATAATTTTCGGTCCGGTGACCGGGCTCGACACCGGTGCTGGCTTTTAGTTGCCGACGCAACTATCGTGGAACTTCAGTGAGTCCAGGAGTAGGCATGGCCGCGCTCAAATACATGTCCGGCTTCGGCAACACCTTCGAGACCGAAGCGTTGCCCGGCGCGCTGCCGATCGGGAGAAACTCACCGCAGAAGGTGAGCTACGGCCTCTATGCCGAGCAGGTGTCCGGCTCGCCGTTTACTGCGCCGCAGTCGAGCAACGAGCGAACCTGGCTCTACCGTATCCGTCCGACCGTGCGGCACACCGGCCGCTTCCAGAAGATCGACAGGGGCGCGATCCGCACCGCGCCGGAACGCGACGACACCGACCTGCCGATCGGGCAGTTGCGCTGGAGCCCAATACCGGTCCCCAAGAAGGCGCTCACCTTCGTCACCGGCATGCAAACCATTACCACGGCGGGCGACGCCGAGGCGCAGAACGGCATGGGCGCGCACATCCTCCTCATCACCAAGTCGATGGAGCGCGAGCACTTCTTCAATTCCGATGGCGAGATGCTGATCGTGGCACAGCAGAACAAACTGCGCTTCCGCACCGAATTCGGTGTCATCGAGATCGAGCCTGGAGAGATTTGCGTCATTCCACGCGGCGTCATTTTCCGTTGTGAGCTGATCAATGGTCCTGCCCGCGCCTACATGTGCGAGAATTACGGCGGGGCGTTCTCGCTTCCTGATCGCGGGCCGATCGGCGCGAACTGCCTTGCCAACTCGCGCGATTTCCACACGCCGGTAGCTGCCTACGAGGACAGCGAGAAGCCCTGCACGCTGATCGTCAAATGGGGCGGCGAGCTTTATCGCACCAAGGTGCCGCATTCGCCGCTCGATGTCGTCGCCTGGCACGGCAACTACTATCCCTACAAATACGACCTGCGGCGCTTCTCGCCGGTCGGCGCGCTGCTCTATGACCATCCAGACCCATCGATCTACACCGTGATGACCGCGCCGTCGGACACGCCGGGCACCGCGAACGTCGATTTC
>Ga0190274_10001157_pt1 | contig 15554 bp, 9 predicted proteins | sample Popmic531T_FD_133002 | JGI IMG/M metagenome (GOLD analysis project Ga0190274, IMG submission 133002) | Populus adjacent soil microbial communities from riparian zone of Yellowstone River, Montana, USA - 531 T | ecosystem: Environmental > Terrestrial > Soil > Riparian zone | place: USA: Montana...
CAACTCCGAAGCATCAGTGGCAACAACGACTTTTCCACAAATATCATGTGGGATCTTGTGCTCCTGGGCAAATTTTACCAGTTCCCGCCGACCATCGACACAATTTTTGGCTTTGTAACTCCCGGGTTTATAATAAAGTCCCGAGTGAATTACCCCGGAGTTGTGCCCGGTTTGGTGTGCCGCCACGTGCGATTCCTTCTCCAATACCAGGACTTTAAGATTCGGATAACGAAGATTTACCTTGTATGCACTGGCTAATCCGACGATGCCGCCACCAATTACAATGATATCGTAGTGATTATTAGTTGATTGTGAATCATTCATAGAATACTGAATTTCAGGAGCTCTTGTTGGTCAATGCATTAACTTTTCAGATCCTGCATTGAATGGGTGCAAAAGTAACCAAAATGCCTTTGGCGGAAGCAAATCAAATGTTGACAAAGCATTGATAATCTCTTAACAAAAACCTGTTCAAAACTCTGTAATTACTACTATCTTTAAGCTTTGACCGGGGGTCTTACCGCCCTAAATTTGTCGGAATGGTATCAAACACACAAAATAGTATCAGGTATATATTCTTTCTGGCTGTATTCTTTGCGAGCCACTCATTTGGAGGAGGATTTCAAAGTAGCATGCTTAGTATGAGAGCCACTTCCATGGGAGGTGCTTTTACTGGCTTTGCTTCCGATGCATCTGCTGCATTTTACAATCCCGGCGCAATGACTTTCCGTGAATACTCGCAAATATCAGTAGGAGCCTCTTTTATTCTGACTTCAACTTCCTACCTCAGTCCTTATTCCGGAAACACTAATATGGAAAATGGTTTCAGTATGCCATTGCATCTTTATGGAATTGGCAAACTGAATGATCAATTTGCAATCGGTATCAGTTTGAATACGCCTTTCAATTTGCACACTACGTGGGATGATAACTGGTCGGGACGATACATCACACGTGAAACTAAAATGAAAGCAGTTTATCTGCAGCCTTCGATTTCATATCAGTTCAGTGAAACTTTTGGAATGGGTGGTGGACCTGTGATTGCATTTGGAAAAACTTTCCTCAGAAAAGCAGTGCCTGTAACTTCTGTTGCCGGCGAAACAGGCATGGAACTCGATGGTAATTCTACCGGTTACGGATTTAATATTGGTTTGTTCCTAAAACCAAATGACGAATTCAGTATGGGTCTTGATTACCGTTCAGGAGTGAAAATGAATGTGAATGATGGTGATGCTACATTTTCCAATGTGCCCGCATCGTTATCCGATATCTATCCTTCCTCTACAGGATTTACCACTGAATATTCTTTGCCTTCTGTAATTTCATTAGGTGCGGCGTACAAAGTTTCAAGAGAACTTACGCTTTGCATGGATGTGAATTTTTCAACATGGAAATCTTTTGATAGCCTGGAATTCAAATTTGATAATAACAGTCAGCTTGATTTTGGAATGAGCAAATTTTATAATAATGCGTTTGCAATCAGAGTAGGCGGACAATATGAAGTAAACGACCGATTTGAAGCAAGAGCAGGTTTCGCATTTGATTCTTCTCCAGTGCCTGATGAATATCTTGCTCCCGACAATCCCGACAATGATCGCTTTATGTTTTCATTAGGAGGTACAATAAAATTCGGAGAAAATGCCAGTGTGGATCTTGCGTATATGCTGCAGAATATAAAGGAACGCGAAGTGATGAATGAACAATACAATTTCAGCGGCAATTATAAAAGTCTGATTAACATTTTTGGTATCACATTAAATTATCAATTCTGACATATGCTGTTTCAAAAGCCCTCCCTGTTACTACTTACCGCTTTGAGCATGCTGACTTTTTCATCCTGCCAGACAGACTTTGAAGACATTAAATACTACGATGGCAACGCCGATTTTTCACGCGTAGTTGTTGTAGGTGGATCACACCTTGCGGGATACAGTGATCGTGCATTGTATCTCGAAGCACAGTCCAATTCCATTCCAGCAATTCTTGCCTCGCGTTTCTCATTTGTCGGAGGAGGTGTTTTCAACCAGCCACTTGTTTATCCCGGAGTTGGTATAGGTATAGCAGGCAATGCGAGATATGAGTTGCACCAGATTATGGATCCTTGTCAAACAGGTACTATTTTACTTGCGGAACCTTCTGCAATAACAGGCGACAATACCAATTATAACTGGTTAGGAGATTTGATCAAGTATAACAACCTTGCAGTACCAAACACTCATATCAGCGATTTGACTCGTCAATCGTTCGGCGATCCAAGTCCGTTCCTCGGCAACCCGCTCTATGCGCGTTTTGCAAGTCAGCCGGGTACATCTACAATTTCAGGTGACGCACTTATGCTGAATCCTACTTTCGTAACGGTGTGGATTGGAATGGAAGATGTTTACAATTATGCACGGGGTGGGGGAGAAGAAGCCAATGATTCTATTACTCCGCCATCTATATTCTCCACATTATATACGAATCTCATCAATGAGCTCACTTCTCTGAATGCGAATGGTGTGTTGATGAATATTCCGTCACTTTCAAACATTCCTGTTTTCACAGAATTTCCATACAACGGACTTGTGTTAACACCTGCTGAAGCGGCCAATCTCAACGCATTGTATGCCATAGTGGACCCTACAATTTCATTTACTGCTGGAGCAAATCCTTATGTGATTGCGGATGCTGATTCACCTTCCGGCAGAAGACTTATTCACGCGGGAGAATATATTTTAAATACTGTATCGCGTGACTCTATAAACTGCCAGGGATGGGGTACCACAGTTCCTATTGACGGAAAATATGTATTGGTTGAGAATGAAGTAACTGCTATTGTGGATGCCATTACCGCATATAATCTGACTATAGCCTCATGTGCAACCAACAAAGGCCTTGCATTTTGCAACATGAATGCATTTTACAAAACTCTGGGTAACGGAGTGCTGTTCAATGGTGTGAATTATTCTTCGGAATATCTTTACGGAGGTGTATTTTCAACAGATGGGTATCATCCTTCGCAGCGAGGAAATGCCTTGATGGCGAATGAAATCGTAACTACCATTAACAGGTATTACAGTGCTAAAATCCCTATGGCGGATGTAAATGCATACTCCGGCATCGTTTTCCCTTAACATCTTACTATTCAGCTGCTCAATTTCAATTGTTTAAGGGCTGCTTTGGCAGGAAGACATCCTGATTACCCCTCATTTTCCTCATAAATTGGTACCTTTGCCGGCTACCTGAATGTTTTTATCGTATGGATACCTATTCTTATCTCGGAAATGCCGACCCTTCAGCAATCGAAGGCCTTTACCAACAGTTTCTTAAAGACCCGGGGTCGCTTGAAGAAGGATGGCGGAAATTTTTCGAAGGATTTGATTTTGCACGCACTGATTTTAAGTCCGATGGCGCTAAAGTGCCTGAAAATGTCTTAAAGGAATTTAATGTGCTTGCTCTCATAAACGGTTATCGCACTCGCGGCCATCTTTTCACCAAAACAAATCCGGTTCGTGATCGAAGAAAATATTATCCAACCAATGATATTGAAAATTTCGGACTGACCACATCCGACCTTGACCAGGTTTTTGTTGCAGGAAATGAAATTGGAATCGGGAAAGCAAAATTGAGCGATATCATTTCGCATCTCGAACAAACTTATTGTCAGTCGGTGGGTGCGGAATATAAATACATCCGCACACCGGAAATTATCAAGTGGCTGGAACAAAAAATGGAAAGCTCCAGGAATTCACCTTCGTTCGATATTTCGCAAAAACGTAGAATGCTGGAGAAGTTGAATGAAGCACTTGCTTTTGAGAATTTTTTACATGTGAAGTTCGCCGGACAAAAAAGATTTTCACTCGAAGGTGCCGAAACACTTATTCCTGCACTCGATGCGGTTATTGAATCAGGTGCAGAACTTGGAATCAAAGAATTTGTAATCGGAATGGCTCACAGGGGTCGTCTGAATATTCTTGCAAACATTCTGAATAAAACTTACGAAGCAATTTTCACGGAGTTTGAAGGGAAAGAATTTGAAGATAACGCTTTCGATGGTGATGTGAAATACCATCTTGGATTTTCCGGAAATGTGGAAACACGTCTGGGCAAGAAAGTGCATTTGAGTCTTACTCCAAATCCATCCCACCTTGAAGCAGTTGATCCTGTTGTGCAGGGAATTGTGAGAGCTAAAATCGATAATACTGAAGGTGGAACTCACGATCATATTGCTCCGGTTTTGATTCATGGCGATGCTGCTGTTGCAGCACAGGGCGTCGTGTACGAAGTAATTCAAATGTCGCAATTGAAAGGTTATGGAACCGGTGGAACCATTCATATTGTGGTGAACAATCAAATCGGTTTCACTACCAATTATGTCGACGCACGTTCTTCAACTTATTGCACCGATGTAGCCAAGGTAACTTTGTCTCCTGTATTTCACGTGAATGGTGACGATGTGGAAGCACTCGTGTACACCATTCAGCTTGCAATGGAATATCGTCAGAAATTTCATCGTGATGTGTTTATCGATTTGTTATGTTACCGTAAGTTCGGACATAATGAAGGGGATGAACCGCGTTTCACCCAACCACTTTTATACAAAGCAATCGCCTCGCATCCCAATGCACGCGAAATTTATAATGAGAAATTATTGTCGCAGGGAGTAATTGAAGCAAGTCTTGCCCGGGAAATGGAAGTGACATTCAAAAAAATGTTACAGGAACAGCTTGATGTGGCAAAGACAAAAGAAAAAACAAAATTCATCAGGCAGGTGGAAGGTAACTGGACCGGTTTGCATTTTGCGAAGCCGGAAGAATTATTGAAATCACCTGATACCGGTGTTGCTTTGGAGACACTTCGAATGATAGGCGATCGCATATCTGATCTTCCTGCGGAGAAATCGTTCTTCTCCAAAACAAAACGTTTATACGCTGACCGTAAGGTAATGGTGCAGGAAGGAAAACGTATCGACTGGGCAATGGGCGAATTACTTGCTTACGGAACCCTGGTTGCGGAAGGATTTCCTGTCAGGATCAGCGGACAGGATGTGGAACGTGGCACGTTTTCACACCGACATGCGGTTGTGAGAGTTGAAGATTCCGAAGAGCAGTATTACCCTCTGAATACTATCAATTCATCACAGGCACCATTTACAATATTCAATTCATTGCTGTCGGAGTATGCGGTGCTTGGATTTGAATATGGTTACGGACTCTCTGCACCGAATACATTAATAGTTTGGGAAGCTCAGTTTGGTGATTTCGCCAATGGTGCTCAGATCATTATTGATCAGTACATCAGTAGTGCGGAAGATAAATGGAAACGCATGAACGGACTGGTGATGCTGCTTCCTCATGGTTATGAAGGTCAGGGGGCAGAACATTCAAGCGCACGTTTGGAAAGGTTCCTTGCGCTTTGCGCGGAAAATAATATCCAGGTAGCGAATTGTACTACACCTGCAAATTTCTTCCACATACTTCGACGCCAAATGATACGCAAATTCCGTAAGCCTCTCGTTGTGCTCACGCCAAAAAGTTTATTGCGTCATCCAAAATGTGTTTCACCACTTGAGGCACTTTCAAAAGGTGGTTTCCAGGAAGTGATCGACGACAGCAATGCATCTGTCGCGGAAGTGAATCGCGTAGTGTTTTGCAGCGGGAAATTATATTATGATCTGTTGGATTTCCAGGAAAAAGAAAACAAAAAGGATGTTGCCTTAATTCGCATTGAACAATTGTATCCGTTTCCGGAAGGACAACTTAAAGGCATCATCACAAAATATAAAAATGCACAGGATGCTATCTGGGTGCAGGAAGAACCTGAGAATATGGGTGCATGGAGTTATTTGCTTAGGGTTTGGAAAAATCAAAAATTACAATTGATCTCCCGCCCTGAAAGCGCTTCACCCGCCACCGGCTCCCACGATCAGCACGATAAAGAACAAAAGGAAATTGTGCAAAAGGTATTTAGTAAAGTGGTCAGCGGTCAACGGTCAACTGTCAACGGTTAGCGGTTAGCGGTAGACTAAAAAAATCAACAACCGAAGCACTAGCATTGAAATTATAGAAACCAGTATTTTTTATTTATCATCTATCATTTATCATCTCTAGCATGATTACCGAAATAAAAGTTCCTTCTCCCGGTGAATCTATCACTGAAGTACAAATTGCACGTTGGATAAAAAACGATGGCGACTATGTTGAAAAGGATGAAGAGCTTGCCGAAATTGATTCCGACAAAGCAACGCTGACTATTGCAGCGGAGCAAAGCGGTACTTTATCAATCAAGGTAAAAGAGGGTGAAACCGTTTCTGTTGGAACTGTGGTGTGTACTATCGATGATCAGGGTAAAGCTCCTGCTGCACCTAAAGCTGCTGCAGCTGCACCAAAAGCAGAGGAGCAGAAAGTAATACCTTCTGCACCCGCACCAACATCTGAAAAAGTTTATAGCTCAGGAATTCCTTCTCCTGCCGCTGAAAAAATAATGAAAGAAACCGGTGTGACGGCAGATCAAATAAAAGGTACTGGTAAAGGTGGCCGCATCACAAAAACCGATGTCCTCAACCCAATCCCTGCTGCAACTCCTGCTACCCCTGCTACTGCCGCTGCCGCTGTAGTCCCTGCCGCTGTTCCCGGTTCGCGAGACAAACGAAGAGAAAAAATGACAATGCTGCGTAAAAAATTAGCGCAGCGTTTGGTTGCAGTGAAAAATGAAACCGCCATGCTCACCACTTTTAATGAGGTTGACATGAGCGCTATAATGGAAATTCGTAAAGTTCATAAAGATAAATTTAAGGAGAAGCACGGAGTAGGATTGGGCTTCATGTCATTTTTTACAAAAGCAGTTTGTGAAGCATTGAAAGAATTTCCTGCTGTAAATGCTATGATTGACGGTGAGGAAATCGTGTTTAATTCTTATTGCGACATTGGAATTGCGGTGAGCGCACCAAAAGGATTGATGGTTCCTGTAATACGGAATGCTGAAGGTTTATCGCTTGCACAAATCGAATCACAGGTTATCGCACTTGCTACAAAAGCACGCGATGGAAAATTGTCGATTGATGAAATGACCGGAGGTACTTTTACAATCACCAATGGTGGTGTTTTCGGAAGCATGCTTTCCACACCAATTATCAATCCGCCACAAAGTGCAATTTTAGGAATGCATAACATTGTGGAGCGTCCTGTTGCCATCAACGGCAAAGTTGAAATTCGTCCGATAATGTATGTGGCTTTATCTTACGATCACCGCATAATTGATGGCCGTGAGTCAGTCAGCTTCCTTGTGAAAGTGAAACAGCAACTGGAAAATCCTGTGCAGATGTTGTTTGCAGGAAAAGATCCTGTGAAATTATTGCTGGGATTGTAACAACAATTTCTTACTTGACAATAATTTGTTGTGTCAGCTTTTTGGAGATGAACTCCAGAGTAACAACGTACTTTCCTGGTTTGAGAAAATCTTCGTTCTGAAGTAATTTTATGCCATAACCTGTGTTATTAATCACCAGGTTCTTCATCAGAACTGATTTTCCATCCATTGTATGAATGAGTAGTTTGCAGCTTTGTTTTCTGTACTGATCATCAATATTTAAAAACAGATCTCCAAAAGTTGGATTGGGATAAATTCTCATTTCGATGGTCTCATCCAGTCTTACCACAATTATTTTTGAATAGGAAGTATGACCGTCGTAATCTGTTTGCTTTATCCTGTAATAGGTTACTCCTCCTGTTGATTCGTAATCGATAAAAATATAGGAATGCGATTGTGTGGAATTTCCGAATCCATTTACTTTACCTATTGCAGTAAATGTTTTTCCGTCTTTGCCCTTTTCTATGGTAAAGAAAGCGTTGTTTGTTTCAGAAAGTGTAACCCATGAAATCAGAATTCCATTTTCTCCCGGAACAGCTTCAAGATACGCAAGCTCTACAGGCAACGGAGTGATTTCAAATACAAGCGGACCTGTTACTGTTCCTTGTGCTGTGTTCCAAACGGTGACTGAACATATGTCAATAAGGTTTGAATTTCCACCACCACCTCCGGCTACTATGTATCCGCCGGAATTTAACGTGATGCTTGAACCGCAGGAAAGTTTCAGTTTTTTTCCGGTCTGAAAACTAAGTGTTCCATTAATGGTCATTATTGTTACCTGGGAGCACAAGCTGAAGTCCAGCAACGACGTGATCTCTACATTTTTTCCTGCGGGAATTACAATAGTATCACCACAAGCCGGTACAGATCCTCCCGACCAGGTGCTTGCTGTTTCCCATTTGTTTGAATTTATTGCCGTTTTAGTAACTGCAAATGCAGGTGCTGCAAAAAAACTGCATACCATTAAAATGAGGAGGTGTTGTGAATGACGCATAATTGTTGTGCCGGCCGATTTCCTGGTAATTTTTGTGCCCGGGTGTTTTAATGAACCGGGTTGGACAGGCTTGACAACAACTTATTACGCCGGAATCATTGAAAATGTTCCATGAAAAATTACTTTTATTGAATCGTAATGAATTGAAAGACAGTTCAATGTAAATGACAAAAGGTGCACTTTTGAGTAGTGTGCCTTTTGTTAATAAATGGAGGAGTGTAATTTATTTAATCACACCCAATTCTTTCCCGATTTTGGAGAAGGCGCCAATTGCTTTATCAAGATGTGTTTTTTCATGACCGGCAGAAAGTTGCACCCGGATTCGTGCATTACCTTTAGCAACAACCGGATAAAAGAAACCTGTAACATAAATGCCTTCATCAAGAAGCTTCGACGCAAAATCCTGCGCAAGTTTTGCTTCATAAAGCATGATCGGAACTATCGGATGCGTCCCCGGTTTGATATCAAATCCTGCAGCAACAATATTCTTTCTGAAGTAGGCAGTATTTTCCCAAAGCTTGTCGCGAAGATCTGTTGTTGCGCTCAGTAAATCCAGTACTGCTATTGATGCTCCAACAATTGAAGGCGCAAGTGAATTTGAAAAAAGATATGGGCGCGACCGTTGTCTCAAAATATCAATGATCTCTTTTCTTCCGGAAGTAAATCCACCCAATGCTCCACCCAATGCTTTTCCAAGTGTGCCGGTGATAATATCAATGCGACCCATTACATTGTGATGTTCGTGCGTGCCTCTTCCTGTTTTTCCCATAAAGCCTGATGCATGACATTCATCAATCATGATCAAAGCCTGGTAACGATCGGCGAGTTCGCAAATTTTATCGAGTTGTGCGATTGTTCCGTCCATTGAAAAAACACCGTCAGTAACAATCATGCGGTGACGAAGATGCATTGCAGATTTAAGTTGTTCCTCGAGATCTTCCATTTTGTTGTGCTTGTAACGCATGCGTTGCGCTTTGCACAATCTTACTCCATCAATAATTGATGCATGATTTAGTTCATCTGAAATAATTGCATCCTGCTCATTCAGTAAAGGTTCGAAAACTCCACCGTTCGCATCAAATGCTGCAGCGTATAAAATTGTATCTTCTGTTCCTAAAAAAGTTGCAATTTTTTTCTCGAGTTCTTTATGGATGTCCTGCGTGCCGCAAATAAAACGTACTGATGACATTCCATAACCATGTGTATCGATTGCATGTTTTGCAGCAGCAACTACTTTTGGGTGCGACGACAATCCCAGGTAATTATTTGCACAAAAATTCACTACTTCTTTCCCATCCGCCAACCGGATATCCGCTCCCTGTGGAGTCGCAATAATCCGCTCCTTCTTAAAAAGGCCGGCTTCTTCAATTTCTTTTAGTTCTTTCTGTAATACGGGTTGGAGGGTTGAATACATGGTATAGAATATTGGATGCGACAAAGGTAATTAATTCAGCGTAGTTGTTTGCAAATGAAGTCTTTAGTTAAAGCATTGATTTTCAAATTGCCGGATTAGGTAAGATGGTGTGTTTGATTTATCTTTGATTAAACGCATTCAATTTACATTCTATGAATTTCAAATTTTTATCAACTTTTATTTTAGTGTTGTTTTCTTTAAATCATTCAATCGGGCAGGTCACTTTTCAGAAAACATATGGAGGTGCAAACAGCGATAACGCTAGTATTGTCCAACAAACTAACGATGGAGGATATATCATAGGTGGATTCACTAAAAGCTACGGTGCCGGAAATTTTGACAACTATCTGATAAAGACAAATGAGTTTGGTGATACACTATGGACCCGGGTAATGGGGGATGCATTTTATAACAAAATCAATTGCTTGAAACAAACAGCTGATGGTGGTTATGTTTTAACCGGATTTACGGATTATGATGTTTTTTTGATAAAAACCGATTTTCAGGGATTTGTGCAATGGAAAAAAAAATTTGGATTTTCTCAAACTAATGGTGGTCATTCTGTCTTTCAAACACAAGATGGTGGCTATTCGTTAACTGGTCTGGTCTTTACCGGAAATCCTTCCAATGCTCATTCATTTTTAATTAAGACAGATGCATTAGGAATAACTTCCTGGATAAAGATTTATGGAGGTGTTTTATCGAATATGGGTAGTTCCGCAATTCCAACAATTGATGGAGGATACTTTCTCACCGGTTGTTCTCCTGAATTAAATGTAGGTTCCTGGAACGATTTTGTGATTATTAAAACAGATGCATCCGGCGACACGCTTTGGACTAAAAAATTTGGGTTTCCCGGTGGCCATGAATTTGCTTATGGTGCAATTGAATTACCGGATGGATATTTGATATCGGGTCACGGTATGAATCTTTCGGGTAATAATGGTTTATTTTTGATGAAGATAGATTTAAATGGAAATCAATCATGGTGCAAATCATATCCTGGTGGAAACTCTCCAATGACTTCTGCTGCACCTTGCGTTGTTTTGAATAAAAACACTGATGGTGGTTTTATAATTAATTCATATATAAGTAGCGGACATGGCATGAGTATTATCAGAACAGATTCAAGTGGAAATATTCTATTCGTTCATAATTTAGAAGGTATAACAGGAACAACTACTTATTTTGGATCTGGTTCTCCTACATTAGATGGCGGGTACGTTTTGACTGGTACTACCAATTGGTTAGGTGCCGGGAATTATGATATGAAATTGATCAAAATGGATAGTTTAGGCTTCAGTGGATGTTACGAATCAAATCTGTTTGATACCGCTTTTTCATTTGTTTTTCCTCAAAACCCTTACGCTCTATTAGTCGACACAATAGCTGAACTAATTACACCTTTGGATTATTCTTACAGCTCTGGCGGCATAGTTACGACCCAATGTACAACCGTTGGTTTGAATGATGACGAAAATATTAATTCTGTTTCAATCGAATCATTTCCCAATCCATTCACTGATGAAATTACAGTACAAAATACAAACATCGGTGCAACAATTATTTTGTTTGATGCAACCGGAAGAAAAGTGCTTGAAAAAATTGCAACCGATGTAGAAATAATTCTGGATACCCAAAAATTAAATAATGGGTTTTACTGGATTCAATATAATTTTAAAGGAAAAATTGAATCTTTGAAAGTTGTGAAATTGTAAATAGACAGATTCAGAATTTTGCACCAATAACTTTTCCCTGACAACCCCTGACCATTTCCCTGACTTTTCCTTGACCCCAGAAGATATTAAAAGCATTTCAGGAATGGTATTACTTCAAATTTCCTGAAATTTCGCTTCTGGGCATTACAATGACAAATGACATTTCCCTGACCATTTCCCTGACCCCTTCCCTGACTTTTTTTTCAACAAATCACAAACACCTTCCCGGGAAGGCACCTGATAACTCCCGCAAATTCCAGGTTCAGCAGAATGCCGGCAACTTTACTCGGTTGCATTCCTGAAAAAATTACGATGGCATCAATTGGGGATGGTTGTGTGGTGTTAATAAAATCGTATAATTTTTTTTCGTCGGTATTCAGTTCTACAAAGAGTTGTTTTTGTTTCGTTGATTTTAATTTCGAATCTTCTTCCCAACCCATAATGTAACGGATATCGGCAGCAGATTGAATCAGTGCTGCGCGATTTGATTTTATGAGCATGTTGCAGCCTTCACTATAGGAATCATCAATTCTTCCCGGAAGTGCAAACACATCGCGATTATAGGAGTTGGCAATATCGGCAGTGATAAGTGCACCTCCTTTTTTTGCTGCTTCTACTACAATAACTGCATCACAAAGTCCAGCAATAATTCTGTTTCGTTTCGGAAAATTTTCACGATCCGGATCTGCTCCGCTTATGTGTTCAGTAATCAATCCACCTTGTGAAATCATTTTTCGTGCGGTCTGACTGTGTGCCTGTGGGTAAATGCGGTCCAGTCCGTGAGCCATTACACCTATAGTTTCCACACCTGCATGCAAGCACGCCTTGTGCGCGGCTATGTCGATGCCATACGCAAGTCCGCTCACCACAACTGCTTTCATTTCCGCAAGTTCATCCACGAGTTTAAGTGTGAAATTTTTTCCGTACTCAGTAGCGTTTCGTGTTCCTACAATGGCAACCATTCTTGGCTTATTCACCGAATCGGTTCCTTTATAGAAAAGCAACACCGGAGCATCGTAGCAATTTTTTAACCTTGCGGGATAGTCTTCATCCAGGTAAAAAAATTGTTGAATGTTATGCTTCCTGATAAATTCAAGTTCCTTTACTGCACGGTCGAATTTTTTAAATCCGGCAATAGCCGCAGCAGTCTTGGGACCAATCTCAGGAATTTTTTCAAGTAATCGTTTCTTCTCTTTGAAAATAGCTTCTACGCTTCCGCAATAGCTTATAAGTTGTTTTGCAAGTACATCTCCAACACCCTCAATTAAAGTCAGGGAAATGCGATGAATGAAAAGTTCATCAGTAATAGATTTCATAGAAAAACAAATAAAAAGTATATTTCGACAAAATTAGTAAAAAACACACGCACTTATGCTTCTCAAATGGAAATGGCTGGTAATTATATTATTTTACAGTCTGTCGGTAGCAGCTCAGGAAAAAGCGGTACTGCTGGGGTTGGTGCGGGATGCGGTTACCAAGGAGTCGCTCCCGGGAGTGAATGTGGTGATCAATGGAATAGGAGGGACCGTCACTGACTCTACTGGAAAATACCGCATTGATGTTATTCCGGGTAATATTTCAATTTCATTCAGATTTGTCGGGTATACCACACAATTAAAGCAACTGCAACTGGCATCCAGGGAAGCCCGAATAATCAATATTGACCTTTCTCCTGAATCTACCATGCTCAATACTGTAGTAGTGAGTGCCGGAAAATTTGAACAGAAACTTGAGGAGGTTACTGTTTCCATGGAGGTAATTAAACCAGAGCTGATTGAAAATACCAATGCCACTTCCGTGGATGAAGTTATGGAGCAGGTTCCAGGTGTGGCCATCATCGACGGACAAGCCAACATTCGCGGAGGAAGTGGTTTCAGCTATGGTGCCGGAAGCAGGGTGCTTTTGCTGGTGGATGATTTGCCGATGCTGGCTGCCGATGCCGGAGATGTGAAATGGAGTTTCCTTCCGGTCGAAAATATTGAACAGGTGGAAGTAATCAAAGGCGCTTCATCTGCCCTGTTCGGTTCATCTGCAATGAACGGTGTAATCAATGTCCGCACAGCTTATCCTAAAAGTAAACCTGAAACAAATATTACATGGTTCACCGGTTGGTACGATGATCCGGAACGTGATCAGTTGAAATGGTGGGGTAACAGTCGCCAGACGACAAACGGTTTAAGTTTTAATCATCTTCAGAAGGCGGGGCAATTTGATCTGGCCCTTTCGGGGAATATTTACAAAGACGAAGGTTTCAAACAAGGTGAAACAGAAGGCCGTTACAGGTTAAGCGGTAATACGCGTTACCGGTTTAAGAAATTGGACGGACTTTCAGCGGGCGTAAATTTTAACATGACGTTTACAGAAGGTGGTTTGTTTTTGCTTTGGCAGAATGATTCCACAGGTGCTTATCTGCCGCAAGGCGGAATTGAAGATTCTACAACTACTATCAGTTATTATGAAACCACCCGAACAAGTATTGATCCCTTCATCACTTATTCAGGAAAAAAAGGGAGTACACATAAATTGCTAACCCGTTATTTCAATACCAATAATCAGAATAACACTAACCAGGAATCAATTGCAACATTGTATTACGGTGAGTACAGGTACCAGAAAAAATTTCAGGATTTTCTGACTATCACTGCAGGATTGGTGGAAATGTATTCAGATGTGAAAAGTGAATTGTATGAAGATCATTTTGCAAACAACACTGCCGGATTTGCACAAATTGATGCAAAAATCTGGAGATTCAATATAGCTGTGGGTGGAAGGATAGAATCCAATTCAATCGATAATAAAAACAAAGAAACTATTCCTGTTTTCCGTTCAGGCATTAACTACGAAATTTTTAAACATACACATCTCAGAGCTTCCTACGGACAGGGATACCGTTATCCTACCATTGCGGAAAAATATATCAGCACACAGGTGGGAAGCATTGTTATTTATCCCAACGACAGTGTTAAATCAGAAACCGGCGAGACTGCGGAAATCGGAATCAAACAAGGTATCAGGCTCGGAGGATGGGAAGGATTTTTTGATGTGGCCTTTTTCTGGAGTGAATATAAAGACATGATGGAATTTACATTCGGAAACTACGGTCCGTTCGTGCCACCATCATTTGGATTCGGATTTAAATCAATCAACATTGGCAATACAAAAATTACGGGAGTTGATATAGGCCTTAACGGCGGCGGAACTATCGGACGAATGCCTGTGAGTTTGTTCTGCGGTTACACATACATTGATCCTATCCAGTTGGATTTTAATCCGGCAAAAGACACGCTTAAAAATTCTGCTGATTACAACATTCTCAAATATCGTTATCGCCATTTATTCAAAGGTGATCTGGAGTTGAATCCAGGCAAATTTATGGTTGGAATAAGTTCGCGTTTCAATAGCTTCATGGAAAATATTGATGCTGTTTTCGAAAGTGAAGCCACAATTCCCGGAGTAAAACATTATCGTTCCATGCACGATTATGGTGACTGGGTTTTTGATTGTCGTTTAGGCTACCGCGTTACCGAACAATTTCGCGTAGCAGTGATCGTAAAAAATATGTTCAACCACGAATACATGGGCCGCCCCGCCGACATGCAGCCACCGCGGAGTTATGTGATGCAGTTGAATATTAAGTTTTAAAAAGTCATCGGTCACCGGTCAACAGTCAACAGTCAACAGTCAACGGTCAACGGTCAACGGTCAACGGTCAACGGTCAACGGTCAACGGTCAACGGTCAACAAAAAGTGACTTGCAAAATTAATTAATTGTTTAGTGCTGTTATTGATTTTCAAAAATTTAATGAGCACACGCCTTGTAACCCCGCTCTTCAGAACGGGGTTAGATGAAGTCATAAGAAATGGGCTTCAGCCCTGAATTTCCGCAGAGTAGCAATTTTCAAAATCTCAATGAGCACACGCCTTGTAACCCCGCTCTTCAGAGCGGGGGTTAGATGGAGTGATAAGAAATGGGCTTTAGCCCTGACTGAAACTTGATGAGATGAAAAATCATCACGCCACACAACTTATTTCGATTTGAAAGTTGAAGATTTTACTTCGCAACTCAAGAACCCAAAAACCC
>Ga0190274_10001158_pt1 | contig 15549 bp, 9 predicted proteins | sample Popmic531T_FD_133002 | JGI IMG/M metagenome (GOLD analysis project Ga0190274, IMG submission 133002) | Populus adjacent soil microbial communities from riparian zone of Yellowstone River, Montana, USA - 531 T | ecosystem: Environmental > Terrestrial > Soil > Riparian zone | place: USA: Montana...
ACCGAGGCGTCCACGGGAGCTGGTGGCGCGTCAAGGACAGCGTCCCGAACCTCGTGCTGCGCCATGCCCCCTGCAGCGTGTTCATCGTGGACACGCGGAGAGCGCAGTGACGCTACGGCTGATCGGTCTCGCGGAGGAACGCCAGGACCGCCATGACGCGGCGGTGCACGTCGGGTTCCTCCGTGAGGTCCAGCTTGTGGAACAAGGAGTTGATGTGCTTCTCGACGGCACGCTCGGTGAGGAAGAGCGACTTCGCGATGGCGGCGTTGTTCTGACCTTGCGCCATGTGCGAGAGGACCTCGCGCTCGCGGTCGGTGAGCGTGGCCAGCGGCGAATGCGCCATCCGGTCCTTGGCGGCCACCAGCGATTCGACCACCTTGGGATCGAGCACGCTGCCCCCTCGAGCGACCTCCTCGAGGGCGCGGACGAGTTCGTCCACGTCGGCGACCCGCTCCTTCAGCAGGTAGCCGAGCCCGGCGGCGCCGTCCTTCAGCAGCTCGTAGGCATACTCCTCGTCCGCGAACTGGGAGAGCACGACCACGCCGATCTGCGGGTGCGTCTCGCGGATCAGCTTGGCCGCCTCGATGCCTTCGTTGCTGTTCGTCGGCGGCATCCGGATGTCGGTCAGCACCGCGTCGGGAGCCAGTTCGGTAACGGCGGCGAGCAGTTCGTCGCGCGTCTCGGCCGTCCCCACGAGGTCCACGGTCTCGACCGATGCCAACAACGCGGCTGTTCCTTCGCGCACGAGGTAGTTATCCTCCGCGAACACCACTCGGATCATGCGCGGATGGTACACGTGCCCCCCCGGCCAGGAAGGCGAGCGGCGTGAGCATCAAGGTCGTGCTCGGCGAGGACAACGTGCTGGTGCGCGAGGGCGTGCGGGCGCTGCTGGACTCCTACGACGACATCGAGGTCGTGGGGGTGGCCGAGGATGCCCCGTCGTTGCTCGCCACCGCGGCCGAACACGAACCCGACGTCGTGGTCACCGATATCAAGATGCCGCCGAGCTTCCAGCTCGAAGGGATCGACTGTGCGCATTCGATCCGTGACAGTCACCCCGACACTGGCGTCGTCGTCCTCAGCGCTCACGACGACGAGGAGTACGCCATCGCGCTGCTCGGCAAGGGGCAGAGCGGCCTCGCCTACCTGCTGAAGGACCGGATCGCCCAGGGCGACGAGCTCGTGCGCGCGATCCGCGAGGTGCACGCCGGAGGCAGCGTCGTCGATCCCTCGATCGCCGAGCGATTGTCCGGTCGGCGCGAGACCGCGGAGCGTGATCGCGAGCTCCTGGACATGATGGCGAAAGGATTGGGCTACGCGGAGATCGCCGAGGCGCTCAGCACGACCCAGGAGGCGGTCGACCGCCAGGTCACCGATCTGTTCCGGTCGATGGCGGGCGACGGTGGCGGCACCACCAGCCTCGTCGACGAACTCAAGCGCCTGCACGAGGCGGTCGTGGAACAGACCGAATCACGTCGCATGCTGGCGTCGTTCGTCCCGCGGCAGCTGGCGGAGCAGCTCGCCTCACACCCGAAGACGGCGATCGAGCCCCAAGAGGTCGTGGTCACGGTACTGTTCAGCGACATCCGTGGCTTCTCGACGATCGCCGAACGTCTCGAAGCTCGTCAGGTTGCCTCGGTGGTGGGCAAGCACCTCGAGGCGATGGCCGAAGTGGTTGCCGCGCACGGCGGCACGATCGACAAGTTCCAGGGTGACGCCGTGATGGCGGTCTTCGGCGCTCCCGAACCTCTCGCCGACCACGCCGAACGAGCATTGCGATGCGCCATCGCGATGCAGGAGCGACAGACGGAGCTCAACGCCGTCGGGTGGGACGTCGTCGACCTGCCGGAGATGGGCGTCGGGATCGGCGTGAACACCGGCAGGGTGATCGCCGGCACGGTCGGCGGCGGTGGCCGACTGGAATACACGGTGGTGGGGGATGCGGTGAATATCGCCTCGCGGCTGCAGAACGAAGCGGCCGGCGGCGAGATCGTGGCGACGGAGAGCACCGTCGTCGCGGCGCCGGGCGTCATCTGCGAGTCGATCGGCTCCAAGCACGTCAAGGGTCGCGAGGAACCGGTGGAGGTGTTCCGTGTCGTCCTCGGCTCCTGATCGCTCACGCGCGGGGCTTGCCTGGTGCCTGTTCGCCGTGGCGATCGGGAGCGCGTCGATCGCCGCCGTGCTGGTCCTGATGTCCGGTGAGTCCTCACAGCCGTCGGTGACCTCGGCCGGGGTGGGCGATGTCCTGTTCCTGGTGTCGTTCCAGCTGTTCACGGTCGTCGGGGTGTTGATCGCATCCCGGCGACCCGAGAACGCGGTGGGGTGGTTGTTGCTGGTGATCGGGGTGACGAACGCCATCAGCTTCCTCGCCAGCGCCTACGCAGGTTGGGCGCTCTACGTCTACCCGAGCGCTCCGTTCGGCGCCGCGATCGCCGGCCTGACGTCGTGGCTGTGGATCCCTGCGGTCGCCCTCCCCGCGACGTTCCTGCTGCTCCTGTTCCCCGACGGACACCTTCCATCGCCCCGATGGCGCTGGTTCGCGCGGGTGCTTGCCGCCGGGATGATCAGCGCATCGATCGGGATCGTGTTCTCTCCCGGCGCCATCGAAGGGTTCCCCGGGGCTACGAACCCGTTCGGGGTGGCGTGGCTGTCCTGGCTCACGGTCGGCATCGTCGTCATCCCCATCGGCGTCGGCGCTGCCGTCGCGAGCCTGGTGATCCGGTTCCGACGGGCCACCGCCGACGACCGGCAGCAGATCAAGTGGATCGCCGTCGCGGCGGCGATCGTCGGGGTCCTCTACGGAACGGCGTTCATCGTGTCGTTCGCCTCGGGCTGGGACAGTGCGGCGCCCGGATGGGTCCAGACGTTGCAGAGCCTCTGCCTGGCCAGTTTCGGTCTGCTGCCGATCGCGATCGGGGTCGCGGTGCTCAAGTACCGTCTGTACGACCTCGATCTGGTGATCCGCAAGACCCTCGTGTTCGCCCTGCTCGCGGCCTTCATCACGGCCGTCTACGTGGGGATCGTGGTGGGCGTGGGCACGATCGCCGGCGCCGCGAGCAACACCGTGTTGTCCGCGGTGGCGGCCGCCGCGGTGGCGCTCGCGTTCCAGCCGGTCCGCCGAGGCGCGCAGCGGATCGCCGACCGGCTGGTCTACGGCTCGCGCGCGACGCCGTACGAGCTCTTGTCCGACTTCTCTCAGCGCGTGAGTTCGACCTACGCCGCCGACGACGTGCTGCCGCGCATGGCCCGGCTGGTTGCGGAGGGCATCGGGGCCGACCGGGCCGCGGTGTGGCTTCGCTCCGATGGGGTGCTCCGTGTCGCCGCCTCGTGGCCGGACGACGACGAGCGCCCGGCGCCGGTCGCGATGATCGGCGACGGCGACGCCGTGCCCTCTCTGCCGGGCTCCACCGACACGTTCCCGGTCGACCACCACGGCGAGTCGCTGGGCGCCCTCGGTGTCGCGATGCCGCTCAACGACCCGATGGACCCCACGAAGGCCAAGCTCGTGGAGGACCTCGCCTCACAGGCGGGGCTGGTGCTGCACAACGTGCGCCTCACCGCCGAGCTCCAGGCGAGGCTCGATGACCTCCGCGCGGCCCAGAAGCGGCTCGTGGCCGCCCAGGACCACGAGCGCCGCAAACTCGAACGCAACATCCACGACGGCGCGCAGCAGCAACTCGTGGCTCTCACCGTCAAGCTCCGCCTGGCGCAGGCCCTGGTGGGGACCGAACCCGCCCGCGCCGAGTCGATGCTGGTCGACCTCCAGGCGGACTCGCAGAGCGCGCTCGAGGATCTGCGTGACCTCGCTCGCGGGATCTACCCGCCGCTGCTCGCCGACAAAGGCCTCGCCGCCGCGCTCGCATCGCAGCTGCGCAAGTCGGCCGTGCAGGCCACGCTGCTCGCCGACGGCGTGGGCCGCTACCCTCAGGAGATCGAAGCCGCGGTGTACTTCTCGTGTTTGGAGGCGTTGCAGAACGCCGCCAAGTACGCCGCGGCGTCCTCGGCCACCGTCGAGCTGCACGACGACGGCACCGAACTCGGGTTCACCGTCTCGGATGACGGGCTGGGATTCGACCCGTCGTCCGTGGTCTACGGGACCGGTCTGCAGGGGATCACGGATCGGCTGGGTGCGATCGACGGTCGTCTGGCGGTCGAGAGCGCGCCGGGCCGCGGCACCGTGGTGACCGGACACGTGCCGTCACGAGGTCGGACCGATGCCGACGCGAGCGCGGGCGTGATGGCGTGACCGTCCCCGACCGGCCGAAGCCGAAGGGCTTCCGAAGGCTCGAGCGCTGGCTGATGGGCATCGCCATGGGCATGATCGCGTTCGTGCTGGAGAAGATCGTGATGCGATCGATCCGCAGGGACGGCGGCACGGAACCGTCCCCCGCCTCGGCCGGAACGGTGGTCACCACCAAGGGTGGCGAGGTGGACGTCGAGGAACGCTGAAACACCGGGCGGCCGGCCCGAAGGCCGGCCGCCCGGTGCGCGTTGGTTCCGGAGTTCCTCCTCAGGCTCCCCGAACCGTGACTTCCAGCACGTCCATGAAGAACGGGTCGCCGTGGTTCGACAGCATCACGAACCGGATGATCCGGACGTTCTTCTTGCCGGCGGTGGCGTCGAAGGACCGGAGCACACCATCGCTCTTGGCCTTCGCGTCCACGGCGGTCTTCCAGGGCGCGTCACTGTCCGTGCGCGTTTGGATCTGGAAGTGCTTCACGCCGGCCGTGGAGTCGTCGCCACACGAACCGCCGCTCGCCACGCCGAAGCTGGTGACGTCCACCGCCTTCGGGAGTCGCACGATGGCCCGGCGCGGACCCGCCACGCCGCTGTCGCCGTTGTCGACCGAGTCCGACGGCCACCCCGAGCCGAGGTTGAGGTCGAACGCGCCGTTGGCGTTCGTGCCGCAGAAGTCGACGTAGTCGGGCGGCGTGAACGACTTCAGCGTGGCACCGGCCGACAGGGCGGCCCAGTCCCGGAACAGCGCCTTGTCGATCGAGACGTCGCCCGCCACCACGACGTTCTGCGTCGTCTTCATCTCGTAGCCGTCGGCCGTGAACACGAACGCCGCGTAGGCGTCGTGATCGGGCACGTCGGCGATCGTGTAGGTGCCGTCGCTCGCCGTCTCGGCGGACAGGTCGAAGCCGAAGCCCGACATCAGTCCGCTGAACCCGACCGTCGCTCCTTCGAGCGGGTCGCCGGTGACCTTGTCGGTCACGGTGCCGGAGACCTCGTGGCAGGGATCGACGCTGCAGTCCGGCGGCAGGGAGAAGTCCTCCACCGGGTGCAGGTCGCCGCCACCGACGGAGGAGGCGAAGTAGCCCATCCCACGGTCGGCGAACGCCTGCCACAACGTGTCGCCGTTCGCCCCGGCGTTCTCGACGACATCGGCCTGGATGATGGCGTTGCGCATGTCGAGGAAGGACGGGCTCGGCGGGGACAGCTCCATCCCACGCGTCACTAGCCGCCGTGCCGTCGTGTTGGGCAGGGCCTGGCGGATGTCCCAGAGGGTCTCGAGCCAGATCTCACCGTCCGAGTGCACCTCCGGCGAACCGTTGACGTCGTCGAACGTGCGGATGTGGCCGAAGTCGCCGTAGGTGTAGCCACCGGGTCCGGTCTCGAACCCTCCCGGACACGCCGGGTCGACGGTGCCCACCGGGCAGTCGACCGGTTGGGTGCGCAGCAGGGAGTTGAACGTGAGCTCGCCCATCACGACGTCGCCCACGGCGCCGGTGTCCGGCTTGTAGCCCTGCTGGTTCAGGAAGTCCTCCGCGTACCAGTCGCTCCAGGCCTCACCCATCGAACCGGCCTGCTGGTTGTCGAGGCCGCTGTTGCCGTCGGGGTAGATCACCAGACGGTTCGAGAGCCCGTGCGTGTATTCGTGATACACGACCTCGGCGTCGTCCCCGCCGTTCGCGGACGGGATCCCGCCGAGCCCGAAGGCCGGCACCTTGCCGAACAGGTACATCTGCATCGTCGGGGCCAGCCCGTCGGGCGGCGTCGACATGTTCGCGTTGTCGATGTGGTTCAGGTCGGGCAGCCCGTGATCGGTGTTGGCGCCGTCCGAGGCGTTGCCCAGCACCATGTCGTTGCCGTCGGTGCCTCCGTACTCGAAGTTGCCGGCGTTGTCGTTGAAGCCGATCGGGCTCGCGGCCAGGTGATCGTGGAACTGATTCAGGAAGAAGAAGACCTGGACGGCATTGTGCGCCAGTTGATCCTTCCAGCTCTTCGGGACCTTCCGCTCCCAGGTGCACGCACGCTCCGGGCTGCAGTTCTGTCCCGCCCTCGTCGTGTTCAGGAAGCCGCTCGGGTCGTAGTCGAACAGGAAGCCCGAACCGGCGTCGCCACCGGTGGGCAGGATCGCATCGCCCGGGTCGGGGAAGCTGTCGTCCTTCACGTCCTTGAACACCCAGGCGTTCGGACCGAGGAGTTGCGGTCCCGCTTCGCCGACGGGGAACGGGTTCGCGGTGAAGATGTCGCCGAGGTCCACGTCGTCGACGGGCACGCCGCCGCCGTTGGGCGGGATCGAGCTGTAGTAGAAGGGCCAGACCTGATCGCCGGTGGTGTCGGCGGTGGTGGCCGTGCCGGCGTTCGTCATGTTGCGGCGGTACAGGACCTCCCCCGACGTCGCGTCGACGAACGACAGGTCCATCTCCGCGGTCGACACGTGTGTCACCGTGCGGAACGCGAGGCGCGCGCCGCGACCGGTCGGGAAGAGGGCCAGGTCGGCTGTATCGCGGGCGTCTCGGGCGGCCGAGCCCACGCTCGAGCGTGCTGCCGCGATCGCCTGCGAGCCGCTGACCCGCGCTCGCATCGATGGTGCTTGCAGACCGCGCATCGGGCCGCCGGTCACGTTGATGAGTCGGCCGTCCGACGTGACGCTCGCGCGAACGCCCTGGCCGAAGAGGGTGAGGCCGCCCGCCCGCTGTACGTACGACAGGTGGTGGGTGCCACCGATGTCCACGTAGTCCTTGCGCAGGTGCAGGGTCCGCAGGTCCGCGTTGCGGAGCCCGAACGCATCGAGGTGGGCTCGGACGTAGTCGAGCACGACCGAGGACGCCGGTCGCGCGCTGGCCCCGGTGAGGAACCCGTCGAGGCGTCCGACGAATCGCAGCGTCCCGGTGGTGGGATCGCTCGAGAGGACCCCCATGCGGCCCAATGACCGTGCCAGCGTCGCGCGGGCCACCGCGGTCCGTGTCGAGACGCCAGCCGGCGTCGCCTTCGCCCGGACGTCGAACGTCGCGTCGGCGGGTGCGCGGCGCGCTTGGGCGACACCACGCGGCGCCGCGATCGGCGATGAGCCGGCGGGAAGCGTCAGAGCGGTGAGCCCCAGTACCAGCGTGATGGCCAGCACTGCTGACAAGGCACGACGCGGGATCGCCGCGCGTGACGGTGGTGCGTGATGCATGGATTGCCCCTCTCGAGAAGACGTTCGGCCGACGGTAGCACTACGTCGAAACGTCCGCTGTCGGATGCCGGTCGGATGGGCGACGCCGGAACGGCCGACCGTTGTGCCGTGGTGCCATCCGCCTCCCTTCACGCGCATCGCTCGGCGGTGTTAGCGTGCGACGAAACGCCTATCCACGTTCCCGAGGGGGCCACGATGTCCTATCCGACCACTGCCCGGCGGCGTCTCGCACGCGCCTCGATGGCGGCCGCGATCGTGTGCGCACTGCTCGCCGGAACCGCGTTCGCGGCGATCCCTTCGAAGGGACCTGCGGCCGCGCCTCCTCCCGCGGGGACCACGGTGGATCGTGCCGCGCTGCCGATCGGCGCCTCGGCACGCGCACAACTGCGACTGACGCGTGCGCTCGGGCCCACCGCGGTCTTCGATCGGGACGCGCGGACCGGCACGCCCCGGATCGTGGCCAAGCTCGGCGGGTTCCTCACCGGCCGCAGCGACGAGGCGCCCACCTCGGTGGCCCTCGGGTTCGTGCGAACGAACCGCGCCGCGTTCGGTCTGGCACGTGCCGACCTTCGGACGCTGCGACTGCGCAAGGACTACGTGGACATCGGTGGCACCCACCACCTGTCGTACGTGCAGCGGGCCGGAGGGCTCTCCGTGTTCGGACATGGACTGGAGGCGGCCGTCACCGCCGACGGCCGGTTGGTCAACGTCACCGGCGCCCCGGTGCACGGGGTCCGCGTGAGCGGGGCCGACCTCCTCGGGCGCACCCGCGCGATCCAGCGTGCCCGCGCCTCGGCCGGCGGCGAGGCCGTCCGCATCCGTGGTGACCGCGCCGAGAAGGTGCTCTTCCTCACGCGCAGCGGTCTGCGGATCAGTTGGCGCACGAGCGTGTGGGTGAACGACGAACTCCGGCTCATCGTGATCGACGCCGCCACCGGCGACTCGCTGTGGGACCAGAGCATGACCCAGTCCGACGCCGTCGGGAGCGGGATCGCCGTCGAGTACTACCCCGGCGACGACGTGCCGCTGTCGGGCGGCATCCCGGCGCCCGTGACGTTCCCGGTGGGCGACGGGACCGCGCTATCGGGTGACAACGCCCACGTGTACACCGACGTCAACGACGACGACACCGCCGACCCCAAGGACGAGGTCGGTGCCATCAGCGGCCTGGACTTCTCCTACGCGCCGCTGATCGACACCACGAACACCGCACAGAACTGCTCGACACACTTCTACTGCACGTGGGACAAGACCGTGCCCAAGGACTGGAAGCGCAACCGCAAGTTCTTCGCGGTGCAGCTCTACCACTACCTCAACACCTTCCACGATCACCTCCTGGCGGCGCCGATCGGGTTCACGCAGGCGGCCGGCAACTTCGAGGTCGACAACGAGAGCGGCATGGGTCTGGGCGGCGACCCCGTGCAGGGCCAGGCGCTCGACGGCGCGAACCTCAACGATGGCAAGCCCGACGGCGGGCACGTGAACAACGCGAACATGTCGACGTCCGAAGACGGTGTGCCGCCCGTGATGCAGATGTTCCTGCAACGCGCCACGCCGTACTGGCCCACGATCCCGTCGGGGGACTCGGGCACCGAGGCCGACACCGTCTACCACGAGTACGCGCACGGCCTGTCGAACCGCCTCGTCACCTACCCGGACGGCACCCCCGCGCTAAACAGCCAGCAGGCCGGGTCGATGGGCGAGGCCTGGAGCGACTGGTACGCGATCGACTACGGCGAGAAGGCCGGCTACGTCATCGACACGCCCGCCGGCGGGGATGTCGTCCTCTACCCGTACTCGAGCGGTGACCTGCTGGCCTTCCGCACCGCGGCGGTCGACTGCCCGGTGGGCGAGGCCGGCGTCGAGAACTGCCCCGGCCCGGACACCGGCGCCGGCGATGGCGGCTACACCTACGGCGATCTCGGCGAGATCATCGGGTTCCCCGAGGTCCATGCCGACGGGGAGATCTGGGTGCAGGCGCTGTGGGATCTGCGCACGGCGATCGGCACGAACGTGTCGGAGCGCCTCGTGACGCGGGGCATGGAGCTCTCACCGCCCGACCCGTCGTTCCTCGACATGCGCAATGCCATCATCCAGGCCGACGTCGTCGCCTCGGGCGGCACCCACGTCCACGAGATCTGGCAGGTGTTCGCGCGACGCGGCATGGGCTACTACGCGTCGTCGATCAGCGGTGACGACGTCGAGGTGGTGGAGGACTTCGAGCTGCCGCCGGACTGCGCGGTGCAGGCATGCGGCTCGATCTCGGGCACGGTGACGGACTCGGTGAACGGCGACCCGATCGAAGGGCTCACGGTCGCGATCGCCGGGCTGAACACGGCCGGCGGTCTCTCCGATGTCACCGATGCTTCGGGCGAGTACGCGATCGAGGACGTGCCGTTCCACGTGTATCCGTCGTTGGTCTTCGACGGTTCCGGGTACGAGCCGAGTGTCGCGCGCAACGTGAAGGTGGTCGGCGACGTGGTGCGTGACCGGTCGCTCACGCGCGACTGGGCCTCGCTCGAGGGCGGCGCCACGCTGAAGTCCTTCACACCGCCGGACTACGGCCCGTTCTGCGGAACGAACGCCAACGGCGCGTTCGACCTGAGCTTCGGCGCCGGATGGCCGTCGGACTCGGTGACGAACGGCAGCAGCGGCGTCTCGGGGCCGCGCAAGACCGTCGTGCAGCTTCCGACGGCGGTTGATGTCTCGACCTTCGGGGTGGTCTCGGGGGGCACCTGTGGCGACGGTCCCGAAGCCGGCGTGAAGGCGTTCACGATCGAGACCCGGAAGAACGCGAACGCGCCGTGGCGCACCGCCGTCACGGCGAACGCCCCCAGCGACGGGCAGCTCCACGCGTACCCGCCCACCGCGGGGACGGCCGGCGTGCGGTTCGTCCGGTTCACGATGCGGTCGAACCACGGCGACGCGAACTTCATGGACGTCCTGGAGGTGACGGTTCGCGGGACGACCTAGCGCTCAGCGCTTGCGGATGATGTCGATCACGATCGCGATGGTGAGCAGGCCGCCCACCACGCCGAACGTGATCGGCACCCACGGCGCCACGCGGTCGGACACGCCGGTGAGGCCGCTCGCCAGGACCGCGGCGCCCGCGATCAATCCGAGGGCGAGCCGCCGGCCGGCGCGGCGGATCGTCTCCTCGAGCGTGGCGGCGCGGAAGTTGACCTCGAGCTTCTGACCGGGTCGTGCGCCGATCAGCCGCTCCACGGCCTCGACGACGCGCAGCGCCCGCACCTTGAACTTCTGCGTCTGATAGAAGAGCGCCTTCAGGTCGAACTTGCCGCCCATCTCCTTGAACACGCTCCGCATCAGGAACCCGCCGGCTACATCGAAGGGGTCGAGCTCGGGATCGAGTGCGGCGGTGGCGAGCTGCATCTGCGCCAGCGCCTTGCCGGTCAGCGTGAGCGAGGCCGGCAGCGGAACCCCGTGGCGGAGCGAGACCTCGGTCATCTCCTGCAGGACCGGTCCCAGCTGGATCTCGGCCAGCGACGCCGTGCGGTACGTCCCCATCAGCTGGCCGATCTCGCCGCGGAAGGCATCGATGTCGAGGTCGTTGCGGTCGATCGCGCCCGACATCATCAGCGTCACATCGGTGAGGAAGCCGACGTCCTCCTGCCAGAAGGCCATCAGCAGCAGCATCAGCTGTTCGCGCATCTCCGGGTCGACCTCGCCCACCATGCCGAAGTCCAGGAAGTAGATGCGGTCGTTCCACCACATCAGGTTGCCCGGGTGCGGGTCGGCGTGGAAGAACCCGTCGACCAGGATCTGCTTGTAGTAGCTCTCGAGCAGCTGTCGCGCGGCCTCCTTGCGTACGCTGCCCTCGGGCGCCTGGGAGATCGCGACCCCTTGGATCTCTTCCATCACCAACAGCCGCGAGGACGACAGGTCGTCGTAGACATCGGGCACGGCGAGGCGGTCATAGTCCTCGATCACTCCGCGCATCCGTTCGATGTTGCCGGCTTCCTGCCGGAAGTCGAGCTCGCGATGCAGCGACGTCGACAGGTGCTCGAACACCGCGCCCATGTCGATCACCTGGTTGAGCCCGGGTCGGTCGCTCACCTTCTCGGCGAACAGCTCCAGCAACGCGAGGTCCTGCTCGATCTCCTCGCGGGCGTTCGGTCGCTGGACCTTGACCACCACCCGCTCGCCGGTCGCCAGCGTGGCCCGGTGCACCTCGGCGATCGTGCCGGCCGCGAGCGGCTTCGCGTCGATCGTCTCGAACACGTCCTCCCACGGGACACCCAGCTCCCGCTCCATCACCTGCACCACGGCCTGCTCCGACAGCGGGTTCACGTGGTCCTGCAGCGTCGCGAGTTCCTCGATGAACTCGGGCGGCAACAGGTCGGGTCGCGTCGACAGCACCTGGCCGAGCTTGGCGAACGTCGGGCCGAGTTCCTCCAGCGCCGAACGCAGACGCTTGGCCTGTCGCTGCCGGCCCACCGCGCCGTCCTCGTCGGGGCGTCCGAACAGCTCCTTCATCCCGTGCTTGGCGAACACCGCGGCGATGTGGCTGCCACGCGCCATCAACCGGGGCTCGGTCTCGTGCAGGTCGGCGGCGCTGCCGCGGATCGCCGTGCCCGACCGGACGGTCGCCTTCTGCACGGTGGTGCTGCCATCGGGCGCCGCGGTGTTCACGATGATCACCGTGCATCGCGCGTTGTGGCTGATCCGGTTGGGGACGTTGCCCAGCAGGAACTCCTTGCGGCCCGCCATGCCGGCGTTGCCCACGACGAGCACGTCGATGGCGTGTTCCTCGGCCGCTTCGACGATCGCCATGGCGGGGTCGTCGTGCAGCACGACGTGGGCCTGACTGCGGTCGCCCGCCACCTGCCGCGCGTAGATGCCCAGGTCGTCGGCCGCACCGGCTGCGCGCGTGGCCTCGGCTGCGCCGTACTGCGTTCCCCCGGGGTTCGGCGCCAGCACCACCTGCACGATGTGGAGCTCGGCGCCGAATGCATCGGCGAACGTCGCCGCCCAGCGCACGGCCCGCTCGGCCGTCTCGGATCGGTCGGTGCCGACCATGACGCGGTCGATGGGACCGGAGATCTGCGGTTCGGCTGCGCTCATGGACGCATCATGGCCGTTCGGAGGCCTGTGCGCCAAGGAAGTCGCCCCGTGGAGCTTGCGGCGCAGGCCCGAACCTGCGGCGGGGTGCCTGCATCCCCGCGACGAACCCCGTTGATAGACTCGCCCGAACCCGCCGGAGTAGCTCAGGGGTAGAGCAACCGCCTCGTAAGTGGTAGGTCATGGGTTCAAATCCCATCTCCGGCTCTGTCCATACCGACACCACGCGGGCTCCGTGCGACCGCGGGCTGGTGCTAGGATGCGGCCCGATGAAGTCGGCTCGCAAGCTGCTCGCCACCGCGTCCGCCTCGCTGCTGTTGGCCTTCGCCGGCGCCACGGCTGCGCTCGCGCAGACGCCCATCGACCCCTCGGCCACCGTGACCGAGAACGAGAGCGCCACCGCACCGATCAACCCCTTCGGGATCTCGATCTCGCTCGCCATGATCCTCGGGCTCATGGGCCTGCTCGTGGTCCTGATCATCATCATCCGGTACATGCGCTTCGCGCCCCGGTTCTCCCAGGACGAGGAGTCCATGAAGGTCGTTCGGGCCGATCGGGTGGTGCTGGGACAGGAACTCCCTCGCCGCAACGTCGACCTGTCGCAGGCCGCTCCGGTGCTCGTGGCGCCCCCGGCCGTGCCGACGTCGCTCCCGGCCGCCTCGACCGAGGCCCCTGCGGCCGCGGCCGCCCCGGAGCCGGTGGCCGTCGCCGCCGCAGCGCCCGCTCCCGCACCTGCCGCCGCATCCGCCCCGCCGCCGGCCGCCGCTCCCGCCGCCGCCGCAGCACCGGCCCCGGCCCCTGCCGCGACGGAGGAGCGGCCCGAGGTCTCGCTCGACCAGGAGACCTTCGACGCGACCCTCAAAGAGCTCCTCGACGCCGGCACCGATCGCCGGATCGCCGAGGGCAAGGCTCGCCGCGCCGCCATGATCGCGGCGCGCAAGAAGGCCGCCGGCGAAGCCTGAGTCACCGATCGCGTCGATCCACGGCGCAGTAAGGTCGTTCCATGAGCGCCACCCAGGTGGATTGGTCCATGGGTTCCCCGTCTGCTCGGCTCGCCGACTGGGACACCGCCCTGCAGGTCGGTCGCAAGGTGTCCGGTCCGGGTGTCCGGGTCGCCGCCGCCGACCGCGCCCGCATGCGCGAGGATTTCGCCGAACTCGTGCCGCTGGCCGAGGAGCTGATCCTCACCCGGACCTCGATGACGATGACCGGATTCCGGTCGCGCGCCTGGGTGATGGCGCGGAGCGAATGGATCCGGGCCAACCTCACCGGCCTGCAACGTCTGCTCGAGCCCCTCGCCGAACGCCTGCTCGCCGGCAAGCGCTCGAGCCGGGGGGAGTTCAAGCGCAAGGCGATGGGGGCCCAGGCCGGAGCGTTGTTCGGATACGTCGGCAAACGGGTGCTCGGCCAGTACGACGTCTTCCTCCCGCCCGACGACGAGGGACTGCTCTACTTCGTCGGTCCCAACGTCGCCGAGGTGGAAGAGCGGTTCTCGCTTCCCGCGCGGGACTTCCGGTTGTGGATCGCGATCCACGAGGTGACGCACCGCGTGCAGTTCGGCTCGGCGCCGTGGTTGCGCGGTCATCTGCAGGGCCTCGTCGACCAGTACCTCCAGGGGATCTCGCTCGACTCCAAGGAGTTGGTGGACCAGATCAAGCGTGCGGTCGACGAGGCGCGTGGCGGTGTCGACGCCCGTATGGGCGGCATCTTCCTGTTGCTGACGCCGCAGCAGCGCGAGCTGTTCGTGCAGATGCAAGGGCTGATGTCCCTGCTCGAGGGGCACGCGTCCTACGTCATGAACGAGGTGGCGCGCGATCACATCGCCGACGTCGACCGGATGCGCCGGGCGCTCGCCGTTCGGCGTCGTGGATCGAGCATGGAGCGGGGCATCCAGAAGGCGATCGGGTTCGAGCAGAAGATCCAGCAGTACGAGGGTGGAGAACGGTTCGTCCGCGAGGTGATCGCGAGCGCGGGCATGGACACCTTCAACCAGGTGTGGGTCGCGCCCACCAACCTGCCGACGCTGGACGAGGTGGGCGAGCCCGCGCGCTGGATCGAGCGGATCTCGAGCTAGGCCATGCGGCGCCCGCCCGCCGTCGCCCGTGTGCTGGAGCGGGTCACGGCGACCTCGCGCACGCATCACCTGTTCCTGCCGAACCAGACCGCGCTGCTGGCGGTCTCGGGCGGTCCCGATTCGGTGTGCCTGGCCGAGACGATGGTGCGCCTCCGCCGGCTCCTGAAGGTCCGGCTCGAGATCGTGCACGTCGACCACGGCATGCGGGATGGCTCGAGCCACGACGCCACCTACGTGCGACGGCTCGCCGATCGCCTCCGCCTGCCGGTCCACGTGCGAACGTTGAGGGAGACCCCGCCCGCCGGCGCCTCGGCCGAGGCATGGATGCGTGAACGCCGCCGATTCGCGATCGCCGAGGTCGCTCGCGAGGTCGACGCCGGGCGCATCGTCACCGCGCACACCCTCGATGACCAGGCGGAGACCGTCTTGATGCGGTTGCTCACCGGATCGGGCGCGACGGGGGTGGCCGGCATCCGCTACCACGCAGGCCCGTACGTGCGGCCGATGCTGGACGTCACCCGCGCCGAGGTCGAGGCCTCCTGCCGGTCCCTCGGGCTCCGCCCTCGCCACGACCCGACGAACGAGGATCCGTCCTACGCGCTGCGCAACGCCATCCGGCTGCAGGCGATCCCGGCACTGGAAGACGCGGTGGGCCGGGGCGTGAAGGAACCGATGGCCCGCTCAGCGGCGTTGCTGGCCGCCGACGACGCCGAGCTCACGCGCCAGATGCTCCTCGTGTGGGACGACGCCTTCGAGGAGATCGAAGGCGGCGCCGACCTGCGGGCCGTCGCGCTGCTCGGGCTGCCCCCGCCCATCGCGACCCGGTTGGTCGCCCAGGCGATCTTCCGATGCGCCAGCTCGGTGAGCCGATCCGACGTGGAGGCCGTCCTCGACCTCGCGGCGGGCCGGCCCGGGCGGCGCCGCGACCTATCCGCCGGTTTGAAGGCGCGACGCGACCGGGAGTATGTTCGCATCGCTTCCCCGG
>Ga0190274_10001159_pt1 | contig 15544 bp, 9 predicted proteins | sample Popmic531T_FD_133002 | JGI IMG/M metagenome (GOLD analysis project Ga0190274, IMG submission 133002) | Populus adjacent soil microbial communities from riparian zone of Yellowstone River, Montana, USA - 531 T | ecosystem: Environmental > Terrestrial > Soil > Riparian zone | place: USA: Montana...
ACCGCGAAGCCGCTCGCATCGGCGTAGAACGGCCGCAGATACTGCAGCCAGGCTCCGCCGTAGCCGTCGCGCAGGTCGAGGATCAGCGCATCCGTGGCCGTCGCGAAGCGCGCCGTCGCGGCCGTGAGCGCCGCCAGGAAAGCGTCGTGGGTGCCCGTCCACAGGTGGACGTAGCCGACCTTCGCGGCCCCGCAGTCGTACACGCGCTCGCTGGCCCGCGTGGCCTCGAGAAAGGCGCGCTGCGCGCCGATGCGCTCGGGTCGGATGGGCACGCGCAGCGGCTCCGCTCCGCGCTCCAGCGTGAGCACCACCTCGTCGCGCCCCTCCCACTGGCGGCGCGACAGATACGGAGCGCCGTCGACCTCGAGCAGGCGATCGCCCTCGCGGATGCCCGCGCGCGCGGCTGCAGAGCCGTCGAGCACGGCGCGCACCGCGTTCCCGGGCCCCCACTGGACGCCCAGCGACGACGACTCGTGGCGGTCGAGATCGTGGTAGGTGAACAGCGAGCCGAGGAAGTAGTAGTCGTCCGAGCGGTCGTCGACGAGCTCGGTGTGGGAGACACCGAGCGATGTCAGGAACGGGCTCAACACGTCTGCCACGTCGTCCATGGAGTGGACGCGCGCGCCGAGCTCGCGCCGGCGCTCGTCCGTGAAGGCAGCGGCGAGCTCTCGCGGGTAGATCTCCGCGCGAGCCACCGTCCAGACCTCGTCGAACCACTGCTCGGGTGTCTCGGGACGCCCCGGAGCACAGCCGAGGAGCAGGACCGCGAGCAGGGCGTTGGACCAGCGCATGCCCGATTCAAGCACGGCCCGGGGCAGGCTCCAAGCGATCTCGGGCCCGCCGGGCCCATCATCGCTACGATCAGCGCGTGGCAGGCGCCCCCGATCGACCCTTCCGGCTGGCCGAGCTGATCGACCTCGAGCTGCAGCTCGCGCAGGATCGCGACGCGTCCATCGAGCAGCTCGAGGCCCGCGACGAGCCGATCGCGCGTCGGCTCGCACAGTCCAACCTGCGCGGCCGCGCCGCGCTGCGCGCCTGGCTCGAGGACGTGCGCGGAGCCGGCGCGTCCATCGGGGAGCGCATCGCGGAGCTGCGCGACCTGGCCGCGCGCGGCCTCTTCGCCTGCGGTCTGCTCGCGGGGATCGCGAGCGTGGGCGGCTGGCTGCTGAGCGGCACCGGCTCGCCGATCAACGTCATCCATTTCTGGCCGGCCGTGATCGGCCTGCAGCTCGCGCTGCTGGCGCCCTGGCTGCTCGCGGCCCTGCCGCAACGCTGGCTCGGACGAGCCCTGCCGTGGCTGATCGGCCGCAGCCTGGTCGCCGCGCTGCGGCTCGACTCGGCTGCAGTCAGCCGCGCGCTGGCCGAGCTGCGGCGCCTCGACTGGCTCTACTCCCGCCTGCGGCTCTGGCTCGTCACGGCGCTCACCCAGTCCTTCGCGCTCGGCTTCAACGTCGGCGCGCTCGGGGCATTCGTGGCGATCCCCTACGTCGACGACCCGGCCTTCGGCTGGCGCAGCCGCCTGCTCGATGCGCCCGAGGTCGCCGCGCTCGCGGAGAGCATCGCCCTGCCCTGGCGCGGCTGGCTGCCACGCGCCGTGCCGGCACACGACGACGTCGCGGCGACGCGCTACTCGAGCATCGACCGCTCGCTCGCGCGCGACGACCGACCGGGGCCGGCCGGAGTGTGGGCCGTGTGGTGGTCCTTCCTGGTCGCGTCGCTCGTGAGCTACGGCCTGCTGCCGCGGCTGCTGCTCTGGACGGTGTCGCAGATCGGTGTGCGCTGGGAGCTGCGCAACGCACCGCGCGCGCACACCGATCTGGAGCACCTGCAGCAGCGCCTCGCGGGGCCGCTGCTCGACACGCGCGCGAATCGGCCCGAGTCCGCGCTGCCCCCGACCGACGCGCGGCCAGCGGCCTGGTCGCCGCTGCCGCCGGGCCCCGTCCACGTGCTCTGCTGGAGCGGCGTGCCGCTCGACGACGCGCAGATCCGCTCGGCGCTCGCGCGCGCCGGCGTCGAGGTCAGCGGCGCGATCGCGCGCGTGGGCCTGCTCGATCAGGCGCAGGACCGGCGCGCGCTGGCCGCGCTCGGCGGACTGCCGAACGGCGCGGCCGCCTGCCTCGTCGTCCCGGCGTGGGAGCCGCCCGTGGGCGAGCACCTGGATTTCGTGCGCGAGCTGCGCGGCGCGCTGGGCAGCGGGCGGACGCTCTGCGTGCTGCTCCATCCGCTCGCGGGGCCGGCGACTGCCGACGATGCCGAGCACTGGCGCTCGCGCCTGCAGGCGCTCGGCGATCCCTGGCTCTGCCTGGCGCGCTGGCCGGCGGCGTCCGCTTGAGCGCGCCGATCTTCGCCGTGGTCGGGCGGGTCAACCGCGGCAAGTCGAGCATCGTCTCCACGCTGGCCGCCGACGAGAGTGTCGCCATCGCTGCGGCACCGGGCACGACCCGACACAACCGCGAGTACCCGCTGCGCGTCGGCGACGAGGTCGTGTACACGCTCGTCGACACGCCCGGCTTCGAGCGGCCGCGCCACGTGCTGGCCTGGCTGGTCGAGCACCAGACCCAGACCGCGGACCGGCGCCGCGTGGTCGAGCGCTTCGTGCGCGAGCACGCCGACTCGGGACAGTACGCACAGGAGTGCGAGCTGCTGCGGCCGATCCTCGCCGGCGCAGCGATCCTGTACGTGGTCGACGGCTCGGTGCCGTTCAACCCCGCGTACGAGGCCGAGACCGAGGTCCTGCGCTGGACGGGCCAGCCGCGCATGGCGCTGATCAATCCGATCGGCCCGGGTGACCACACCGCCGAGTGGCGTGCGGTGCTCGACCAGTACTTCAGTCTGGTGCGCGTCTTCGACGCGCACGCCGCGGACTTCGCGGCGCGCATCGAGCTCCTGCGCGCGCTGCGCGAGCTGGTCGATCCCTGGCGCGGCGCGCTCGACCGCGCCATCGCGCTGCTCGAGCAGGACCGCGCGCTGCGCGTGCGCGAGAGCGCGGGTCTGATCGCCGACGCGATCGTGGACCTGCTCACGCTGCGCGACGAGCAGCGCCTGGCCGTGGACGAGGACCCCGCACCGCACCGCGACGGGCTGGCCGAGCGCTACTACGCGCGGCTGCGCGAGCGCGAGCAGCGCCTGCGCCGCGATCTGCGGCGCGTCTTCTTCCACGAGCGGCTGCGCGTGCTGCAGGGCGACATCGACCGCGCCGACGAGGATCTGTTCGCGACCTCGACCTGGAGCCGACTCGGGCTCTCGCGCACACAGCTCATGGCGACCGGCGTCGCGTCCGGCGCCCTGATCGGCGGGGGGATCGACCTCGCCACGGGCATGGCGTCGGTGTTCCTCGGCGCGCTCATCGGCAGCTCCGTGGGGCTCGTCTCGACGCTGGTGGCGTGGTCCCGCCTCGCCGACGTGCGCGTGCTCGGCGCGCCGCTCGGCGGCCGGCTGCTGTGCATCGGCCCGGTGCGCAGCCCCAACTTCGGCTGGATCGCGCTCGACCGCGCCTGGATCTTCTACGAAGCCGTGTCGAAGCACGCCCACGCGCGGCGCGAGCCGGTCGAGCTCGCCGGCCGCGCGGGCCGGACGCAGAGCCTCGACGCCGCCACGCGCCAGCGCATCGGTGGCTGCTTCGACCGCCTGCGCCGCAGGTCGGCGGACCCCGCCGAGATCGAGCGCGCCCGCAGCGAGCTCGCGGGGCTGCTCGAGCCGCTCCTCCCCTAGTTCGGTAACGGCGGGCGTAGCCCGCCTGCGAACCTTCGCTCGGCTCCGCCTCGCTGCGCGCTCCGCTTGCACTCTCCCAGTGGGACTCCGGCGACCCCGCCCTAGACGCTCGCCGCCCGAGGGGCGATGCTCGCCAGGCTGACAGGAGGCCGCATGGACGACACCTACAAGACGCTCCAGATCCGGCGCGAGCCGGAGGGTCTCACCTGGCTGACCCTCAACCGGCCAGAGTCGCTCAACGCCCTGAACCCGCAGCTGATCGAGGACCTGCACGCGTTCCTGGACGCCGAGGCGCGGAACTTCGCCTCGCGCGTGGTCGTGCTGCGCGGCGCGGGCCGGGGCTTCTGCGCGGGTCTCGACCTGAAGGAGCGCACGGGCTCGGGCGCTGGCATCAGCGCCGGTCTGCGCGGTCAGCGCCGCATCGCGGAGCTGACCATCAAGATGCGGCGGGCGCCGCAGGTCTTCGTCTCGCTCGTGCACGGCCCGGCCTGCGGCGGTGGCTTCGCGCTCGTGCTGGCGTCGGACGTGCGCATCGCCGGCGCGTCGGCGCGCATGAATGCCGCGTTCATCCGCCTGGGCCTGTCGGCGTGTGACATCGGCGTGAGCTACTTCCTGCCGCGCATCGTGGGCCAGTCGCTGGCCTCCGAGCTGCTGCTCACGGGCAAGTTCATCGAGGCCGAGCGCGCGCTCGCCAGCGGCCTGGTGTCGCGCGTCGTGCCCGACGAGGCGCTCGAGCTGGCCGGCCGCGAGATCGCGGGCGAGATCCTGCGCAACGCGCCGCTGTCCGTGCGGCTCACCAAGGAGTGCCTCAACCACAGCATCGACGCCGCGAGCCTCGAGGCGGTGATCGCCATGGAGGACCGCAACCAGGTGCTGGCCAGCCAGAGCAGCGACTTCCGCGAGGGCGTGCAGGCCTTCCTCGAGAAACGCGATCCGCAGTTCCGCGACGAGTGACCCACAAGCGCGAGTCAGGACCCCACCCTATGCTTCCGGGAATGCAGCACACACGCCAGGCGCACGGCCTCGGCTCGCCGCGCTTCATCGGCTATCTCGTCGCCCAGTTCCTGGGCGCGCTGAACGACAACGCGTTCAAGATGACGCTGGTGCTGTTCGGGCTCGAGCACATGCCCGACGCCGCCAGCGAGATCGCCTTCTCGAGCCTGGTCACGGCGCTCTTCCCCCTGCCCTGGCTGCTCTTCTCGCAGTGGGCCGGCTACCTGGCGGACCGCTACCGCAAGGACCGCGTGCTGCTGGCGACGAAGATCCCCGAGCTCCTGTGCATGGTGCTCGGCACGCTCGCCTTCTACGCCGAGAGCGTGCCGCTGCTGCTCGGTGTGTTCCTGTTGCTCTCGGCCCAGGCCGCCGCGTTCAGCCCCGCCAAGTACGGGATCCTGCCCGAGGTGATGCGCCCCGAGGACCTCGCCGAGGCGAACGGCGTGCTCTCGATGACCACCAACGTGGCGATTTTGCTCGGCACCATCCTGGGCGTCGAGATGTTCGGCGTGTTCTCGCCCGCGCTGGCGACGGCCGGCTTGATCTACTGCGGCCTCGCCCTGCTCGGCATCGCGGCCACGCTGTACCTGCCCGTGGCCCCGCCAGGTCACCCGACCGCCGTCCGGCCCTTGAATCCGCTGCTGCAGCTGAAACAGGACGCGCGCGTGCTGCGCAGCGTGTCGGCGCTCGCTCCCACGGTGTGGGGCATCTCGTACTTCTCGTTCCTGGGCTCGCTGCTGCTCGCGGTGGTCCCCGTCTACGGAACGAGCGGGTTGGGTCTGCCGACCGAGTTCGCCGGGCGCCTGCTCGTGCCGCTGACCATCGGCCTCGCGGTGGGCTCGGTGCTGGCGGGCCGCATGTCGCGCGGTCGCGTCGAGCTCGGGCTGTCACCGCTCGGCGCCATCGTGATGGCGCTCGCGTCGCTCCACCTGCTGCTGCGCGGCACCGCCTCCGAGACCTTCGTGCTCGGGCTGCCGCTGCTGCCGGTCGTGGACCTCGCCGTGATGGGCGTGGGCGCGGCGTTCTTCAACGTGCCGCTGACCGCGCTGCTCCAGCAGCGCAGCCCCGATGCCCAGAAGGGCCAGGTCATCGGCTTCAGCAACGTGACGAGCAACCTCGCGATCCTGGTCGCGGCGGCCTGCGGCTACGGGCTCACGCTCGTCCAGGGGTTCGACGTCCACTACACGCTCGCGGCGCTCACGCTGGTGACGATCGCCGGCACCGTGCACATCGTGTGGCTGCTGCCGGACTTCCTGATGCGCGTGATCATGTACCTGCTGGTGAACGCGCTCTACCGCCTGCGCGTCGTGGGCGCGCAGCACATCCCGCGCTCGGGCGCGCTGTTCGTGGCGAACCACGTGTCGTGGGTCGACGCCGTGCTCGTTGCTGCCGCGAGCGGCCGCATGGTGCGGTTCATGATGTTCCGGCCCTTCTACGAGTCCTGGCCCTTCCACACGCTGTTCCGCCGGATGCACGCCATCCCGGTCGAGACGGGGGGCTCGCGCGAGGCGAACGAGGCCTCGCTCGCCCAGGCGCGCGCCGAGATCGAGGCCGGCCACACGGTCTGCATCTTCGCCGAGGGCGGCATCACGCGCACGGGTCAGCTGCTCGGCTTCAAGCGCGGGCTCGAGCGCATCATGGACGGGCTCGATGCACCGATCATTCCCGTGTGCCTCGACGGGCTCTGGGGAAGTCTGTTCAGCTTCGAGGGCGGCCGGGTGTTCCTGAAGTGGCCGCGGCGCTTCCGCCATCCGATCCAGGTCCTGTTCGGCGAGCCGCTGGCTCCGACCGCCACGGCGTTCGACGTGCGGCGCGCGGTGCAGGAGCTGTCGGTCGACGCCGGCGCGCTGCGCGAGCGCGAGTTCCACACGCTGCCGGTCGAGCTGCTGCGCAGCGCCCGCCGCCAGTTCTGGCAGCCGCTCCTGGCGGACGCGTCGGGGCAGTCGTACACGTACGGCCGCGCCGTGCTGGCGGCGCTGCGCGTGCGCTCCGAGCTGCACGCGCGCGGCATCGCGCGCGGCCAGGCGGTCGCGATCCGCGGGGCCAACGACGCCCGCACGGTCGTGGCGCACCTCGGCGTGGTGTTCGCAGGCGGCGTGCCGGTGCACCTGCCCGCGCTGGGCCGCGAGTCGCTGCAGGAGGCGCTGCGCGCGGCCGAGGTGAAGCACGAGCTCGCAGTCGACGAGCTGCTCGCGCCCATGGACGCGCAGAGCCCCGTGCAGTCGCTGCTGCGCTCGCTCGCCCTGCTGGCCCTGCCGGCGCCGTGGTTCGCGCGCCTCGCGCTCGGGCTCGATCCACGCGCGGTCCACGACCCGGCTGCCGTCGTGTTCTCGCGCGGCACGACCGGGCCCGCGCGCGCGATCGCCCTGTCGCACCTGAACGCGCTCTCCAACCTGCGCGCGTTCCGCCAGGTCTTCGACGTGGGACCAGAGGACTGCGTGCTGGGCGTGCTGCCGCTCGACACGGCGTTCGGCTTCCTCGGCACGCTGTGCCTGCCCGCCTACACCGGTGCCCGCGTGGCGCTCGCCCCCGATCCGCTCGACGCGACAGCCGTCGCGCGGCTGTGTCAGGCGCAGCGACCGACGCTGCTGTTCGCCGCACCCGCGCTGCTCGCGCACTACGCGCGCGAGCTTCCCGCGGACGCGTTCGCCGCGCTGCGCCGCGTCGTGACCGGCGGGCAGGTGCTGCCGGGCGACGTGGCGAACGACTTCCAGGCGAAGTTCGGGGTCGAGGTGCTCGAGGGCTACGGCACGAGCGAGGCGTCGTCCCTGATCTCGCTCAACATCCCCGACGTCCAGATCGGCTCCACGCGCCAGCAGGGCACGCAGCAGGGCAGCGTGGGTCACCCCATTCCCGGCGTCGCGGTTTCGGTGCGCGATCCGCGCACGCAGGACGACCTTCCGCCCGACGTGCCGGGCGATCTCTGGGTCCGCGGTCCCAACGTGGCAGAGGGCGACCTCGGCGCCAGCGTGGCCGTGAAGGACGGCTGGCACCCGACCGGCGACGTGGCCTGCCTCGACCGCTCCGGCTTCCTGACGCTGGTCGACCGCCGGGAGCGGCTCGTGCCGCACGCCGCGGGCGACATCCCGCTCTCGCGCCTGCAGGACCACCTGCGCCAGGCGCTCGGCCTGGCGCTCGACGCCACGGCTCCGCCGGCATTCTGCACGACCGCATATCGCGGAGCCGACGGCGCAGCCGCACCGGCCGTGCTCTACACGAACGGCCTGATCGATCCCGCGCGCGCGCGCGCCGCACTGCGCGCCGTCGAGACGCCCGACCACTGGCTGCCCAGGCCCGAGGCGTTCATCCGGGTCGACGCGCTCCCCCAGCACCCGAGCGGGAACATCGACTTCGGCCGCGCGGCCGAGCTCGCGGAGCGCCAGCTCGCGCCTCGAGCCTGATCAGGCGCACAGCGCGCGGACGCGCGCGCACAGCTCCACGAGGTCGACCGCCCCCGCGAACATCTCCCCGAGCTCGCCGAGACCCGCGCGCACGAGCAGGCGCTTCTCGTTGAGCGCCCACTCGCCGCGCGCGGCGAGGCGCGAGTGAGCTGCGGCGAGCGCAGCGCGCGTGAGCATGGCGAGGCACTCGGCGCGGGCAGCGCGCGTGGCGTACGTCCCGGCGTACATCAGGGCGAAGTCCGCCTCGGACCGCCAGCGCCGCGCCGCGCGCTCGCGCAGGGCGGGTGGGAACTCCGGACGCGGCAGCTCGATGCCGTGCAGGACGCGGCCGTGCGCCAGCTCGCCGAGCACCATGTACGTGGGCACGTTGGCCAGGTAGCCGGGCAGGTGCAGGATGTCGAAGTGGCCGCGCTGCGCTTCGGCGATGCGCTGCTCGATCGCGTCGAGGTCGCGGTAGAGCACGTCCACGCGCTGGCCGTCGACCTGCAGCCAGGCGCCGCCGTTCATCACGGGACCCCAGTCCCCGATCTCGACGACCTCGCCGGGCTGGCCGAGCGCGCGCAGGTCGGCGGGATCCAGCGCGCGGAGACTCTCTCGGTAGTAGAGACCCACGTCCCAGTCACTGTCTGGGCGCTCCTCGCCGCGCGCGCGCGAGCCGCCGAGCTTGACCGCGAGAACACCGGGCAGGGTTGCGAGCTGCGCGAAGAACGACTCCATTGCGCGGAAAGGTAACGCAGGCAGCGCGGCCCGGCGGTGTGGTAGCTTCGTCGACGGTGGGCATCCTCGATCGGATCCTGGGGAGAGGCGGCTCGAGCTCGCGCCTCGGCGGCGCCGATGCGGGCGACCCGACTGCTCCGCTGCCGGGCCTCGAAGCCGCGCTCGCGGCGAGCCCCCGCGACCAGATCGAGCTGCTGCGGCGCGCCGTCGCGTTCTGCGAGCACCAGCGCGAGGCCGAGCACGCGCGCGCCGGCACGAGCTCCTACACCGGCACACGCGCGCTCAGCGAGGCCTCCGAGCTCGCGAACCGTCTGCTGCGCCGCAAGCTGCCGTTCACCCCCGACGATCTGGTCGAGCTGCTGGAGCGCGTGCTGCGCGAGCCGTGCGCGCTGTCGCAGCGCAGCATGCTGCGGGCCATCGAGCGCTACCTGGACGGAGCGAAGCCCGCGGGCGCGCTGCGGACGGCGCTCGAGAGCGCGGAGGACACGCTGCGCAGCAGGCCGGGCAGCGAGCCCGCCGAGCTCGCACAGCGCGTGGCTTCGCTGCTGAGCGGCGCGGGCACGGGCATCGTGGAGCTCGAGCCCGTCGACGCGTGGACGCGCGGCCTGCTCGCGCGCTTCGCGGAGGACCCGGATCTGGAAGAAGCCGCGGCGCCACTGCTGCGGCACGCGGCGACCGCGACGACCTCCCGGCCAAACACGCGCTGGGAGCGCGAGGTCGCGGAGCACGTCGCGCTGCTCGGCGCGGAGCGACACCGATCCATGCTGACCGCCGTGCTCGAGGCCGTCGGGACGACCGCCGTCGAGCCGCTCGAGATCGCCACCGTCTGGGTTCATGCACGCCACGCGGATCTGCTGCGCGGGCTGGTCTGGTCCGCCGCCGTCGACAGCGACGCCAGCGTCGCCCTTGCCCTGGGCGACGCTGCGGAGCGCTGCTTCAGGAAAGTGGCCGGCACGGGCCCGCGCGCGCCCAGGATCGCGAACGCCTGCCTGAACGCCCTCGCCGCACACGGCTCGCGCGAAGCGGCGGCCCAGCTCTCGCGCCTCGCGCTGTGCGTGAAGCACGCGAGCTCGCGCCGCAGCGTCGAGAACGCGCTCGCCCGCGTGGCCGAGCGCACCGGCATGAGCCCGGCCGAGCTCGCGGAGGTCGCGGTCCCGACGGCAGGGCTGCGCGACGTCGGCCTGCGCGAGGAGCTGCTCGGCGACCTCACGGCGGAGCTGCGCCTGCGCCCGGGAGCACCGCCCGAGATCGCCTGGCGGAGGCCGGACGGGCAGTACCAGAAGCGCCCGCCCGTCACCGTGGAGGTCGTGCACGCCGAGGCGATCGCGGCGCTCAAGACGAGCGCGGCCGAGCTCCGGAAGCTCGTGCCTGCCCAGGCCGCGCGGCTCGAGCGCCAGCTGCTCGAGCCGCGCTCGCTCGCTTGCGACGAGTGGCGCCAACGCTACGCCGATCATCCGGTGGTCGGCTTCCTGACCCGCCGACTGATCTGGTGGGTGGGTGAAGGCGACGCGGCCGTGCTCGCGAGCTTCGACCGCGAAGCTCTCGTGGACATCGACGGCAAGGGCGTCCAGCCGCATTCCGGGGACCGCGTCCGCCTGTGGCATCCCATCGAGAGCAACGCCGAGATCGTGCACGCCTGGCGCGAGGTCCTCGGCGCGCGGCGGATCACGCAGCCGTTCAAGCAGGCACACCGCGAGCTCTACCGACTCAGCGATGCAGAGCGCAGGACCTCACCCTACTCGAGCCGGTTCGCGGGGCGCGTCCTGCGCCAGTCCATCCTCCAGGCCCTGTGTCGCGAGCGCGGCTGGCAGTGCAGCCTGCAGGGACCCGCGGACACGCCCGACGTGCTGCACCGCGAGCTGCCCGGCGGCTGGCGCCAGGAGCTCCACGTGAAGCCCGCGCCCGCACCAGAGGACACCGCTGCCGATGTCGCATCCCCGTACGTCGCCAGCGCCGAGGTCTGCTTCCGCGGACCTCGGCGCGTCCGGCGGGCGAGCCTGCGCGACGTGCCGCCGCTGCTCTTCAGCGAGGGCATGCGCGACGTGGACCTCTTCGTGAGCGCGGCGAGCGTGGCGCATGCGCTCGATCTCGGCGAGCTCGCACACACCCGCCGCGAGGCCCTGCAGCAGCTCGTGCCGCAGCTCGCGAGCGCCGAGCGCTGCACGCTCGACGATGGCTTCCTCTGCGTGCGCGGCGATCTGCGGCTGTACCGGATCGACCTCCGCTCGGCGAACGTGCAGATGTCCCCGAACGACGAGGAGCTGCGCATCGCGCCCCGCGCCGCAGATCCGCTGCCGGCCACGCTGCTGCTGCCGTTCGAGGGCGACCGCGCGCTGTCGCTCATCCTCTCGCGCGCGAGCCTGCTCGCCGCCGACAGCCGGATCCGCGACAGGCACCTCGCGAGCCAGATCCGCCGCTTCCCACAATCACACCGAGGAGAGTCGCCGGAATGAGCACGAGCACGTCCAAGCAGGACCGGCAGTGGGCCATGGCCGCTCACCTGTCGGCGCTGGCGGGGGCCTTTCTCACCGGGGGGCTCGGCGTCTTCATCGGACCGCTCGCGATCCTGCTGCTCAAGCGCGAGGACCATCCGTTCGCCGCCGAGCAGGCCAAGGAGGCGCTGAACTTCAGCCTGACGCTCCTGATCGCGGGCGTCGCGCTGATCGCCGTGAGCGTCATCAGTTTCGGGCTGCTGCTCGTCGTGACCGTGCCGGTCGCCTCGGCGCTCGGCATCGCCTGGCTCGTGCTGACGATCATCGCAGCAGTCCGCGCAAGCGAAGGGGCAGCGTACCGCTACCCCTTCTGCCTGCGCCTGATCCGCTAGTTCACCGCAGCCGACTGCGCGGGCGCCGGCGGCGCGAAGCTCGGCGGCAGCTGCATGTCGAGCTCGAGCACGAGGAACGACCACAGGTCGGCCCACTCCTCGATCGTCTTCGACACGGGCTTGCCTGCGCCGTGACCCGCCTTGGTGTCGATGCGCATCAGGATCGGCTCGGGGCCGGCCTGCGCGGCCTGCATGGCGGCGCCGAACTTGTAGCTGTGCGACGGCACGACGCGGTCGTCGTGGTCCGCAGCGAAGATCAGCGTGGCCGGGTACTTCGTGCCGGGCTTCACGTTGTGGTACGGCGAGTAGGCGTAGAGCGCCTTGAACTGCTCGGCGTCCGCGACCGTGCCGTAGTCCGAGGCCCAGGCCCAGCCGATCGTGAACTTCTCGAAGCGCAGCATGTCCATCACGCCGACGCCGGCCAGCGCGGCCCCGAACAGGTCGGGCCGCTGCGTGATGGCCGCGCCCACGAGCAGGCCGCCGTTGCTGCGGCCGCCGATCGAGAGCTTGTCGCGCGACGTGTACTTGTTGCTGACCAGCCATTCGCCGGCGGCGATGAAGTCGTCGAACACGTTCTGCTTCTTGAGCTTCATGCCCGCCTGGTGCCAGGCCTCGCCGTACTCACCGCCGCCGCGCAGGTTGGCCTGCGCGTAGACGCCGCCCATCTCGAGCCACACGATGTTGGGCACCGAGAACGCCGGCGTCATCGACGCGTTGAAGCCGCCGTAGCCGTAGAGATACGTCGGGTGCGAGCCGTCGAGCACGAGCCCCTTGCGGTGCGTGATGAACATCGGCACGCGCGTGCCGTCCTTGCTCACGTAGAAGACCTGCTTGGTCTCGTACTGCGAGGCGTCGAAGGCCAGCTTGGTCGCGCGGTGCAGCTCGACCTGACCGGTCTTCACGTCGTAGCGGTAGATCGAGCCGGGGTCCGTGAAGCTCGTGAAGCGGTAGAAGGTCTCGCTCTGGTCGCGGCGCCCCTCGAAGCCGGCCACGGAGCCCAGGCCCGGCAGCTCGACCTCGCGCTCGAGCTTGCCGTCGAGCGTGTGCACGCTGACCCGCGCGTGCGCGTCCTGGAGATACGACGCCACGAAGCGGTCGCCGACGGTCCGGACGCCGAGCAGCGTGTCCTTCGACTGCGGGATCACGTCGCGCCAGTACTGGCGCTCGGGCCGGCGCGTGTCGATCGCGATCAGGCGCCCGCGCGGTGCGTCGAGATCGGTGTGGAACCAGAAGATCTCGCCATCGTTGCCGACGAGCTCGTAGCTCGCGTCGAAGCCGTCGAGCAGCTCGACGAACTTCGGGTTCTTCTGCTTCTTGTTCTTGACGTCGCGGTAGTACACGCGATTGCGCCGGTCGGTGCCCTCGGAGATGTGGATCACCAGGAAGCGCCCGTCCTCGGTGACGTCGGCGTTGTAGCCCCACTCCTTGTGGTCGGGGCGCTCGTACACGAGCACGTCGGCGGACTGCTCGGTGCCGAGCTTGTGGTAGTAGAGCTTCTGGTTGTAGTTGACCTGCTCGTAGGTGTCGCCCGCTGCCGGCTCGGCGTAGCGGCCGTAGAAGAAGCCCTTGCCGTCGCGCGTCCAGGTCGCGCCCGAGAACTTCACCCAGCGCAGCGTGTCCGGGAGATCCTTGCCCGTCTTGACCTCGCGCACGCGCCAGGTCTGCCAGTCGGAGCCGGACTCGGACAGGCCGTACGCGAGGTACTCACCGTCCTCGCTCACCGCCTGCCCGGACAGCGCCACGGTGCCGTCGCCCGACAGCTCGTTCGGGTTGAGCAGCAGCTTCGGCTCGCCCGCCAGGCCCTCGCTCCAGTACAGCACGGCCTGGTTCTGCAGACCGTCGTTCTTCGAGAAGAAGTAGCGACCGCGGTGCTTGTCGGGGAGGCTGTAGCGCTCGAAGTTCCAGAGCTGCGTCAGCTTGGCCTGCACCAGCGGGCGTGCCGAGACCTTGGCGAGCTCACCCGCGGTGAGCGCGTTCTGCGCCGCCACCCAGCCCTGGGTCTCGGCGCCGTCCAGGTCCTCGAGCCAGCGGTACGGGTCCTTGACCGCAGTGCCGTGATAGTCGTCGACGTGCTCGACGGTCCGCGCGGGCGGGTAGACGTAGGCAGTCCGCGCCGGCCCGCCGAACTTGGGCAGCGCGATGCATGCCGACAGGACGACGAGCGCGAGCGGGATCTGCAGCCATCGGGAAGCAAGCGCCTTGGCGCGCGCAGCGAGCCGGAGGCGAGCGTAGTCAGACGTGTGCATGGTGCTCTCCATTCTCATTTCGAGACCGCTGCCGCGGCCTCCTGAAGCTGTTGCCAGAGTGCCTGGACGTGCCGCTGCTCGGTGCGCTCGGCGCCCACGCTGACGCGCAGCACCTGGACACCCTTCACGCGCGCCGGTGTCAGGTAGGCACGGCCGCTGCCGTTGATGCGATCGGCCAGGGCGAGATTGTGGCGCGCGAGCGCCTCCTCGTCCGAGATCCCTGCGGGGCGGTGGCGCAGCGCCACGGTCTGGAGCACGGTGGGCGCGAGCCGCTGCCAGTCGGGAGCCGCATCGACCTGGCCCGCGAGCCACTGGGCGTTCGCCAGGTCGCGGCGGATGCGGCTGGCGATGCCGTCGACACCCTCGTCCAGCAGGTACATCAGCACCTTGAGCGCGCGGAAGCGGCGCCCGAGCGGGATGCCCCAGTCGCGCAGGTTCTTCACCTGCCCGTCGCGCGAGGTGCGCAGGAAGCTCGGGTCGGTGCCCATCACGCGCACCAGGTGCTGCGCGTCGCGCACGAAATAGATGCTGCAGTCGAAGCCGACGCCCATCCACTTGTGCGGATTGAAGACCAGCGAGTCGGCGCGCTCGATGCCCGCCCACATCCAGCGGTGCTCGGGCAGCACCATCGCGGTGCCGGCCATGGCGCTGTCGACGTGCAGCCAGAGGCCGTGGCGCGCGGCCAGGTCGGCCATGCCCGCGACCGGATCGAGCGCCGTCGTCGCGGTCGTGCCCGTGGTCGCGACCAGCGCGCACGGGCGCCGGCCCGCGCGCAGGTCGCTCTCGATGGCCTGCTCGAGGAGGTCGAGGCGCAGCGCGTACTCGCCATCGCTCTCGATCGCGCGCAGGTGCTCGAGCCCGAAGCCTGCCAGGCGCGCTGCCTTCTCCACCGAGCTGTGTGACTGGTCCGACGCGTACACGACCAGCGGCGCCGAGCCGTCCTGCAGCCCGGCCCCGCGCTGCGCGAAGCCCGTCGTGCGCTCGCGCGCACAGATCAGGGCGCACAGCGTCGCGGTCGAGGCCGTGTCGTGAATGACCCCCTCGAAACTGTCCGGCAGGCCGACCATCTGGCGCAGCCAGTCGACGACCACCTCCTCGACCTCGGTGGCCGCCGGGCTGGTCTCCCAGTTCATGCCCTGCGCCCCGAGCCCCGAGGCGACCAGGTCCGCCAGGATCGACGCCCAGCTCGTGTTGGAGGGGAAGTACGCGAAGAACGAGGGATGGTTCCAGTGCGTGATGCCGGGCAGCACGTCGCGCTCGAGCAGCTCGACGATGCCCTCGAGCCCCTTCCCCGCCCGCGGCGGCTCCTTGGCAAAGCGGGCGCGGATCTCGCCGGGGACCACGGGGCTGCGCACCGGCAGCTGCTCGATGCCCTGCCGGTAGTCCGCGATCCAGTCGACCAGGGCGTGTCCGAGGCGGCGGAAGGTGACGTCGTCCATGGCGCGAGAATACCCCGGGCGGGCCGCCGCGGGCACGCCTGTCGCGGGTTGACCACGCATTGGAGCGACGGGCCCCCGCAACCGATACAGAAGCCGGAAACCTCAAACGGGGGCTGACGTGAAGACGATGCACTGGCTGGCGGGCGTGGCGGTCATGGGCGTGGCGGGCGTGGCATTCGCCGCGGGGCACTGGGGCTACTCGGGCGAGGAGGG
>Ga0190274_10001160_pt1 | contig 15524 bp, 5 predicted proteins | sample Popmic531T_FD_133002 | JGI IMG/M metagenome (GOLD analysis project Ga0190274, IMG submission 133002) | Populus adjacent soil microbial communities from riparian zone of Yellowstone River, Montana, USA - 531 T | ecosystem: Environmental > Terrestrial > Soil > Riparian zone | place: USA: Montana...
AGTTACACTCCTCCGGGTTTCAAAACGATTCTAACGGTACATCGCGTCAAGCCTCTTCTTCATCCTGTTGTCCTGGCCGCCTGACGTCCTTGGAGTCAGTCTACTCATGATGAGTTGACGTATAGGCACTAGTTAGTCCGACGGCTTCGCCATTTTTTCCTCGTGGCCATCTTCTATGAAATTGATCAGCCTCGCCTTATTACTTTGCGTATTGCTGCTGTCCTCCAGCGCTGCCAGGGAACAATTGCTGACCCAAACCAGCGGTCCCTGCACGATCCCGAATTTCACAGGACCGACAAACATCAACGTGCTCGCTCCCCGGGCCCTGGTCGTTGGTGACTTTAATAAAGACGGTAAGCTTGATCTTGCGGCGGCTAATAACCGAACTTCGGGTACGGTTTCAATTCTTCTGGGAAACGGAAATGGTGGCTTTTCAGCGCCGACGAATTTTTCGGGCGGGCGTAATCCCACGTTTCTTGCGTCTGGTGATTTCAACGGCGACGGCAACGCCGATTTGGCGATTGCAAATGAAAGCAATGCTCAGGGTGAAGTCTCAATCCTGCTAGGCAACGGCGCTGGGGGCTTCGGCGCCCAGACATCAATCCGAATCATTAATGGATCGCAAAACCTGACCGCCGCGTTGGCTATAGGCGATGTCAACGGTGATGGAAAAGCTGATCTTGTTTTGGCGAGCGCGACCTTTAACAGCGTCTTCATCTTGTTAGGTAGCGGCATGGGAACCTTCACCTTCTTCAAGAGTTTCTCTTCAGGTGGTTTCTCGCCGGCCAACGTGGCGATGAGAGACCTTAATGCGGACGGAAAACTTGATCTGGTCGTTGCTAATTCTGCTGCTGCTCCCAATCAGAGCTTTGGGAACGTCGCAACTCTGCTGGGGGATGGCGCGGGCGATTTCGGCACAGCGGTTACCTTCGCCGTCGGCGCCAGTCCCACTTCGATCGCTATCGCAGACTTTAACGGTGACAATAAGCTTGATTTGGCTGTCGCAAACACCGGCGTCAGTAGCTTTTCCGTCCTGATTGGTGATGGCGCTGGTAATTTCAATGCGACGACTAGTTACGATGCGCACGGTACATTTCCGCAATCTGTTTTGCAGGGAGACTTCAACAGTGATGGCAAGATCGACCTGGCAGTCTTGAATCCGGTGCCAGGCACCGCTGTGATATTTCTGGGCGATGGTGTGGGTGGCTTTAGTCCCGTAGCGAATTTCGAGTCCGGACGACTTGCCAATCTCGGAATGGGACTGGTGGGTGCTGTCGGAGATTTCAATGGCGACGGTCGCGCAGACTTAGCAGCAGCAAACGACTCAGCCGGCAGGGTCTCGGTCTTACTTAATACTTGCGGGTCCGCCACAGCAACCAAGATTCAGTTGAGCGGCAGGAGCGGGTCGGAGGAGAATTCGCTCTCTGCAAACGGCTCAGCAATGATCACAGTGACGCGCATCGGCGACATCACCGGAGCCGGCAGCGTCGACTATGCCACTTCGAACGGTACGGCGGTCGCCCCGCAGGATTACACTGCCGTGGCGGGCACTCTTAACTTCACCGCAGGCGAAACCTTCCAGACGATCCCAATCCCAATCGTCAACGACAATATCACCGAGGGTGTGGAGACGTTCAACGTGACGCTTAGCAATGCGGCTGGTGGCGCCAGTCTGGGAAGCCCGTCCACGGCCGAGCTGTTTCTCTTTGATAATGACCCGCCGCCTACCATCTCCATCAGCGACGTGACAATCGCAGAGGGTAATAGCGGAGTTACTAATGCGAACTTTGTTGTGAGTCTCTCCAATCCCAGCGCGTCAACCATCACTATGAACTATGCGACTGCGGACGGCGCGGCCACTGCTGGCTCTGACTATCAAACGAAGTCAGGGATGTTGACTTTCAATCCTGGTGAAGTCAGCAAGATCATTTCAGTAGTTGTTAACGTCGATATCCTGGCGGAAGTAAATGAGACGTTCTTCGTGAATCTTTCGAACCCAACAAACGCGACCTTCGCTGATTCTCAGGGTTTGGGCACGATTGAGGACGACGATTCGGCTTGTCCGGGTCCGAGTTTCGGCGGCCCAATCGATTCTACGGTTGGCTCAAATCCTACAGATTTAGTTGTTGGTGATTTTAACGCCGACGGTAAATCAGATCTGGCAGTTGCGAACCAGGTCTCCAATAATGTTTCGATATTGCTGGCGGCCGGAGGCGGGGGATTCGGCGCTGCCACCAACATTGCTGTTGGCCCGGGTCCTGTGCGTATTCTTGCGGCGGATCTCAATCTGGATGGGAAACTCGATCTTGTTACCGCCAACCTCCAGTCAGGAGGCGGAAGCGATACCAGTATCTCAATCCTTCTGGGCAATGGAGGGGGAACTTTCACGGCAGCAACTACGATTAGGCCGGTTCCTAATATCCGGGGTGTCGCTGTTGGCGACGTTAATCTGGACGGCAAACTTGATTTGGCGATTGTGAGCACTTTACCGTTTATCGGCCCGAGCACTGTCTCAATACTTCTCGGAAACGGCGCCGGAGGCTTCGGCGGACCGACTAATTATGCTACTGGATCAACCTCCTTGTTCGTGGCGGTGGCGGACTTAAACGGTGATGGCAAGCTAGACCTCGTTACCTCCAATCTTCAGTCCCATGATTTGTCGGTGCTCATAAACAACGGCGATGGGACCTTCGCTGCCGCCACCAGCATCCCTGCTGGAACTAACCCGCAATCGGTTGTAGCGGCAGACATGAACGGTGATGGCAAGCTGGACCTTGTCGTACCCAATGGATCTGGAACAGGCAATGTCTTGATTCTTATTGGAAACGGTTCCGGCGGGTTTAGTGCCGGGAGTAGTCTAACCTTCGGGATGCAACTTTATCGGGTGGCCGCAGCAGACCTTAATGCTGACGGAAATGTGGATCTGGCTGTCGCAGATCCTGCTACCGGAAGCGGTGCTTCGGTGGGTGGCATTTGGGTTCTCTTCAGCAATGGCATGGGTAACTTCACTACCCCAACAAAGTACACGGTCGGAACCAATCCCGTCGCCGTCGTCTCGGGGGACTTCAACAATGATGGCAAGCTCGATCTTGCCAACACGAATCTTAACCAGCCAAACACGATCTCAATCCTGTTCAATACCTGCAGCGCAGTTCCCACTCCGATGTGGCTACCAGTAGTGCTGACGGCGAATCAGACTGAACTCAAGAGTTGGATCTTGCAGGGGCGGGCTTACGTTTACGTAAAACTCCTTTTCCCAAATGCCGGTTACCGCGTGACTAACTGGGGTCAACCTGTTCAGACAGGACACGACTTTACGGTTAATGCAGCAGTGGAGCGTTTCACTGGGCCATCGGTGCAATCGATAACCACGACCGCACAGATCTACGATCTCGGACCTCTCAGCGCCGGCAACTACAGCTTTGATTTCAAGACATCTGGGACGGTAGTGAAGAACCTGCAGTTTACAGTCAGCTCAACGGTGCCGCCGCCGAATCCGATAGACGATGCGCGGCAGTTTGTGAAGCAGCAGTATCGAGACTTTCTGAATCGTGAGGCGGATCAGGCAGGCGAGGATTTTTGGACCGACAACATCACAAAGTGTCTGGATCCGGCGCGCAGGCCAGCCGGACAGACCGAAGCGCAGTGCACCCTGCGGCAGCGCGAGACAACCAGCGGCGCTTTCTTCCTATCACCGGAGTTTCAGTACACGGGTTACTTGGTCTACCGGATGTATCAGGGAGTGCTGGGCCGTCAACCGAAGTTATCGGAGTTCACGCCTGATGCGCTGACGGTTGGCAATGGAATCATAGTCAACGGACAGCTGTCGGGGATGAAGATCAACCAGAACAAGGCTGCTTTTGCCGCGGAGTTTGTAAACTGTGTGGATCCGACGAATTATCGGTGTGCGGAGTTCAAGGCGATCTACGACTCCTTGAGCAATCAAGCTTTCGTAGACAAGCTCTTCCAGACCACCGGGATAAATGCGAGCGCCGCGGACCGGGCGGCGTTGGTCAATGGGTTGAATGCGAATCCGGCGACGGAGACGCGAGCCAGCGTGGTGCAGAAAGTGGTTGACGGCATTAATGTCATTTCAGAAGGCAACCAGCAGTTCACCACCACCTATGGGCAAGCTTTCTACAATGCAGAACTCAATCGAGCGTTTGTCCAGTTGGAATACTTCGGTTACATGAGGCGCGACCCGGATGATGCAGGATATGCATTCTGGCTAGCGAAGCTGAATCAGTTTGGCGGCGACTTCGTTGCGGCTGAGATGGTGCTGGCGTTTATTTCGTCACCGGAGTATCGCGCGCGATTCGGACAGCCTTAGCAGGTAAATGTCCGACACACTTTAGTTTGTCGCTCGTCGCCCGTCAGAGGCTTCTCCCGCGCGATCACGACAAACTGAAGTGTGTCGGACAATCTTAAAGACTGCACATTTCCCGCGTTCCCCTGAGAGGCGGTCCTTGTCAGGTTCAGGATCTACATTTCTTCTCGCCGCTCGTTACTTGCCAATCAAGAGCCACCCGGTAAAGAATATGCATCCCACCACACTCAATAGAATATGAGTGTAGGAACTACCGATCTGAACCGAGCCTTTAATAGGCGAGGTTTATTCTTGCACTGGTGCTATTCCGCGAGCCCACCCAGCACCACCAGATTGCGAACCTGACGAAACTTGTCTGTCCGGAATTACTCGGGCGCGAACATCTGTAAATAGGGAGACTTCGTTCATGTACGTATCGCGGCACAAACACTTCTTTCTCCTGGCATCGCTCGCGCTCATCGTCTGGCTGAGCGCGACAGTTACGCCGGCGCAGAGTCTAGTCTTCACTTACCAGGGTCGTCTCACCGATGGGGGCAGCGCGGCTAGTGGAAATTATGATCTGCAGTTTGCACTCTTTGACGCGGCCAGCGGCGGATCGCAGATTGGTGCGACGCAGACTTTATCGGGTGTGGTCGTGAGTGCGGGAACCTTCACTGTGCAGCTCAACTTTGGGGCGAACGCTTTTCCTGGCGCGAATCGCTTTTTGGAGATCGGCGCGCGGACACCCGGCGCGCCATCATTTACGACGCTGGCGCCACGCCAGCCAGTCACTTCTACTCCATACGCGATCCGCAGTCTGAACGCATCATCAGCCGACGCGGTAGCGGTAGCTGGAGTGCCTGGTGGCAGCGGCAACTATATTCAGAATGGGACGACGCAGCAGGCAAGTGCGAACTTCAACATCGCGGGCAACGGCACGGCGGGTGGGACGCTAGCAGGCAACGTGGTCAATGCGGTCATGCAGTACAACCTTGGCGGCAGTCGTGTCCTCAGCTCGCCGGGCAACGGTAATTTGTTTGCCGGCCTCAACGCTGGCCAAGTGAACAGCAACGGCAGTCTCAACAACTTCTTTGGCGTGAGTGCAGGTCAGGCGAATACGACTGGTAGCGAAAACAACTTCTTCGGGGAAGCCGCTGGCTATTCTAATACCGGGGGGTTTCGAAACTCTTTCTTCGGCGATACGTCCGGGGCTGATACTATCGGTAGCAACCCCTCAGGTAGCGAGAACTCGTTCTTCGGAGGCAATAGCGGTCGCGGAAACACGACAGGCAGCTTCAATACGACTCTTGGAGCGGGCACGCGATTCGGATCGGGCAATCTTAGTTATGCTACGGCCATCGGCGCGAATGCAGTAGTGAATCAGAGTAACTCGCTGGTGCTCGGCAGCGTCTTTGATGCCTTTACTGGTGCACCCTTCGTGAATGTGGGCATCGGCACCACCACGCCCCAATCGAGGCTGCACGTTGTCGGCTCCAGTTGGTTTCAGGGTGACAATACACCTCTCCCGGCCAGTGCAGGTAAGGGAATCGTGGTGGGGTTCGGCGGAGAGCAGGGTTACATTCAGGCATTCGACTACGCCGCTTTTACGGGAAAGAACCTGCTCTTGAATAATTCGGGTGGCAACGTTGGTATCGGCACGGCAACGCCGCTGGCGCTGCTGCATGTCAATGGTGGAGCCGTGGTGACGACCGGGAGTAATCGGGAAGTGTCGATAGGCAATCCGAATGGCGAATCGGGGATTGGGATCAGAGGCACCAGCAACCGGGCCGACGTGAGGTTTGACGCCGCCGCCCTCAGACTGGTCGCCGGCTCCGGGGTTGGCCCTCCGTTGGCTACCAGCGGTATTTCGATCACAACATCCGGAAATGTCGGGGTCGGGCAGACAAGCCCATTGGCAAGACTTGATATTGCGGGAACTTTAAAGGTCGACTCACTCGCCGGAGGAGGCGACGTGAACCTTTGCCGTAACAGCACCTTTAATACCATCGCAACCTGCGGATCGAGTTTGCGTTACAAGAGGAGCGTGGCTCCATTCTTTGGCGGGCTGGATCTCGTCAACCGGCTTCACCCAATTGCCTTTACATGGAAAGACGGAGGCTCGCGCGATCTCGGCCTCGGCGCGGAAGACGTAGCCAAAGTCGAGCCGTTACTGGTCACGCATAACGACAAAGGCGAGGTCGAAGGCGTTAAGTACGATCGCATCAATATTGTGCTCATCAACGCCATCAAGCAGCAGCAGGAGCAGATCGATAGCCTGCGCTCCGAAAACGCTTCATTGAGTGCGCGTCTGAAATTGGTGGAACGGGTTCTGGGAACGAGAGCTGCAGCGCGCCGGCGTCGTCATTGATCCGCTGCGCGTTTTAATCCGCCAGGTATGGAAAAGTTAGTCGATGTCCATGTCCACCATAAGCAAATCGTCAAAAAGGAACAGAAGACTAGTCAGAGTCGTCTGTTTTGGGTTGCTGTGTTCTGCGATCGGGCTGGGTTTTGCCAATCAACTCTCTCGGAAACGAATTGTTGGGCGTGCACTCGACCAGGAGAAATTAGAACCCGAACGGGCAGGCACTCGCTATGTAGCGGGGATTTCAGCGCCTGTGATAATGCCTCAAACCAGCGCGCAGTTTGATCTGTCGCGTAATGTGATTGCCGGTGGTGGGGGCAGCAGCTCGGCGGGGAACTTCAAGATTGAAGGTACCATCGGACAAGGAGCGGCCGGTACGCTGATGAGCAACGGCCAGTTTTCGCTAACCGGCGGATTTACCCAAGCGCAATCCGGATCTACCCCGACACCTTCGCCGACTCCGGCAACTCAACCAGTGATCTTGACCACAGATCAGGTTGAGCTCAAAAACTGGCGCTTTCAGGGCAGAAGCTACGCCTATGTGAAGCTACTCTTCCCGAATGCCGGATACCAGGTGGCTAACTGGGGCCAGGTGGTGAGGGTCGGTAACGACCTCTCGGCAGATGCTTCGGTACAACGTTTCACTGGTCCTTCGGTCCTGGCGGTGACAACCACCGCACAAATCTACGATCTTGGCGCGCTGGTAGACGGTAACTACACCTTCAGCTTCAGAAACTCAGGTACGGTGGTGAAGGCGTTGCTCTTTAGTGTTAGCTCGGCTGCACCATTGCCAAATCCGATTGATAATGCGCGCGAGTTTGTGAAGCAGCAGTATCGAGATTTTCTCAATCGCGAAGCCGATCAGGCAGGCGAGGATTTCTGGACCGACAACATCACCAAGTGTTCGGATCCGGCGCGACGACCCACCGGGCAAACAATTGAACAATGTACTTTGCGGCAGCGAGAGACAACCAGCGGCGCCTTCTTCCTTTCGCCGGAGTTTCAATACACCCGCTATTTCGTTTACCGGATGTATCAGGGAGCATTGGGCCGGCAGCCAAAGCTTTCGGAGTTTAATCCCGATGCGCAGGTGGTCGGCAATGGGATCGTCGTTAACGGCCAACTTTCGGGAGCAAAGATCGAGCAGAACAAGGCGGCCTTTGCCGCGGACTTTGTAAACTGCGTGGACCCGGCGAAGTACCGGTGTGGCGAGTTTAAGGCGATCTACGATGGCTTGAACAATACGCAATACGTGGACAAGCTGTTTCAGACGACGGGAGTGAATGCCGGCGCTTCCGATCGGGCCGCACTGGTGAATGGACTAAACGGAAGTACCGAGACGCGCGCCAGCGTGTTGCAGAAGGTGGTAGATGGAATTGTGGTGATCGCGGAAGGGAATCAGCAGTTCACCACGAGCTATGGGCAAGCCTTCTACATGGCGGAATCGAATCGGGCCTTTGTGCAGTTTGAATACATCGGCTACATGAAGCGTGACCCTGATGACGCGGGTTATGCATTCTGGCTAGCGAAGCTGAATCAGTTTGGCGGCGACTTCGTGGCGGCTGAGATGGTGCTGGCGTTTATTTCGTCACCGGAGTATCGCGCGCGATTCGGACAACCGTAACGGAGCGCAGCCCGTTGGGAGCGCAGGCATCCCTGCCTGCTGTTTCGCAACGGGCAAGTTGAATAGCAGGTTCCTTCGTGAGATTTCGTGTCGTTTCGTGGATCGTTCTGATTCGGCGTGGGCCATACGATCCACGAAATCACACGAACGAGGCACACGAAATCAGGCTTCTGTGCAAGCTCCCACTGTAATCGGCGGAATCCGCGTAATCTGCGGATAAAAAAAGGGGAACGAGCATCGCTCATTGCCCTTAGTTTCTTACGCAGCCGGCAGGCAAGATGCCTGCGCTCCCGCGATTAACGTCCAGCTTTCAGCTTCGCCAACGCTGCTTCACACTGATTCATCTTCTCGGTGATTTTATTCGGAGTGCCCTTGTACTCGCTGGTGAGTTTTCCTTGCTGCTCCAACGACCGCCAGACGTCCAACGCTTTTTGGTACCAGCCTTTTGCATCCGTCAGAGATTCCGCTTGTGGTTGGATCTGCCTTTTCACCTGATTGGCGCGAAGCCGCTGCACATCGCCAAGGCCTTCATAGACTTTGGCCAGTTCAGTCGTCTTTGCACTGCGAATGGGCTCCGGTTCGAGAATCGTCAAAGCCTTGCGATAGTTCTCGAGCGCTCCCGTGGTGTCAGCTTTGGCCAGCAGGACTTCCGAGTATGTCAGGTAGATTGCTCCCAGATCGCCCCGCGCCTCCGAATATCCGGGATTCTTCGCTAAGTTTTCACTGACGATTCTTATTGCCTCGCGGGAATACCTGGCGGCATCGTCAAGCCGGTTCATCTGGAGATAGTTATCGCTCAGATTTCCATAACTGGTCCCGATGTCGAATTGAATCTGCAGATTCTTTGGGTCTGCCTTGGCGAGCTCCGTTTGCTCTTCAAGTGCTTTCAAGTTGAATGAGGCTGCTTTCTCGTACTGGCCCAGACTGCGGAGGACGGTGGCAATTCTCTGGTTGCCTAACGACAGCAATCTGGTGGCAGTCGCATTGTTTGGCGCTGAGCCAGCCAAACTGGCAAGCTCCTGGACGCCCTTCTCATAGTGTGTCAGCGCGCTCGCCTGATCCCCAATACCCATTAATGCATCACCTACTTTTAGATTTGCGATAGCCATATTGCTGAGGTTGTAGGTGTCTGTCACATCGGTTGCCAGCAGCACTTCGGAATTGGCCAGAAACTTTCGGTAGGTTTCCAGCGCACCTTTGAAATCGCCTGTTTGCTTTTGGACATTACCAATGCCATTGAGCGTAACGTTGGCGCTCCGGACATAGTCCAAATTCTTGGGTTCAGACTGGGTGAGCTCCTGGATGTACGCCATTGCCCGACGATAATCTGCCAATGCCTCTTGGTTTTCGCCTCTGGCCCAGAGGATGTCGGCGACCAGCGAGTAACTGGAGCTCAATTCATGTTTGGTTTTGGCATCGGGACTAATCGCATAGACAGCTTGACGAATTGTCAATGCTTTGCGATAGCTGGCGAGGGCTCCGTCCTGATTGCCCAAGTTGGAGAGGTAAGGATTGCCCTGCACGTCGCCGACTTTTTCATATGCATCGGCAAGTTCCGCTTGCAATGTCAGGTCAGTGCTGCCTTCGGCCGACAAGTTATCGAGGTATTCAAGCGCATCTTTGACCATCTTTTCCCGGATCGGGGTTGAGCCGGGGAGATTCGCTATGCCGTCGTGATATTCAAACAAAACGGTCTTGGCCAGTTTCCGCACCTGATTGAAGCGGCTTTCAGCCCGGTCGCGTTCTCTGCGAGCGACGCGCGCTTGCCAGGCTGTTATCGCGGTCGCACTCAACAGAGCTATGGCCACAACGAGCGCAGCTATTACTCCAACCCTATGCCTCTGTACGAACTTCCTGGCGCGATATGAAAACGTGTCAGGACTCGCTATCACAGGTAACCCGTTGAGGTGCCGGCGAATGTCTTCTGAAAACTGCTGAACCGAGGCATAGCGACGTTCAGGTTCCTTGCGCAGCGCTTTTAGGACGATGTTGTCCAAATCACCTGACAGTCGTCGTCGCAGTTTATCGACGCTGCCGTCACGAACCTCACCGATCGATTGCGGCGTAATCCTGGACGCTGGTACATCGCCGGTGGGACGCACTTGCTCTATGCGGGTGATAGCAGCGCTCGGTTTCAGCGGATCTTCACGCAAGTCAATCTGAGCTGGTACGTGCGGGCGCTGGCCTACACTCCGAAATGGATGGCAGCCGCTCAGCAGTTCATACAGCACGACGCCCAGACTGTAGACGTCGCTGGTGGTGGTGATCGCCGTTCCTCGAAACTGCTCGGGGCTCGCATACTCCGGCGTCATAAGTCTAACCATACTGGCGGTAGCCTCACCGGTTTCAGAGTCCCAACCCGGACTGAGCAGTTTGGCAATGCCGAAGTCGAGCAGTTTCGGGACACCTTCCGGGGTGACCAGAATATTGCTGGGCTTGATGTCCCGGTGGACCACCAGATTCTGATGTGCGTAATGTAGTGCTGAGCAAACGTGGCGAAACAAGTCGAGGCGTTCAGTAGTGGTGAGGCGATGCGCGTCGCAATAATCAGTTATGCGAAGGCCATCGATGTGTTCCATTACGAAGTAGGGAAGGCCATCAGTGGTCGAGCCGCCGTCGAGTAGCCGGGCAATATTTGGGTGTTCGAGGTTCGCGAGGATTTGTCGTTCCATCATGAAACGACGCAGTATCAGATCGGTGTCCATGCCGCGGTTAACCAGCTTGATGGCCACTTGCTTTCGATATTGATCGTCGGCGCGAACCGCCAGATACACGCTGCCCATCCCACCATGACCGAGTTCGCGAACGATCTCGTAGGGGCCAATGCGCTGACCAGAACGTTGGAGCTCGTCACTGTCCGGCAACTCATCTTCAGCTGTTACTGCGCCGGCCTCAACCATCGCCGGCGCGACCAGGAATAGTCCGGCGTCTTTGTTTGATTTAAGCAACCGGTCGACCTGGAGGCGCAGCTCGCTGTTTCCGTTGCAGGCTTGCGTCAGAAAAGCTTCGCGTTCTTCCGGCTGCAGGTCGAGGGCCGCGTGAAAGACGCTCTTCAGTTGTTGCCAGGTTCCGGGGTTCATTTGTTGATTAACTAGACACTCTTTACACGGTGAGTCGTTCGCTCTCGCGAGCGCACTCTCATGGGACCGCGGGCGCCCCGCCCGCAGGGCGAGTGCGTAGCACTCGCGTGGTTCGCCGGAACCTTTTAGAGTCCAAAAAGCTACTTGCGCCGGCGGCGGGCGAGGGCGCCCGCGGTCCCAGGAGAGCACGCGCCGCTGGTTTTTTCTCGGTCTTCAACTTTTTATGTCCGATATGCTTTTAGCTTGTCGTTGTCTCAGAGGAAGACCCTAGGCAACGTAACGACAAGCTAAAGCATATCGGACATAAAAACATTCTTTGCCGGATGCACTGCCTCTAATAACATACGCGCACTTGCTATCCATTTCGGCTCAAAGAGGAACACCTTGGTCAGATTACGCATCAGCCACAGCGTCAGTGAGGCATGATTCTCCGTCTTCTCCGGTCAATGCCTGGTGGAGCCAGGCTCTGGCCATCGTCCACTCACGCTTGATGGTTGCCGGCGACAGGCTCATCACTTCCGCGGTCTCTTCCACCGTTAACCCGCCAAAATAACGCAGTTCAATAATCCGGCTTTGTTGGGAATCGATCCTGGCCAAACGAGTGAGTGCCAGGTCAAGAGCTATCAGATTGGCATTTGGCTCCGGGGAAATGGCGGCAACTTCGTCCAACGACAGCTTTTCTCCACCGCCACCTCGTTTTTCGGCGATGTGCTTGCGGGCACTGTCAATCAGTATCCGTCGCATCGCCTGGGAGGCGATCGCGAAGAAGTGCGCGCGATTTTGCCAGCGTGCATCTCTTTGATGGACCAACTTAAGGTAGGCTTCGTGAACCAGCGCCGTGGTCTGCAAGGTGTGTCCCTGGCGCTCGCGATTGAGGAAACTATGCGCCAGGCGCCTCAGCTCGTCGTAGATCAGCGGCAGCATCTCCTCAAACGCTTGCTTGTTCCCCTCGCGCCATTCAGCGAGTAGCCGGCTCACGTTGTCAGCGTCAGAGACCATCCCACTCTCCTCAATTTGTTCAGTCAAAAGGTTTCAAGGCGCTTTAGACAGGCATCCCTGGGATCGGTCGAGTGACCTCAGCCAGGTGAGCCCGTTTCTGCTCACTTTGCGCGTAGTTAACTAGAGAGACATTAGGGTCCGGGAAATCTGGTCTTAATCCAATGGGGGATTGATGGAAAGCTACTTAAGTGAGTCCGGGGGCCGACTCCGAAAAAAGTTGATGCTGAAGCTGATTGTAAGGCATCGGGGTGGTTTGATCCATTTTTTGAGTTACAGATTCAGTTTGCAGCCCGTGGTTCAGAGTTCAGCCTTTAGGCTGTGGTTCCGCAACACAAACTGAAGTTTGAACGCTGAACTACCTCCGCTGGAGCCGGATAACTAGCTGAATTTTCCCCCATCTTCATTTAGTCAATCTAAGGGGAGTTGAACATAATGCGTAATAGTCAGGAAAGAAGAATTGTTGTCATCACGATTGCTGTCGCCAGCGCGCTGGCTGTCGCTTCATGGTTTGCTGGAGTAACTAGTCGGGCCGCTCGACCCGGGCCGAACAGAATACGCGCCAACGTCGGCACTCCGTTAACACAATCCTCGCTCAAAGAGGCAGACAATCCGACCAAACTGCGAACGACTAGTGACTTCGGCAAACTGCCGCTGGGTTTTGAAGTCAATCGCGGACAGACTGACGCACAAGTGCAGTTTCTCTCCCGTGGCGCCGGCTACACAGTCTTCCTGACTTCAACTGCCGCGGTTTTCTCGCTGCGCCAGAATGGCAGTGAGTTACCAAAGAATGCGACGAAGCAAAACAACAACGTCTTGCGGATGACTATGGTGGGTGCTAATCCGGACTCGAAAGCTGTTGGAATGGATCCGCTTCCGGGCACGAGTAACTACTTTATCGGTAACGATCCGGCGAAGTGGCGGCTCGACGTTCCCAGTTACGCGAGGGTGTCGTATCAGAATGTTTACCCAGACGTAGATCTCGTTTACTACGGCAATCAACGCCAACTCGAAAACGATTTCATAATCGCTCCCGGAGGAAATCCCGGCGTGATTGCCGTTGGATTCGAAGGCGCGCAGGGAATCACCATCAGCAAAAACGGCGACCTGTTGTTACAAACAAAGGATGGCCAGGTGCTGATGCAGAAACCCGTTGTTTATCAATTGGTGGATGGCGTCCGACAGGAAATAGCCGCCAACTACGTCTTGAAGAACCGGCAAACGGTGGGCTTTGAAGTTGCCTCGTACGATCATTCAGCGGCGCTCGTAATCGATCCCGTACTTATTTATTCGACTTTCCTTGGCGGCACGGGTCAGGACAGCGGTATTGCCATCGCAGTGGATGCCGCCGGCAACGCATACGTAACCGGCGAGGCCGGCTCAGCAAACTTCCCCACGATGAATTCAAACCAGGCGTTTAGTGGGACGCAGGATGCTTATGTCGCGAAGTTTAACGCGAACGGTACGGCCCTGGTCTATTCAACGTTCCTTGGCGGTAACACCGGCTTTGAGCACGGCTATGCAATCGCGGTCGACAGCACGGGCGCTGCCTACGTGGCCGGTCATACGATCGCTTCAGACTTTCCGACGACTGCGAATGCCTTCCAGCCAACCAAGCTCACCGGCGCCAGTCAGGATACGGCGTTTGTCACCAAGCTCAGCGCTGCCGGAACTTTGGCCTATTCAACGTTCCTTAGCGGACCTCAGAATACTCGCGCTTTCGGCATCGCTACTGACGGATCGGGCAACGTTTATGTGGTCGGTCAAGCCGGATCTGGTTTCCCAGTAACTGCCAGCGCCTTCTCATCGACTAACACTAACTCGGGGTACTTAACCAAACTTAATACGAATGCTTCAGGCGCGGCCTCACTGGTCTATTCAACCTTGCTTGGACCAACAGGATTCTCGGAGCCTCGAGCCGTAGCCGCGGACGCGGCAGGCAATGTCTATCTCACCGGATTTACAAACTCAACTTCAACAAACTTCACCACGCCCGGCGCGTTTCAAACAACCTTTGGGGGCGGCACTTCTGATGCGTTCGTAGCCAAGTTCAACACCAACCTTTCCGGCGCAGCGTCGCGCGTCTATGGTACTTACCTGGGCGGCACCGGCCAGGATTATGGCGGTAGCTCAGTGGCCCGGGGCTCGCAGGCAATCGCGATCGACCCTAGCGGCAATGCGTACGTCACCGGGCAGACCAATTCGACAAACTTTCCCGTGCTCAACGCGTTCCAGCCGAACAATGCGGGCTATTTTGATGGCTTTGTAGCCAAGCTAAACTCGACAGGTTCAGCGCTCGTTTACTCCACCTATATTGGCGGTAGCAATCTCAGCAACACGGATGAAGGCAGGGCTGTTGCGGTCAATGTTGTAGGGAACGCCTACGTGACCGGTTTTGCGCAATCAGCCGACTTTCCCACTGCCAATCCCGTCCTACCTGCTTCTGTCAATGGCGGTGTATTCGTCGCCAAGTTTACACCTTCGGGCGCCGTCGTTTATTGCACGCGGCTTGGCACTGCGCCGAGCCAGGACTCTGGTAATGGAATCGCGTTGGATCCTGCCGGGAATGCATTTGTGACTGGCGATGCAAGGGGAGGTTACCCAACTACCTTGGGGGTGTTTCAACCCGGCCCCACTGGCATTACCGACGCATTCGTTACCCAGATAGCCGATCCTACGATCATCGGCCGCGTCGTGGATGAAAATGGACTACCAATCTCCACTGCCGTCGTAAATCTCACCGGCGTTCCCGCCGCCACGACTACAACTGATCAGAATGGCTACTTCACTTTTGGATTGCTGACGGTCTTTAACAACTATAGCGTTTCAGTGACTGTCTCCAATTACGTATTTACGTCACAAGCAGTGAACGGTCTGCAAAAGAACGTGCGACTACTCTTTACGCCGGTGGTGATCAGTATCAGCGGCCAGGTAACCACAACCGGTACAACCATCCCGCTTCCCGATGTGACGATGTCGCTAACTGGTGGGAAGACACTCAACACGCTGACGGACGCCAATGGTAATTACTCCTTCGGCAACTTGCCCGCTGGACGCAATTACACTGTGACGCCAACAAAGGCTCTCCATTCGTTTGAGCCAGTTAGTCGGACCTTTAACAGTGTCAGCGTCAATCAAACCGGCAACTTCGAATCA
>Ga0190274_10001161_pt1 | contig 15522 bp, 16 predicted proteins | sample Popmic531T_FD_133002 | JGI IMG/M metagenome (GOLD analysis project Ga0190274, IMG submission 133002) | Populus adjacent soil microbial communities from riparian zone of Yellowstone River, Montana, USA - 531 T | ecosystem: Environmental > Terrestrial > Soil > Riparian zone | place: USA: Montana...
CATGTCGACGTTGGCCTTGCCGCGCGAGAAGCCTTCGAGGAAGCCGGCCGAGGTGAGCTTGACCAGGTTGGCGAAGCCGGTGTCGTTCTCGGCCAGCAGGGTCAGGTGGTTGCGCTCGTACTTGGGCTTCTCCTTGAGCGTCTTCACGTCGTCGACGAAATAGGCCTCGAAGCCCGCGATCGGCTTGATCCCGTGCTTCTGACAGGCCTTGTAGAGGTCGACGGCGCCGTTCATCACGCCGTGGTCGGTCAGCCCGAGCGCTGGCTGGCCCATCTCGGCGGCCCGCGCCGCCATCGCGTCGATCTTGCAGGCGCCGTCGAGCAGCGAGTACTCGCTGTGGGCGTGGAGATGGACGGCGGAGGCGCTGCTCACGGGTGCTGGCGATCATGCCAAGCAGGCCAGATGGACCGAGGCGATTTCGCGTGTCTTTCGCGCTATCTCCGTGCGTATCTGCGCGCCGGTCGCGCGTTGGGGCAAGTCAGCCGGCGCAGACCCAGGCGCCGCCGCCGGAGTCGGCCCAGATTTCGGAGGCGATCTGGTCCTGTTCGGACTTCGGCGCATTCTCGGGGGAGCCCTGGCCGCCGTACAGTTCCCAGGTCGAGGGCAGGATTTGGTAGGCCCCGCCGGCGCCGCTGGAGGGATTGACGGCGCCGTAGTTGCCACCCGACTCGCACATCACGATGTAGGCGGGAATCGCGTATGGGCCGCCCAGCCAGCGTTCGACTTCCCCTTCGGCTTCGGACGCGCTGATGCGTTCGGCTTCCGCCGCCCTTGCCGCCTGGATGTCGCTGACCCAGTCGCCGATCTTGGACTTGAGGCCGGCGAGCGCGGCCGAGCGAGCGGCGGCGACGGAGTGCAGGTGAGCCGCGGCGTCCTCGGCGTTTTCGCGAACCCCGGCGACTTCGGACCGGGCGACAGCAAGCCGTTCGTTGTATGAGTCGACGCGGGCCTTGAGGGCGGCGATGCGACCGAGGGCGGCCGCCACGGTGCGGCGGACCTCGGCAACGCGGCTGGCCAGGGCGGCGTCGGACCGCTCGATTCGATCGAGGTATTCGGTTCGGGTCGCCAGCTCTTCGATGCTGTCGGAGGCCAGGATGATGCTTGCGGTGCTCGGCGAGCCGCTCTCGTAGATCGCGACGAGGCGACTTGCAAGATCGGCGCGGGCCCTATGCAGACGCCTTTTCTCGGCCGCGAGCCGGCGCTGGGTTCGGCGCACCTCGCCGGCCAGGCGGGCCGCCTTTTCTTCGCCGGTCGCCAGCAGCGTGGTCAGTCTCTTCTCGCGCGCGCCGGCCGCCGCCGCTTCCTCTTCGGCTGCGGCCAAGTCGCCTTGCGCCGCCTGCAGCTGGCCGGCCAGGGACTCGGCTTCGTCACGGCCGGCGGCAACTTTCTGCTGCAAGGCCGAGATGTCCGCTGCGGAAGCATGCGCAGCCGCCAGCGCGGCCGGCGCCAAGAGTGCACAGAGGAAAACGGCGAGAAGCCCGCGCCCCTCAGCCTTTGTCGCGAGCAATCGCGCCACGAAGCTGACGAGGGTAGCCCACTTTGTGAGCAAACCCTTACAAGATGCCGATAACGCGCAAGGTGCCTTGCAAGGCGAGGGGTGCAACGCGCCACGGCGCCGGCAGCGCCGCAAAGCGTTGCACCAGGTTTGTAATCAGCCCTCGGGGACGTTGCGGGTGGCGAAGTAGGCGGCGATTCCGACCGCCACCGCGGCGATGCCGACCCCGGCGCGAAGCTGGCGCCGGTAGCGCTGCCGAACGTAGAACAGCCCCGATTTGAGCACCAGTTTTCCGATCACCGCGTACATCAGTCCGCCTCCTCTACCCCGCGTTGCCTGATCCGATGCGCCATCCGCGATTGCAGCGACCAGAGCTCGATGAATCCGGGCGAGGCCGTCTGCGAGAAGAGCCCGCCCGACTCGGCGAAGGAGGCGAGGTCGGCGTCGTAGACGGAATTGGGCGAGCTGCGGGTGATGACTCGCACGCTGCCCTTGAAGAGCTTGAGGCCGATCGTACCCGTCACCTGGGCGTTGACCGCGTCCATGTAGGCATCGAGGTCGCTGCGCAACGGCTCCCACCAGAGCCCGGCGTAGACGAGGTAAGCCCACTTCTGGTCGAGGCCGGGCTTGAGCTGGTTCTGGTGGATCGTGCCGACCAGCTTCTCCAGCTCCTGGTGGGCGGTGAGCAGGATCGCCGCCGCCGGCGCCTCGTAGATGTCACGCACCTTGAGGCCGACGATGCGGTCCTCGATGTGATCGACGATGCCGATCCCGTGGCGGCAGCCGATCTCCGCCGTGCGTTCGAGCAGGTCGACCAGGCCCAGCCGCTCGCCGTTCAGCCCGACGGGCACGCCGGCCTCGAACTCGACCGCGATCGTCTCGGCCTCGTCCGGCGCCTCCTCCGGCCGCGTGACCAACTGGAAGACGTCGTCCTCGGGCGCGTGGTCGAGGTCCTCGATCCAGCGCCCCTCCGAAGAGCGGCCCCAGAGGTTGTCGTCGATCGAGTAGGGCGTCACCTCGGTGCCGCCCTTGACCGGGATCCCGTGCTCGCGGGCGTAGGCGATCTCCTCCTCGCGGCCCATCTGCCAGGAGCGCACCGGCGCGATCGTCTTCAGCTCCGGCGCCAGCGTCGCCACAGTCGCCTCGATCCGGACCTGATCGTTGCCCTTGCCGGTGCAGCCGTGGGCGATCGTGTCGCAGCCCGTCTTGCGCGCGTAGTCGACGGCGAGCTTGGCGATCAGTGGCCGGCCGAGCGCGGTGAAGAGCGGGTAGCCGCCGCCGTAGAGGGCGTTGGCCTTGATCGCCGGCACGATGTAGGAGGCGGCGAATTCCTCGCGGGCGTCGACGACGTGGCACTCGAGCGCGCCGAGCCGCTTCGCCTTGTCCTCGATCACGGCGTAGTCCTCCCCCGGCTGACCGAGATTGACGGTGAGGCAGACCACCTCGGCGTTGTAGGAGTCCTGGATCCACTTCAGCATCACGCTCGTGTCGAGGCCGCCCGAGTAGAGCAGCAGCACGCGCCGCACCTCGGCCGGGTCGGCCTCGTAGGAGGCGGTGCGGATCTCTGACGGCGAGTCGGGGGTCACGGACGGCGCGAAGTCTCGCAGGCGCGGCGCCGAAGGCGCTAGGGAGCGCCGATGCCGCCGCTGGGGATTTCTTCTTCGGGCGGCGGCGTGGTGGTGGTTGTCGTCGTCTGTTCGGTGGTCGTCGGTTCGGTTTCGGTCGAGGTCGTCGTTTCCGTCGTCGACCCGGTCGTCGTCTCCGTGGTGGAGTCGGTGGTCGGTTCCGTGGTCGTGGTCACCGTCGCCGGGGTCGATGTCGTCGAGCTGCTGCCGCTGTCGTCGTTGGCGATCACCAGGATCGCGATCACCAGGCCGACGATGACGGCGATCAGGCCGGCGACGAGCAGGCGCATGTTGCCGTGCGGTTTGTGGTCGTCGGGCTGGCCCATCAGTCTGGTCGGGTCCTCGTGCATGGCTCTACTCCTTCGGTCCGAGTATCGCGTCGAGCATCTCCCCCGCGTCGTCGATATCGAAGCTGCTTCTCAGCCGCTGCTCGATCTCCTCGCGGCTACTGCCCGAGACCGCCATCTGGGTAGCGAGCAGGCGGGCGCCCGCTGAGCCCGATCGCTGCGTGGACAGCGGCCCGAGCTCCGCTTCGGAATCAACCGGCTTCAGATGGGGCTCGCGGCGCGGCGCGGCGGCGGGGTCGAGCTCGTCGGCGATGGCGCGCAGGCGTTCGGCGACGATCCGGTCGGCGCGGGCGCCGGCTTCCTGCAGCTGGTGGCGGGCCTGCTCCTCGGCATCGTCGATCACCTTCGAGGCGGCGCGCTCCGCCGCCTCGACGATCGCCGCCAGGCGCTCGGCCGTGCTGCTGGTCAGCGCGCGCGGCTCCGGTGGTCGCTTCTTCGAACTCATCAGGCCGCGTAGCTTAGGAGCGCAGCATCGATCGCGCTGACGGCCCGCTCGATTTGGGTCCGATCGACCGTCAGCGGCGGCAGCAAACGCAGCGTTCCGGGCTCGGGCACGTTGACGATCAGGCCGCGCTCGAGCAGGTCGGCGCCGATCGCGGCGGCATCGATGCCGTCCGCGAGCCCGACCCCTGCCATCAGGCCACGGCCCCTCACCACACTCACGCCGTCGTGGGCGAGCAGGCCCTCGCGCAGCTCGGCGCCCCGCTCGCGCACGCCGCGCAGCAGGGCCGGGTCATCGACGATCTCGAGCACGGCGAGCGCCGCCGCGCTGGCCACGGGCCCGGCGGCGAAAGTCGAGCCGTGGTCGCCTGGCTCCAGTACCTCGCCGGCCTCGGGGGTGGTCAAGCAGGCACCGATCGGCATGCCGCCGCCGAGCGCCTTGGCGCTGGTCAGCACGTCCGGTCTTACCGGCGTCTGCTCGTAGGCCCAGAGCGAGCCCGTGCGGCCCATCCCGGTCTGGATCTCGTCGAAGATCAGCAGCGCGCCGACAGCGTCGCATGCCTCGCGGGCGGCCAGGAGCACCTCGTCGGTAGCCGGGTATATCCCGGCCTCGCCCTGGATCGGCTCGATCAGCACCGCGGCGGTGCTCTCCCCCACCGCCTCGCGCAGGGCAGCCGCGTCGTTCAGCGGCACCGAGCGGAAGCCGGGCAGCATCGGGGCGAGGGCGGGGTTTGCGGCGAGCGCCGGCGTCGCCGAGAGGGCGCCGTAGGTGCGGCCGTGGAAGTCGCGCTCGAAGCTGACGATCTCAGGCGCCTCGACGCCGCGCCGGTGGGCGTGCTTGCGGGCGATCTTGATCGCGCACTCGTTCGCCTCGGTGCCGGAGTTGGAGAAGAAGACGCGGCCGCCGAGGCTCGACTCCGATAGCCGCTCGGCGAGGCGCACCATCGGCTCTGTGTAGAAGAGGTTGGAGGTGTGCATCAGCCGGCCCGCCTGCTCGCGCACCGCCTCGACCACGTCGGGATTGCAGTGGCCGACCGAGCAGACCGAGATCCCGGCGAGGAAGTCGAGGTACTCGTTGCCCTCGGCGTCCCAGAGCAGGGAGCCCTCGCCGCGAACGAACTCGACCGGCGCCCGCTTGTAGGTCCGCATCAGGTAGCGCTGCTCGAGCGCCTGCAGGTCGGTCAGGTTCATGGCGTCACCATCGTCCCGATGCCGGCGTCGGTGAAGAGCTCTAGCAGCAGCGAGTGCGGCTTGCGGCCGTCGATGATGTGAGCCGACTGGGCGCCGCCGCGGATCGCGTCGACGCAGGCGCCGAGCTTGGGACGCATGCCGCCGTCGATCGAGGCAAGCCGCTCCTCGACCTCATCGACCGTGGCGCGGGAGATCAGCGAGTTCTCGTCGGCGGCGTCGGCGCGCCAGCCCTCGACGTCGGTGAGGAAGATCGCCTTGTAGGCGCCGAGCGCAGCGGCGACCTTGCCCGCCGCCTCGTCGGCGTTGACGTTGTAGGACTGGCCGCCGCGGTCCGAGGCCGAGGAGGCGATCACCGGGATGTAGTCGACGGCGATGTGGTTGAGCACGTCGACGTCGACATGCTCGATCACACCAACGAAGCCGATCTGCTCTGCGTTGGTAACCGGTGCGACTTTGAACAGCGAGCCGTCCTCGCCTGAGAGACCCACGGCCCCCTGCCCGTGCCGATTTATGCGCTGCACGATCTCAGCGTTGATCTTGCCGCGAAGGACCATCTTGGCCACCTCTACGGTCTGAGCATCGGACACTCGCAAGCCCTCGTGGAAGCGCACCTCCATCCCGAGGCGGTCCATGTACTCCGTGATCTCGGGACCGCCACCGTGGACGATGACCGGATTGAGGCCGACGTACTTGAGCAACACAACATCGGTTGCAAAGTCCTCCCGTAGCGCCTCATCGCGCATCGCCGCACCGCCGTACTTGATCACCACTGTGCGACCGTGGAACTCCTTGATGTAGGGCAGGGCCTCAAGAAGAGTCCCAACGTGTGCGTTCATGAATTTTTCAACCTTTCCCAGGGCGCGAAAACCAAGCAGGTCGGGGGATGCAGGGAGGGCGCCGCGGGGAGCGCACTGTCGTGCGTGACCCGAGGCAACCGACCGAAGACCCCGAGATGCGCCGGTTTGCAGCGTCCTGGACTCATGTCGTGTACTCCGCGTTGATCCGTACATACTCGTAGCCGAGATCCGAGAACCAGACGTGGGCGGAGTGCTCGCCGCGGTCGAGCCGCAGGCCGATCTCGGCCTCGGCAACGTCCTCGGCCAACTCGGCGTTGTCGATGTTCTCGGCGCCGATCTCCTCGAGATCCTCGCCGGCCAGGGCCATTCCAGCCGCCTGGGCGATCCGGCCCCAGTTGGGGTCGCGACCGAAGAGCGCGGTCTTGACCAGGGGCGAGTTGGCGATCGCGCGGGCGACCCGCTCGGCCTCGGCGGCGGAAACGGCGCCGTCGACCTGGACGCGACCGACCCGAGAGGAGCCCTCGCCGTCGGCGACGACCTCGATCGCCAGCTGCAGGAGGACCGCCTCGAGCAGGCCCGCCGGCAGCGGCGCCCCGGAGGCGCCGGTCGCCTGCAGCAAGACGGTGTCGTTGGTGCTCATCTGGCCGTCGACGGTGATCCGCTCGAAGGAGGCGTCGCAGGCGGCGCGCAGGGCGGCGTCGGGGTCCTCGACGACCGCGTCGGTCTGGACGAAGCAGAGCATCGTCGCCATGTTCGGCTGGATCATCCCGCCCCCCTTTGCCTGGGCGGAGAGGGTCACGCCGCCGACCCTGACGGTGCAGCGCTTGGGCCAGCGATCGGTGGTGAGGATCGCGTCGGAGAAGGTGGTGCCGCCCGCCTCGGAGAGGCCGGTCGCGGCCTCGCCGATGCCACCGAGCACGGACTCGATCGGCAGCGGCACGCCGATCACGCCGGTCTCGGCGACCGCGACCGCCTCGGGCCGCAGGCCGAGTTGTGCCGCCGCCTCGTCGCACATCGCGACCGCATCGGCATAGCCCTTCTCGCCCGTCTCGGCGTTGGCGTTGCCGGCGTTGACGACCGCGGCCCGGGTCGACCCTTGCTCGCAGCGCTCGCGGCAGACCCGCACCGGCGCCGCCGCCGAGGCGTTGCGGGTGAGCAGGATCGCCGAGGAGACGCGCTCGGCGTCGCAGACGATCAGCCCGACGTCGGTCTTGCCGCCGCCCTTGAGGCCGCAGTGCGCACCGCCGGCCCGAAACCCCGGGGCCAACTGAGCAGGATCGAGCTCCTCCACCCCGACCGGCGGCTCAACCCAGCGCGACCTGAAGAACCCCCCGCTCACGCACACCCCTTCCGGTGCGCTTTATGCGGGCATAGACCAGCAAAGGCGCACCGGAACCTCACAGCAGGCCCTCCGTCTCGTCGAGGCCGAGCATCAGGTTAAGGTTCTGGACGGCCTGGCCGGAGGCGCCCTTCCAGAGGTTGTCGATCGCGGAGAAGGCGAGGACACGACCGCGCTCCTCGACTGTGACGTAGACATGGCAGTGGTTGGTATCGCGCACGTCGCGCAGGCCGGGCGGGCCGTCGACGACGTGGACGAAGGGCTCTTCGGCGTAGCGCTCGCGGTAGAGCGCCTGCGCCTCGTCCTTGGAGACCGGCTCGCTGGTCTGGGCGTAGCAACTGGTCAGCTCGCCCTGGTCGAGCGGCAGCAGGTGCGGGACGAAGGTGACCGGCACCGGACTTCCGAGCGCCGCTAGCTCCTGTTCGATCTCGGGCCGGTGGCGGTGGCCCTCGGTCTTGTAGGCGAAGGCGTTCTCGTCCATCGAGACGTAGTGCATCGCGTCTCCGCCGCCGCGGCCGGCGCCGGAGACGCCCTGCTTGGCATCGATGACGACGTCGGACAGAAGGCCGCGTTCGGCAAGCGGCGCCAGTGCGAGCACGCTCGCAGTCGGATAGCAGCCCGGCGTGGCGACGAGCTTCGCCGTGCGCAGCTCCTCGCGGTACATCTCGGTCAGGCCGTAGACGCCCTCGCCGAAGAGCTCGGCCGCGCCGTGCGCGCCGTACCAGCGCTCGTAGGTCGGCAGGTCGCGCAGGCGGAAGTCGGCGGAGAGGTCGACGACGAGCACGCCCTGGCTCCGCAGCGCGGCGACGGCCGGCGCCGAGGCGCCGTGCGGATAGGCGACGATCGCGGCGTCGATGCCCTCGACCCGGTCGAGGTCGAGCTCGGTCAGATCCAGCGGCACCCGGTAGCGCGGGTAGAGGCCGTCGAGACGCTTGCCGGCATCGCTGCGCGAGGTGACCGCGACCAGCTCCAGCTTCGGGTGTCGCCAGACGATCTGCGCGGCGAGGGCGCCGGTGAAGCCGGAGGCGCCGGCAACCAGGACCCGGGCGGCGGGATCGCCGTGCAGCGGTTGTGCGGGTGCGTCAGGCACGCAGCGACCCTCCGATCTTCGCCAGCTCGGCCTCGATCGCCGCCCGCTGGGCGACGACCTCCTCGTCGGTGAGCGTCCGGTCGGCCGCCCGAAACTCGAGCTTCAGGGCGAGGCTCTTGTGGCCCTCGGCGAGCTGCTCGCCGGCGTAGAGGTCGAAGACCTCCGCCGCCCGCAGCAGCTCTCCGCCCCCGGCGAGCACGGCGCTCCGCACCTGCTCCGCCGTGGTCCCGTCGGCGACGACGACGGCGATGTCCTGGTTGACGGCCGGGAAGCCGGTCACGTCCTCGAAGGCCTCCTCGCCGGCCGTGGCGCCGGCGACCAGCGCCGCCAGGTCGATTTCGAAGGCGACGGCGGCCTCGACGTCCCAGGCCCGGCAGACGATCGGGTGCAGCTCGCCAAGCCAGCCGGCGCCCGCGCCGGCGGTGCTGATCCGCGCCGCCCGTCCCGGATGCAGGAACGGCTCTTCGGTCGACTCGAAGGAGAGATCGGCGCCGATCTGGCCGGCCAGCGCTTCGAGTACACCCTTGAACGAGAAGAAGTCCGCCGGCTCGCCACCACCCCGCCAGGACCTGGCCGTCAACGGTCCGACCGCCAGGCAGCCGATCCGATGCGGCTCGCAATCCGGAGCCGACCGCTCGCCCGGGAAATGTCCGGCGAGGACATCGAAACCGACGTTCTGCACGTCAGGCATGCCTTTCTGCAGTTTCGCCCCGGAGTCAGTTGGCAGATAGACGCGGCCGGACTCGAAGAGGGCGACGGCGTCAGCGCCGTGGGCGAGGTTGCGCTGGGTGACATCCAGGAGCGAACCGAGCACTGTCGTTCGCATCACCGATTGGTCCTCGGAGAGGGGATTCGAGAGCACAATTCCTTGCGCCCGCGGATCGTCGTCGGGTATCCGCAGCCGGGCAGGCTCGGCGGGGTCGGTGAAGCTCCAGCCGACGACCTCGTCGAAGCCGAGGTCCCGCATCGTGTCCTCGGCGCGGCGCCGCAGGCGCTGCTCCCGGGTGAGGCCGCCGACCCGGCCGGCGACCGCCGGCAGCGTGCTCGGCAGGTGCTCGTCGAGGCCGTGGACGCGCCCGACCTCCTCGATCAGGTCGACCTCGCGGGTGACGTCGTAGTGGCGGTCGGGTGGCACGGTCACCTCGAGGTCCTCGCCCGATGCCTTGACGCCGAAGCCGAGCCGCTCCAGGTAGGCGACCTGGTCGGCCTGCTCGATCTGCATTCCGAGCAGCCCTTCGACCCGCTCGCGGCGCAGGGTCAGCCGCCGCGGCTCGGGGATTTCAGCGGCGACGTCGATCGTCCCCGGCACCAGCTTGGCGCCGCAGAGCTCGACCAGCAGCCGCGAGGCGATCCGTTGCGCCCGCATGCAGAGCTCCGGGTGGAGCTGCTTCTCGAAGCGGGAGGAAGCCTCGGAGCGCAGCGAGAGCATCCGCGAGGTGCGCAGGATGTTGGTCCCGTTCCAGGTCGCGACCTCGAGCAGGACCCGCGTCGTCTCGTCTGACACCTCGGAGACCTGGCCGCCCATGATCCCGGCGATCCCGGAGGGGCCGTTGCGATCGCAGACCAGGACCGTCTCGGCGTCGAAGGTCCGCTCGACGTCGTCGAGCGTCTTCATCTTCTCGCCCTCCGCCGCGGCTCGGATCGTCAGCGCGCCGTCCGGAACCTGGTCGAGGTCGAAGGCGTGCAGCGGCTGGGCGGTCAGCAGCATCACGTAGTTAGTGATGTCGACGACGTTGTTGATCGGACGCTGACCGGCCGCGGTCAGCCGTGCCTGCAGCCAGGCCGGCGAGGGCGCGATCGTGACGTCGGTGAAGACGCGGGCGGTGAAGCGGGGACAGAGGTCGGGCACCTCGACCGCGACCGAGGCGTAATCGCTCACGTCGCCCTCACCGTCGGTCGGCGCGTCCTCCTCCCAGGGCTGGGGCGCCAGCGGCGCCGCACTGATCGCGTGCACCTCGCGGGCGACGCCGTAAACGCCGAAGCAGTCGACCCGGTTCGGCGTCACCTCCAGCTCCAGCACCGGCTCGGCGATCGGCAGCACCTCGGCCAGCGGCGTGCCCGGCACCAGGTCTCCGGTGCGCTTTATCCCCCCAATACCGGGATAAGGCGCACCGGAGCCGTCCTCGAGCACGAGGATGCCGGGTGGGCCCTCGCCGAGGCCGAGCTCCGAAGAAGCGCAGATCATCCCGGCGGACTCGACCCCGCGCAGCTTCGCCTTGCCGATCTCGTGGCCACCGGGCAGGGTCGCCCCGGGCAGCGCCACCGGGACGGTCTGCCCCGCGGCGACATTGGGCGCGCCGCAGACGATCGTCCGCTCGCCGTCGCCTGTGTCGACCGCGCAGACACGCAGCCGGTCGGCGTTGGGGTGCGGCTCGGCGCTCAGCACCTTGCCGAGGACGAAGCCCTCGGCCGACGGCGGGCCGATCGTGCCAACCCGCTCGACCTCGGTCCCGGTCATCGCCAGCCGCTCGGCCAGCTGCGCCGGCTCGACTCCGGGATCGCAGTGCTCGCGCAGCCATGAGTACGGGACCCTCATGAGAACTGCTCCAAGACGCGGACGTCGTTGTCGAAGAAGCGCCGCAGGTCGGGCACGCCGTGCCGCAGCATCGCTATCCGCTCGACCCCCATGCCGAAGGCAAAGCCCTGCACTCGCTCGGGGTCGTAGCCGTTGGACTCGACGAAGCCGAGCACGTTGGGGTCGACCATGCCGGCGCCGCCGACCTCGATCCAGCCGATCCCCTTGCAGAGGTTGCAGCGGGCGCCGTCGGCCAGCTTGCCGGTGCCCTCGCACTGAAAGCAGGAGACGTCGAACTCGACGCTGGGCTCGGTGAAGGGGAAGAAGTGGGGCCGCATTCGGGCCTCGCGGTTGGCGCCGAAGATCGCCCGCAGCATCTCGTCGAGCGTTCCCTGCAGGTCTGCAAGCGTGATCTTCTCACCAATCGCCAGCCCCTCGACCTGGTGGAACATCGGGCTGTGGGTGGCGTCGGAATCGCGCCGGTAGACCTTGCCCGGCGCGATCATGAAGATCGGCGGCGGCTGGGACTCCATGCTGCGGGTCTGCACCGGCGAGGTGTGCGTGCGCAGCAGCACCTCGGGGTCGGACTGGACGTAAAAGGTGTCCTGCAGCATCCGCGCCGGGTGGCCGGGCGGATGGTTGAGGGCGGTGAAGTTGTAGTAATCGTGCTCGATCTCGGGGCCCTCCATCACCCGGTAGCCGAGGCCGACCATGACGTCCTCGATCTGGCGGGTGGTGCGGGTGATCAGGTGGATGTGGCCGACTGGCCGAGGCGGCGCGCCGGGCAGCGTCACGTCGACCCGGTCGGCAGCGAGCTTCGACTCCATCTCGCCGGCGTCGAGCAGCTCCGCCCGCGACTCGAGCAACCCCTCGAGCTGCTTACGCACCTTGTTGGCGCCGGCGCCAACCTTGCCCCGTTCCTCGGCGGGCAGGTCCGCGATCCCGCGCAGGATCATGGTCAGCTCGGCCTTGCGGCCCAAGTAGCCGACCCGCAGCTCCTCCAGATCCGCCGTGCCGCTGGCGGCCTCGATCGCCGCCGCAGCCTCGACCCCGATCTCCTCGATCCGCTCAAGCCCTCCGTCAGTTGCCATCAGAGCCCTCCGGCATGGCGAGCGACGATATCCGCTCGAGCGCGATCGCAGCCGCAGCGGCGACGTTGAGCGACTCGGCGGCGCCCTGGCGCAGCGGGATCGTCACCTCGGCCTCGCATTCAGAGAGCAGCGCATCGGGCAGACCTTCGCGCTCGGCCCCGAGGCAGAGCGTCGCGGCGCCAGCCAGTGCGTCGAGGCCCGCGCCCCCATGGGCGACCAGCGCGGCGCGGGGCGCCGGCGTCTCACCGATCTCCGCCCGTGCCACCGGCTGGCCGAAGATCGAGCCCATGCTCGCCCGCACCGCCTTCGGCGAGAAGGGGTCGGCGCAGCCCGGGCCGAGCACGACCGTGCCGTCGAGCAGGGCGTGAGCGCTGCGGAGGATCGTGCCCACGTTGCCGGGATCGCCCACCTCATGCAGGTAGAGACAGGTCGATCCGCCCGGCTCGGCCCAGCGCTGGGGCCAGACGGCGATAGCCCGCGTGCCGGAGCCAAGGGCTGAGACCCCAGCCAACAACTCGGGATCCACCTCCTCGCCGCCCAGGCCGCTACCCGCTGCGGTCAGCAGAAAGCGCGGCTCCACCCCGGCGGCGAGCCCCGCTTCCACCAGGTCCTCGCCCTCGCTGACGAAGGCGCCCTCGCGCTCGCGGTGCTTGCGCTCGCGCAGCTTGCGCACCAGCTTCAACTTCTCGTTGTGGGGGCTTTCGATCATCTTGGCTTGGGTGGTGGTGGTCTTCTGGTCGGTCGTTTCTTCTCCTGGAACGAAAAAGCGGGCCGTGAAGACGGCCCGCCCGGGAAAGTGGAGTCTTGGCTGCGGCTTAGACGGCCGCACCCTCCCGGGCTAGCTCCACAAATCGGCGGAAGGCCTCGCGGTCGCTGACCGCGATCTCGGCGAGCATCTTGCGGTTCACCTCGACGCCGGCCCCGTTGAGGCCGTGGATCAGTTCGGAGTAGCTCATGCCCTCCAGCCGAGCGGCGGCGTTGATGCGGGTGATCCAGAGCCTGCGGAACTCGCGCTTGCGGTTGCGCCGGTCGCGATAGGCATACATCCCCGACCGCTGCACCTGCTCTTTGGCGAAACGGTAGGAGGAATGCTTGCGCCCGAAATAGCCTTTCGCTTCTTTGAGGACTTTGCGGCGCTTCTTGCGCGCGTGGACCGACCGCTTGACCCGGCTCACTTTCCGCCTCCAAGCAGCTTGCGCACTGTCCGCGTATCCGACGGAGCGATCTCCACCGGCCGCGCCATCCGCCGCTTGCGCTTCGGCGACTTCTTCTCGAGGATGTGGCTCGAGTAGGCGCGCCGCCCACGCAGCTTGCCCGTCGCGGTCTTGCGGAAGCGCTTCTTGGCGCCGGAGTGTGTCTTCATCTTGGGCACGGGTCGCTTATTGAAGCAGACCGAACCCGTTCCACGCGTGAGCGTCTTTGTCTGACGCATCCTTGTCTGACAGACAGCGCGGATACTGTGGCGGGGCATGCGCATCGTTTACGTGCTCGGAACGCGGCCCAACTTCGTCAAGACGGCGCCGGTGATCGGCGCCCTGCGGGCGCGCCTGCCCGAGGGCCGGCACGCGATCGTCCACACCGGTCAGCACTACGACCGGCTGATGTCGGAGATCTTCCTCGAGGAGCTGGGCGTGCCGGCGCCCGACCACATGCTCGAGGTCGGTTCGGGCAGTCACGCCCAGCAGACGGCACGGGTGATGGAGCGGCTGGAGCCGGTGCTGGAGGAGGAGCAGCCCGACCTGGTGATGGTCCCGGGCGACGTCAACTCGACCATGGCTGCGGCGCTGACCGCGGCCAAGATGCAGATCCCGGTCGCCCACATCGAGTCCGGCCTGCGCAGCTTCGACCGCACGATGCCCGAGGAGCTGAACAGGATCGTCACCGACCAGCTCTCCTCCCAGCTGTTCATCCACAGCCCCGAGGCCAACGACAACCTGCACGCCGAGGGAGTCCCCGCCGAACGGATCCACCTGGTAGGCAACACGATGATCGACACCCTGGCGGCCCTCGAAGATCGCTTCCGCGCCGCCGGAGCCGCAACGCGACTCGGCGTCGAACCCGACTCCTACGCGCTCGTCACCCTCCACCGCCCAGCCCTCGTCGACGGCCCGCTGCTGCCCAAGACGATCGAGCGCCTGGCGGCACTGGCCAGCGAGATGCCCGTCGTCTTCCCTGTCCACCCACGCACCCGCTCGATGATGGAGGCGGTCGAGTCCCAGCACCCCGGCCTCCTCCTCTGCGACCCCCTCGGCTACCTCGACTTCCTCTCCCTCCTAGCCGACGCCAACGCCGTCCTAACCGACTCGGGCGGCATCCAGGAGGAGACCACCTACCTGGGCATCCCCTGCTTCACCCTCCGCGACAACACCGAGCGCCCAATCACCATCACCGCCGGCACCAACACCCTCATCGGCCTAGACCCTGCCGCGATCTCCCAGATCCCCGCAGCCCTAGCCCAACGCCCAGCCAACCCACCCGACCCCCCGCCCCTATGGGACGGCCACGCATCAGAGCGAATTGCCGAAGTCGTAGTGGGCTAAGCCTAAGCAGCGGCAGCGTCGTCGCCGGGGTCATCCTCGGCGGCGGGTTCCTCATCAGCCGCAGGAGTCTCCTCGGCGACCGGTTGCTCCTCAGCGGCTGGCTTCTCCTCGGCGACCGGTTTCTCAGTCGTGGCGGGAGCCCCCTCGTCGCTCGGCTTCGCCTCGCCCTCAGGCTCCACTTTGACCGCCTCTTTGCCCGGCGCCAGCAGCATGCTCATGTTGCGCCCTTCCTGCAGCGGCTGGGACTCGATCACGGCGAGGCCGTCGAGGTCCTCGTAGAGGCGCTGCAGCAGCGCCCTGCCCCGCTCCGGGTGCGCCTGCTCGCGGCCGCGGAACATGATCGTGATCTTGACCTTGTCCTGATGGCGCAGGAAGCGCTCGACGTGGCCCTTCTTGGTTTCGTAGTCGTGATTGGCGATCTTCGGCCGCAGCTTGATCTCGCGGATGTTGACCTGCTGCTGGTGCTTGCGGGCCTGCTTCTGCTTCTGCTCCTGCTCGTACTTGTACTTCGAGTAGTCGAGCAGACGGGTTACCGGCGGCTTCGAGTTGGGCGCGACCTCGACCAGGTCGAGGTCGGCCTCCTGGGCGCGTTTGAGCGCCTCGTTGATCTCGAGCACCCCGAGCTGCTCCCCGTCGGCCCCGATCAGGCGGACTTTGGGGACGCGGATCCGCTCGTTGATCCGGGTCGTGTCGCGCTCTGGTGGGCGCCGATCGAACCTACGCGGGACCGGCACTATCTAAGTGAGGTGTGGAGCTTCAAGCGGACGAGAGGTTGGGTGGCTGGCACGGGACGCTCAGCGGCGCGAGGTGTTTGGCGTGCCTGCAATCAAGTGTCCGGAGTATAGACAGAGGGAGCCGATCGGCACGAACAAGCTCAGGCCGGTGCACTCTCGGCCCGCACGCGCGCGGCAAACTCGGACGCGGGCATGGCGCCGAGCTCGCCGTCCTCGTGCGAGCGTACGGCCACCGCGCCGGCCTCCTGCTCGCGATCGCCGACGACGAGCATGTAGGGGTAGCGGCCGAGCTCGGCGTCGCGGATCTTCTTGCCGAC
>Ga0190274_10001162_pt1 | contig 15516 bp, 18 predicted proteins | sample Popmic531T_FD_133002 | JGI IMG/M metagenome (GOLD analysis project Ga0190274, IMG submission 133002) | Populus adjacent soil microbial communities from riparian zone of Yellowstone River, Montana, USA - 531 T | ecosystem: Environmental > Terrestrial > Soil > Riparian zone | place: USA: Montana...
CGATCGCGCTCTACGCCGCGACCGTCGCCTCTAATTAGGGACAGTATATATTTATCGTCATCGCCGGCGGGCAATGCCATCGGCCGAGGGCTCGATAAATATATAATGTCCCTAATTTAATCTTCCGGCGCGATCCGTACCTTCAAACCGTCCAATTCCGCGCCGAACAGGATCTGGCAGGAGAGGCGGCTGGTCTCGATCTTGTGGTCCGACGTGTCGAGAAGATCGTCCTCGTCGGCGCCGCGCGGCTTGAGCCTGCCGAACCAGTCCGGATCGACATGGACGTGGCAGGTCGCGCAGGAGCAGCAGCCGCCGCAGAGCGCCAGCAGCTCGTCGAAGCCGTTGTCGCGGATATTCTCCATCACGCTCCAGCCGGCGCGCGCCTCGACGTCATGCTCGGTGCCGTCGCGAGTAACGATAGTGAGGCGGGGCATGCTACTCCTTGGACGCAAGAAACGGGAGGCTTGAGCCGCGCCCTATGCTAGGCGGCGGCTTCGAGCGCAAGCGGAGGGACGAGTGGGGATCGCGGCGAAGGATCTGGAAAAATCGCTGAAGGCGCTGGGCCGGATCGAGCCCGCCTTCGCCGCGGCGCTGAAGCGGGTCGGCCTGCCCGCGCCGAGGATCAGCGAGCGCGGCTACGTGACCCTGCTTCGCGCCATCGTCGGCCAGCAGGTCTCGATCAAGGCGGCGGCGGCGATCTGGACCAGGGTCGAGGGCGCGACCGGCGGCGCCGCCGACCCCGCCAACATGGCGCGGACCAGCGACGAGGACCTTCGCGCCGCCGGCCTCTCGCGCCAGAAGATCGCCTACGCCAGGAGCCTCGCCGACGAGGTCCTCTCCGGACGCCTCGATTTCGATCGGCTGCCCGCCGACGACGAGGAAGCGATCGCCCACCTCACCGCCGTCAAAGGCATCGGCCGCTGGACCGCCGAAATCTATCTGCTGTTCGCGGAAGGCCGGCCGGACGTCTTCCCGGCCGGCGATCTCGCCGTTCAGATCGAGATCGGCAACATCATGGGTCTCGACGGCAAGCCGACCGAGAAGGTTGTCCGCGAGCTCGCCGAGCCCTGGCGCCCGCATCGCGGCGCCGCGGCGGTGTTTGCCTGGCATCATCGGCACCAGAGCAATATACTCGCCAAGGAATGACGATGTTCGGCATCTTGCTCGCTGCCCTGGCCCTTGGTGGCTCCGAAGCAGGTTCGGCGACGCAGCCGACAGACTCTTCCGCCGATTCCGGCTGCCGCCCGATCATCGGCGGCACCGGCGGCGCGCATGTCATCCGCGAACATTGTCCCGAACGGGACCGCCGCGTCGCCGAAATGGTCCGCACCCGGCTCGAGGAGACGCAACGAACGGTCGAGATGGCGATGAACCGCATCGAAGGCCTGATCGTCCTGCCGGCCGAGGCCGCCCCGCTGGCCGACTATGGCCGCTATTATGCCTGGGACAGCGATTCGCCCGACCGCAGGCGGGTGATCGGCGTCTATGCAAGGCTGGACACGGCCATATCGGGCCGGCACTGGGTCGCGAAAAGCGATTTGCCCTCGGCCTTGGACGGCGGCTGCGGAATCATTACCCTCGTCTATGATGCGGAAGCGGACCGAATCGAATCGGTCGCCTGCAACGCGGTCGGCTAGGAGGCGCGCGGGTCATGAGCGATTTTCAGGCCGGGGATCGGATCCTCGCGCAGTGGGACGGCGGCCGCTTCTGGTTTCCGGGCACCGTGCACAGCGTCGGCGAGGATGACGGCATCCGCGAGAACACGGTCAGCGGCCGCTGCCGGTCGGTCTGAGCTTCAGACGCTCGCCGCGCGCGCCCGCCGCGCCTCGCTCAGCCGCTCGCGCAGCAGATCGTCGAGCTCGTCGAGGGTGAACGGCTTTTCCAGCACCGAAATGTCCTCGCCCGCGGCGGCGCGCAGGGCGCGGAGCGCGGCGTGGCCGGTCGAGAAGATCACCGGCAGGTCCGGGTGGATGGCGGCGATCGCGCGCGCCGTCTCGGCGCCGTCCATGCCGGGCATGACGTAATCGAGGATGACGAGCAGCGGCCGCTCGGCGGCTTTCAGGGCCTGCAGCGCGGCCTCGCCGTCGGCCGCCTCGCCGGTCTGATAGCCGAGCTCGTTCAGCGCGCGCACGATCGTGGCGCGGACCTGCGGGTCGTCGTCGACGACCAGGATCATCGGAAATCTCTCATGGTTAATGCCGCGACTTCAACCGCGCGGGACGCGGCCGGTTCCGCTTACTCGGCCGCCTCGCGATAGCCTTCCGCCGGGGTGCCTTCGCGAAGCGCCGGGAAAGCGTCCTGATAGCCGTAGTCGACCACGGCCCGGAGGCGATAGGAGGCGCCGATCGGCGGCCGCCGGCCCGGGATCGGCGCCGGCGGGATCAGCCGCGGCCGGCCCTGCGGCCGGCGGACCACCATGTCGCGAAACCATTCGCCGACATAGGTGCCGTCGAACCGGTGCACCCGGCAGCCGACGATCCGCCCGAGCGGCGTCCCGCCGAGATCGTAAATGCTGGTTTCGAAAACGAAGCCGACGGGCTCGCCGTCGGTGCTGTACACATACATCGCCACGTGAAACTGATCCCCACCCACTGGACCGGCCCGCGAGAAGCGGTCCGTCCCGACCGGCTTGAAGCAAGAGGCCGGTCGTGGAAAGCGCCGGACGGGCAGCGCTGCGACGACTTGTTTTCCGCGGGCGGTGGGCGGAATATGGCGGCGCTCATCGGCGCGCCGCGAGCCAAATCGTTGCGCGTGCGACACAAAGTTGGAGAGATTCGCCATGAAGCTGAGCCACGCCGCGACGTCCGCCTTCCTGATCCTCGCCGCAGCGGCGCCGGCGGCCGCCCAGAATAGCAGCGCGGAGCCGCCGACCGTGGCCGCGCCGCCGCCCAAGACCGAGCCTGCGCCGACGACGTCCGCGCCCGCGACGCCGCCGCCGGAACCGGCGCCCGTCATCGTCCAGCCGGTGCCGCAGCCGGCGCCGATCCAGCCGGTCACCATCCAGCCCGACCAGGCCTATCCGAACGGCTTCCAGGACCCCGCCAACCCCTTCGCCAACGAGATGCTGGCCTATCGCGAGGAGCAGGAGGGCTTTCCCTGGGGCCTGCTCGGCCTGCTCGGCCTGCTCGGCCTCGTTCCCTTGTTCCGCGGCAACGGCAATGTCCGCACCGTCTATGTCGAGCGCGACGAGCCGCGCCGGGTGGTCCGCCGCGAGGAGCGGATCGACGACGACCGGCCCTAGCTAGCGGACCAATCCCGTTTTCGTCACCCCGGACTGGATCCGGGGTCCACCTTCTTCGACGGGCGCCATTGAAGGGAAGGTTGATGCCGGATCCAGTCCGGCATGACGATAGAGCCTAGCGCGCATCTACGAGCACGATCTCGGCGTCATCGAGCGCCCTGATCGTCACCGCCGCCTCGCCGGTGATCGCCACGCCGTCGCGCGGCTCGGCGCGAACGCCGTTCACCTCGATCGGCCCCTGGGTCGCGACCAGATAGGCGTGGCGGGAGGGATCGAGCGTCAGCTCGGCCGTCTCGCCCGCGGCGAGAGTTGCGCCCATCACCCGGGCGGCCGCGTTGATCCTGAGCGCAGGGCCATCCTCGGCGAAGCCGCTCGCCAGGGTGACGAACTTGCCCGACCGGTCCGCCTTGGGGAATTTCATCGCGCCCCAGCTCGGCTCCGCGCTGGGCTTGTCGGTCAGCACCCAGATCTGGAACAGGGTCGTCGCCTCGTCCTCCAGATTATATTCGGCGTGGCGGACGCCGGTTCCGGCGCTCATCACCTGGACGTCGCCGGCGCCGGTGCGGCCCTTGTTGCCGAGCGAATCCTGATGGGTGATCGCGCCGGAGCGGACGTAGGTGACGATCTCCATGTCGCGGTGCGGGTGCGGCGGGAAGCCGGATTTCGCCGCGATCTCGTCGTCGTTCCACACCCGGATCGCGCCCCATCCCATCCGGCCGGGGTCGTGATAATCGGCGAAGGAGAAATGGTGGCGGGCGTTGAGCCAGCCATGGTCGGCATGGCCGAGCGTCTCGAACTTGCGGATGTCGATCATGATGGATCTCCTATATCCTCCCCTCGATTTCGAGGGGAGGGGGACCAGCCGCAGGCTGGTGGAGGGGCTTCTTGTGACGAAGAGGCCCCTCCACCGTCCTTCGGACGGTCCCCCTCCCCTGCAAATGCAGGGGAGGATTTATGTGATTCAGGCGGCCAGCTTCAGCGTCTCGCCCGCGAAGATGCCGAGCGCCTCGCTCGCCTCGGCGATCGCCGCCTCGGCCGCTTCCGGCCCGAAGGCGAGCTTCTCGGCGCGGACGAAGGTCACCTCGGTAATGCCCATGAAGCCGAGCAGGATGCGGATGTGCGGCTCCTGGCCGTCCATCGCGGCGCCGTCGCCCTGGCTGTAGAAGCCGGCGCGGCTCTCGATCACCACCGCCTTCTTGCCCTTCATCAGCCCTTCCGGGCCGTTCTCGGTGTAGCGGAAGGTCAGGCCGGCGCGAAGCACATGGTCGAACCAGGCCTTGAGCGTCGAACTCATCCCGAAATTGTACATCGGCGAGGCGATGACCAGGATGTCGGCCGCCGCCAGCTCGGCGATCAGCGAATCGGACAATGCGCGCGCGGCCAGCTCCCGCTCGCTTCGCGGTTCGCCCTTGATCGCGGCGACCGTCTCGGCGGTCAGATGCGGCATCGGATCGGCGCCGACGTCGCGCAACAGCACGTGCGTTGCCGGGTCGTTCTCGCGCAACCGGTCGACCAAGGTCGCGGCCAGGCTGCTGGAGACGGATTTCTCGCCATTGGCGCTGCTGGTGACGATGAGGGCGGTCTTCATTTCAAATCCCCTTGGATGGAATTGCAGACCCCGATCTAATCGGCTAGCAGCGTTGTCAGAAGACCATCAATGAACATCATGGTGTTGCGGAAAATGGAACGCTCAGCGCCCGATCTCGTCGACGTCCTCGCTTTCGCCCGGGTGGTCGACACCGGCTCCTTCGCCCGCGCCGCCGAGCGCATGGGCCTCTCGAAGCCCGCTTTGTCGCGCCGCGTCGCCCGCCTCGAGGAGCATCTCGGCGCGCGCCTCCTGACCCGCACCGCCCGCGGCGCCCAGCCCACCGACATCGGCCAGTCTTATTATGCCCGCGCCTCGGCCATCCTCGCCGATCTCGAAGCCGCGCAGGAGGTGGTGGCCGAAGCGGTGACCCAGATCGCCGGTCCGATCCGGCTGACCGCCCCGCTTTCCTTCGGCGTCGGTCATCTGGCCCCCGCTTTGGCCGATTTCGCCGCCGCCCACCCGCGGGTCGAGCTCGACATCGAGTTCGAGGACCGGACGGTCGATCTCGTCGCCGGCGGCTACGACCTCGCCGTTCGGATCGGCAATCTCGCCGATTCCGCGCTTGTCGCCCGCCGGATCGCGCCGGTTCGCAAGGCGGTCGTCGCCAGCCCCGCCTATCTCGAGCGCCGCGGCCGTCCGGAAAGGCCCGCCGATCTCGCCGCTCACGCCATCCTTCTCTACGCGAACGAGCAATGGCGTTTCAAAGTGGGCGGCCGCTGGGAGACGGTGCGGGTCTCGCCGGTCCTGCGCAGCAACAATGGCGACATGCTGCTCGCCGCCGCCCGCGCCGGCCTCGGCCTGTGCATGCTGCCCAGCTTCATCGCCGCCCGGGCGATCGAGGACGGCGCCGTCGAGGTCATCCTGCGCGATTATCCGGTCGAGGAAGGCGCCCTGCACGCGGTGATGCCCCCCGGCCGCGCCGCCACCGCCCGGGTGCGCGCCCTGGTCGATTTCCTGGTCGGGCGCTTCGGCCCCGAGCCGGCCTGGGATCCCTGCTGGCTGGCGGCGGAGGGCCGGACCTGATCTTGCAATTTCGCCAAGATGTTCCATATATGTTCTGGACAGCCGGATCGTCGACATGCCCCACCGCAACAGCCTCATTCGATCGTTTCGCGCCGAACGGATTCGCGCCTCGACCGGTTTTCGGGAAGGGGAAAAGACCACCTCTTGGCAATCCTCAGCTTCCTCAACTTATTTTGGCGGCGGCTTCGGTCCGCGCCCTGTCCGGCGCAGGTGGACGGGGCGGCGGCAGGCGCTAGAAGCGGCTCGTTTCCCTTGCCGAAGGACGCCCTCGTGAAGCTCCGCATCCCCCTCGCCCTGCTCCTGCTCGCCGCCACCGGCGGCGCGGTCGCCCGGCAGGCCGCCCCGGCGCCCGCCGCGGCGGCGGCCGCCTCGACCGAAGAGCAGCGGCTCAACGCCTTCCTCGATAGCGCGTTCGACGAGCAGGCACAGCTCGATCCGCAATTGCTCACCAGCCTCGGCAGCCGCGACCATTATGGCGAGCTGAACTCCTATACCGAGGCTCATCGCGAGCGGGTGCTGGCCCTGCAGGAGCGGCAGCTCGCCGAGCTTCGCCGGCAGTTCGATCCGGCCCGGCTCAGCCCGGCCGGCCGCCTCTCCTTCCGGCTGTTCCAGAAGGAGGTGGAGGACGACCGCGCCGCCTTTCGCTGGCGCCGGCATGCCTTTCCGGCGACCAACAATGGCAGCCCGATGGGCGCGATCCCGGTCTTCCTGATCAACAACCACCGGATCGAGAGCGTCGCCGATGCCGAAGCCTATGTCGCCCGGCTGCGCGAGGTCGAGCGGGTGATGGGCGAGATCGGCGCCAACATGCGCCGCCAGGCGGAAAACGGCATCGTCCCGCCCGCCTTCAATTTCGCGCCGGTGCGCGAGGACGGCCGCCGGCTGCTCGCCGGAGCGCCTTTCGCCGAAGGACCGGACAGCGCCGTCTTCGCCGACTTCAGGGCCAAGGTCGGCCGCCTCTCGATTCCCCAGGCCGAGAAGGACCGGCTGATCGCCGCCGCGAGCGAGGCGCTGACCGGCCCCTTCCGCCGCGGCTACGATTCGATGCTTGCCACGCTCGACGCGATCGAGCCGCGCGCCAGCGGCAATCGCGGCGCGTGGAGCCTGCCCGACGGCGCCGCCTATTACGCCCATCGCCTGCGCCAATCGACGACCACGGAGATGAGTGCCGAGCAGATCCACCGGACCGGCCTCGCCCAGGTCCGCCGGATCCATCGCGAGATGGAGCGGATCAAGTCCCGGGTCGGCTTCACCGGCACGCTCCAGCAATTCTTCGCTCACATCAACGAAGGGCAGGAATTCAAATATCCGAACACCGACGAGGGCCGGCAGGCCTATCTCGCCGACGCCCGCGCCTTCATCGGCCAGGTGATGGAGGCCGCGCCGCGCTGGTTCCGCCGGCTGCCGCGGGCGCCGCTCGAGGTCCGCGCGGTCGAAGCCTTCCGCCAGGAGACCGCAGCCGTCGCCTTCTACAACCGTCCCTCGCCGGACGGCTCGCGGCCCGGCATCTTCTACGTCAACCTCGCCGACATGAACCAGGTGCTTCGCCCGCAGGTCGAGGCGATCGCCTATCATGAGGGCGCGCCCGGCCACCATTTCCAGATCGCGCTGGCGCAGGAGCTTCAGGGCATGCCCAAGTTCCGCCGCTTCGGCGGCTACGGCGCCTATGCCGAAGGCTGGGGTCTCTATGCCGAGGGGCTCGGCAAGGAGATGGGCTTCTATCGCGAGCCGATCAGCGAATTCGGCATGCTTTCGACCCAGTTGTGGCGGGCGATCCGCCTGGTCGTCGACACCGGCATCCACCACCACCGCTGGACCCGCGAGCGGGCGATCGATTATTTCATGGCCAACGGCCTGCTCTCGCGGCGCGACGCGACCAAGGAGGTGGAGCGTTATTTCAACAATCCCGGCCAGGCGACCAGCTACATGATCGGCCAGCTCAAGATCCTCGAGCTTCGCGACCGCGCCCGCCGGGCGCTTGGGAACCGCTTCGACATCCGCGATTTCCACGCAGCGGTGCTCGAGAACGGCTCGGTGCCGCTCGACGTGCTCGAAGAGCTGGTCGACGCCTGGCTTGCATCGACTCTTGGGTCTGCCCGAGGGGCAGACCTGTCGACGCAACCGCAACCAAGGAATTCATGAATGGCCGACGACACCCCTCCCGACCGCCTTTCCAACAATCCGGGCAGCCCGCATTTCGACATGGACGCGATGCAGCGTGGAGTCGGCGTCCGCTTCAAGGGCCGCGAGCGCGAGGACGTCGAGGAATATTGCGCCTCCGAAGGCTGGATCCGGGTCGCGGCCGGCAAGGCCGTCGACCGCCACGGCATGCCGGTGACGGTGAAGCTGAACGGCGAGGTCGAGACCTGGTGGCGGGACGAAGGCGAGGGCGGCGAGGAGGCCGAGGCCGACTAGGCCACCGGTCCGGTCGACAGCGGCGGCACGCCCTCGACGACGCGCTGGGTGAGCCGCGGCGCCTCGCCCGCGCGCCACAGCGGGACGCGATGGGAGACCCGGTAGGTCAGCGGCCCGCCGTCGGGGCGCTCCGCCCGCTCGAGCGGCCAGGGAATGCAGACGAACTCGGTCTCCAGCGCGTCGGCGGTCACCCGCACCACGGCATAGCCGTTGCCGTTATAGTCGGCGAAGTCGATGTGCGGGGAAACCTCCGGATTGGAGAGCGCCCGCGCGGCCGCCGGGTCGCCCGTCTCGTGCAGCTTCAGCGACGCGCGGACCCCGTGCCTTACCGTCATATCGAGCGCCGAGACCATCGTCCCGTCCGCGCGGTCGTGGACGATCAGCGGGCGATGCGGGCGGTCGCGCGGCAGGGTCAGCGCCATGACCTCGCCCAGAGTCTGCGCCGAGATCGAGCCGGTGATGAACTCGACCGCGACCGGCTCGAATTCATTGGGCGGCAGGGCCTTCGAGAAGCGTCCGGCCCAGAAGCTGTGCCTGTCGCCGGCGAGGATGGCGAGGCCGGTAATGCCCTCGCTTTGCAGCAAATCCGCGATCTCGCCATGGTCGAGATTCCAGCCGCCGTTGATCAGGCCATAGCCCGCCCCCGCCCATCGGGCGCGCAGCGCCTCGGGCAGGTTCTGCACGTCGGTCCGCAAGCGCAGGGTCCCGAAGCTATGGCCCCAGATTTTCCACGGCTTGCGCGAGCCGCGCAGCTGCGCCTTCAGCCAGGCCTTCTGCTCGATGCCGAGATAGGATTGGCGCGGCTTGTCGCGCTGGGGATTGGGCAGGTCCTGGCCGCCATAGCGGATCGTCGCCGGCGCTCCGCCGGGGCGGTCGCGGCCGTCTTCCAATATGTCCGACACCTCCTCGGGGATCACCAGCGGGACGCCGGCCGGCGGGAAGGGAAAGTCCGCCGGCGGCCCCTGGAACGAGCGATTGTCGGTCAGGATCAGGTCGGCATTGCGCCCCCAGGGGAGAGTCCGGTTGATCGCCAGGCTCCGCACCGCGGCGAGATTGTTGGGCTCGAGCCCGAGGCCGAGATCGTCGAACCGTTCGATGGCGGCGTCCTGGGCCGCGGGCGGCACGAACCGGTCGAGCGCTCTCGTCAGTGGCTGGCGGACGCGCGCCGGCTGATATTCGAACCAGGCCTGGTTGGCGGCGATCTTCTTGGTCTGGGCGGGACGGACCTGGCCGTTGAACACCTGCTGGCTCTGCCAGGCCTGCCAGGAGAATTCGTGATTGTCCCAGACGGGCACGAACGGCCAGCGGGCGCGCGCGTCCTGGAGATCGGGATCGGTCAGATAGGCGCGATAGGCGGTGCGGTAATCGGCGAGGCCGACGGGCACGTGGAAATCGGAAATCCGCTCGCCTTCGGGATAGCGGATCAGGTCGCGCAACCGCCGGCCGCGCTTCACGCCGCCCTCGATCTCGTCCGGATACCAGACCAGCTCGTAGAGGAAGTCGCCGAGGTGCAGGACGAAGGACAACCGGTCCCCGGGCGCCGCCCTTTCGTCCTCCCAGATCATGCGGCGATAGGCGTTGCACGCGCCCTGCGCCACATCCTGGCAGCTGACGAAGGCGAAGCGGAACGGGCGGCCGTCGTCGGCTGCGGGCGCGGTGACCGTCCGGCCGACCCGGCTGCCATTGCCGGCTTCGTCGACGAAGCGATACCAGTAGAGCCGGCCCGGTCGCAGCCCGGCGGCAAGGATCCGGCAGGTCCAGTCGCCGGCCGCGTCCACCCGCGCCGCGCCGCGCGCCGCAATCCGGCGAAAGGCCTCGTCCTCGGCCACTTCGACGGTCAGCCGGTGGGCACCGGCGCCTTCGTCCGGCATTCGCCGCGTCCAGAGGATGACGCTGTTCGAATCGGGGTCGCCGGAGGCGACGCCCTGCGGGTAGAGGTCGCGCCGCTCGCGCCAGCGCGGGACCGCGCGCGCCTGTCCGGGTCCGAGAGCAAGGCTTGCGCCCAGCGCGGCGGCAAGGGCGACGAATTCGCGGCGATTGATCCCCATCGTCGGACCCTAGCCTGCATCGCATCCGAAGCCCGGCGAATTCGACGGAGGCGGCCGCAGCATCGACGGACGGCACCGGCGCCGCCCTGCCGCGTTGCAGGTGGGTGAAGATCGCCACCTTCAACGTCAACGGAGTCAACGGCCGGCTGCCGCTGCTGCTCGACTGGCTCGCCGAAGCGGAGCCGGACGTCGCCTGCCTCCAGGAGCTGAAGGCGCCCGACGAGAAATTCCCGCATCGGGAGATCGAGAAGGCCGGCTATGGCGCGATCTGGCACGGGCAGAGCCGCTGGAACGGCGTCGCCATCCTCGCCCGCGGCTGCGAGCCGGTCGAGACCCATCGCGGCCTTCCCGGCGATCCGCGGGACACCCACAGCCGCTATATCGAGGCGGCGATCGGCGGCGTCCTGATCGGTTGCCTCTATCTGCCCAACGGCAATCCGATCGGGACGCCCAAGTTCGATTACAAGCTGAAATGGATGGAGCGCTTCCTGGCCCGCGCCACCGAGCTGGTCGGGCTCGACTGCCCGGTCGTGCTCGCCGGCGACTATAACGTCATCCCGACCGACGCCGACGTCTACAAGCCCGAGCGCTGGGCCGACGACGCCCTGTTCCAGCCCGAGCCGCGCGCCCAATATCGCCGGCTGCTGAAGCGGGGCTGGACCGACGCCATCCGCCATCTCCACCCGAACGAGACGATCTTCACCTTCTGGGATTATTGGCGCAACGCCTTCGCCCGCAACGCCGGCATCCGCATCGACCACCTGCTGCTCAACCCGGTCGCGGCCGGGCGCCTCGAGGCCGCCGGAGTCGACACCGGCGTCCGCGCCCGCGAGAAAGCGAGCGACCACGCGCCGACCTGGGTGGAGCTCGCCTAGTCGCGCCGCCAGGGCGAATGGACGCGGTAGACCGGCGCCGCCGTCGGTCCGCTCCGCTCGGCGCTGATCAGCTGGCGCCGGATGAGATGCCGAACCGCCGCCTGCACGGCGGACTTGCTGAGCCCGGTCCGCCCGGCCAGCGTCTGCAGGCTTGCGCCGACCCGCTCTCGCTCCTCGCCACGGCTCGCCCGCCACAGCCAGAGATAGACGAGATAGGCGGAAGGCGCGCGGTCGTGACCGACCAGGTCCCGCATCAGCACGTCGGTGACGTAAGCGTCGAGCCGCACCTCTTGCGTCATGGCTGCCACTATAGTGTTCGTCGGACCCCTTGTCGCCCTCGCCCGCGCCGGTGTTTAGGGCGCGCGAGGAGGAACGCCCATGATCACCCACGTCAAGTTCGTCAGCATTCCCACGAGCGACCAGGACCGGGCGCTCAAATTCTGGACCGAGCAGGTCGGCTTCACCTTGTTCACCGATCAGCCGTTCAGCGACAGCCAGCGCTGGATCGAGCTGTCGGTCGCCGACAGCGACACCCATTTCGTGCTGTTCACCCCGGACGGTCAGGAGGAAAGGATCGGCAGCTTCTTCAACGGCGCTCTCGCCTGCGACGATGTCGACGCGACCTACCGCCAGCTCAGCGCCCGCGGCGTCGCCTTCGATTCGGAGCCGCGAAAGCAGCCCTGGGGCACCTTCGCCACCTTCCGCGATCCGGACGGCAACCAGTTCGTGCTGAGCTCGCGCTGAAATTCGGATAATGGCGCGTGATTCAGACCGTCGCGAACCGATTTCGGGGCGAGATTTCCCTGTTCTGACCGTATTTCCAGGGAAGATCATATTTTTTGCCGACGCTCAGCTGGCGGCGAGGCGCTGGAAAATCCCGCGTTTCCGCGGGCGGATTGACGCGGTGGTTCGGGTCTGACTCCGATCAAAGTTGAAAAAGGGAACTGGCCGTGGTCCCCTTGACCCCGGGGGCAGGCCGAGTCGCGCTTGTTCAGGCGGGGCTCGATGACAAGAATCGAAAAAGGGCGCTGGTTTTGACAGCGCTGGGAGTTGCCGCGGTCGCGGTCGTATCGGAGACGATCACCTACACTTACGACGCGCGCGGGCGGCTGGTGAAGGTGGAGCGCAAGGGCACGGTCAACAACAACGTCAAGGCCGAGTATAGATACGACAAGGCCGACAACCGCACCAACGTCAACGTCGTCTCGGCGAACCAGCCGTGAGGACGCTGCTGGCGGCCATCGTTGCGGGCACCGTCGCCGCGCCCGCCTTCGGGCAGGGCCTGTCGATTCCGCCCCGGCAGGACGCGCGCAGCCCAACCGGAGTGAGCTACGGCAGCGGCGCCTTCAGCTACGAGGCGCGCGACCTTTCGATCGGCGGCGAGAGCCCCGAAGGGCTGACGTTCGATCGATCCTACCTGAGCAATCTCGATTACGGCGCATTGGGCGCGCACGGCTGGGTGCACAATTGGGCCGGGCGGGTCATCTCCCAGATGGTTGCGGCGCCATTGGGAGATTTGGGGAGCCCGATCTGGACCGATCCGCAGCGCGGGCCGTGGGTTTACAACGTCACCGTCGGCGGCCGCAGCGTGGGCTTTCGCGGCGGCAGCCACTTCCCGCCCACGACCGGCGGGCCGGTCGGCAGCTACGAGCCGATCACGCCGAGCGGAGCGACTTTGGTCTATACCGGCACCGATTCCACCAACGGTCGCTACATCTTCACTGACAGCGATGGCTCGGTAATCAACTTTCCGCTCGGTTCGCAGCCCCTCACCATGGAAGACTTGACGATGCCGGACGGCACCCGGCTCGATTTCACCTGGAGCGGCCTGACCCTGCGCAGCGTGATCAGTAATCGCGGCTATGCGATCCTGGTCGACGTGCTGCCGTCGGGCCAGTGGAAGGTCTGCGCGGTCAACATGAGCCATCACGCGATCACCGCTGCCTCGGCCTGCCCGGCGGGGGCGCAGAGCGTCACCTATTCCTTCGGCAATGGCAGCTTCAACCCGTCCCTGAAGCTGATGACCGGCGCGACCGACGCCAACGGGCAGACGACGAGCTACTCCTATGTCGGACCGGACCGGCTCGGCTGCATCACCCTGCCCGGCCAGGCGGTTTGCCAGGTCCAGAACGTCTACACACTCTGCTACGAGATCGATCCCGCCACCAACCAGCTGGTCTATCGCACCGAATATGTGACGGCGCAAAGCAGCGCGACCGGCGAGACCTACGGCTACGCTTACCAGTTCGACTTCGGCGATCCGACGCGGTGCCGGGGCGTGACCAGCGCCGAAACCACGATGACGATGAACGGGACGGCGGTGACCCGCGCCGCGGGGATGAACTCCGCCGGCCTTCCGGGCAGCGCCGTCGATCCGCTCAATCGGACGACCAGCTTCGCCTACAATACGGGCGGCGCCCTCGAGGACGAGCCGGCGCAGATCGCCGATATCCATCATCCACTCGGCAACGGCGTCAGCTACGAATATGACTCGCGCGGCAACATAGAGCGCGAGCTCAGGATAGCGGTTCCGGGATCGGGCCTGGCCACCATCGAGCGGAGCGCCGTCTATCCGGCGACCTGCGTCGACCGGAATACCTGCAACAAGCCCATTTCGGTGACCGACGCGCGCAGCAACACCACCGCTTACACCTACGATCCGGCCCATGGCGGCGTGCTGACCGAGACCGGGCCGGCGGTGAGCGGCGTGGCGCCCCAGACCCGACATGAATATGCCCAGCGCTACGCGTGGATCCTGGCGCCCGGCGGCGGCAGCTATGTGCAGGCGGCCACTCCGGTCTGGCTGCGCACCGCGACCAGCTTCTGCAGGATCAGCGCGGCGACCGGCAATGCGGCCAGTCCTTGCGCCACCGCCGGCGACGAGGTCCGAACCGCCTACGGTTACGGTCCGGACAGCGGGCCCAACACGCTGCTGCTGCGCGGCCAGGCGGTGACCTCGACCGACGGCGGCGTCACCACCACCTTGCGCACCTGCTACGGCTACGACCGCGACGGCCGCCGGATCAGCGAGACCCAGCCCAACGCCAATCTGGCGAGCTGCCCGTGAGCCGGCTGCTCCTCGCTCTCGCGCTGCTGCTGGCGCCCGTGCCGCTGCTCGCCCAGGTCAGCCCATCGCCGTTTACCAGCGCGACCCGCTACGATGCGGTCGGCCGGGTGACCGGAACGATCTCGCCCGATCCCGACACGGTCGGCAGCGGCAACCCCTTCCTCGCGGTGCGCAACACCTACGACCCGGCGGGCCGGCTCATCAGGACGGAGACCGGAACGCTCGCGAGCTGGCAATCGGAAGGGGTGCTACCGGCGAACTGGACCGGGTTCACGGTGCTGCGCACCGCCGAGACGCAATATGACGCGATGGGCCGCAAGACCCGGGACTCGCTGCGCGAAGGCGCGGCCGGGACGGTGCGCACGGTCACCCAGTACAGCTACGACAGCTTCGGCCGGCTGGACTGCACCGCCTTCCGGATGAACACGGCGATCTTCGGCTCGCTGCCAACCTCGGCCTGCACGCCCGGAGCGCCGGGCGGCGACGGCCCCGACCGGATCACCCGCAACGTCCATGACGCGGCCGGCCAGATTCTGCAGCAGCGCGTCGGCGTCGGCAGCGACGTCGAGGCAGCCGATGCGACCTTCGCCTACGATGCCAACGGCCAGCGCACCACCGTGATCGACGGCAACGGCAATAGGGCGCAGCTAGTCTGGGACGGCCATGGCCGCCAGATCTGCTGGATGTTCCCATCGACGGCCCGTCCGGCCGCTTACAACGAAGCCACTCAGGTCACCGCGCTCGCCAGCGCCGGCGCGGTCAGCGGCACCGTCGCCGGCGGCCGTTGCGCGACCGGCGATTTCGAAGCTTACAGCTATGACGCCAACGGCAACCGCACGAGCCTTCGCAAGCGCGACGGGCGTCACATCGCCTACGCTTATGACGCTCTGAACCGGGTCACCGCCAAGACCTACCCGCAGGGCGGCGCCACCCCCGTCGCCTACGCCTACGACCTGCGCGGCCTGCAGACCGAGGCGCGCTACAACAGCCTGTCGGGCGACGGCGTCTCCAGCGCCTATGACGGGTTCGGCCGGCTGGTCTCGAGCACCAACCGGGTCGGGGCGAACGTTCGGTTCCTCGCTTACCAGTATGACCGCAACGGCCGCCGCACCCGGATTACCCATCCGGACACGCTGTATTTCGACTACGCTTATGACGGGCTCGGCCGGCCGACCTATCTGTCGACCCCGACGAGCTGGGCGATCAACCTGACCTACGAGGCCCATGGCGCGCCCTCGGTGACGAGCCGGGTCAACGGC
>Ga0190274_10001163_pt1 | contig 15508 bp, 9 predicted proteins | sample Popmic531T_FD_133002 | JGI IMG/M metagenome (GOLD analysis project Ga0190274, IMG submission 133002) | Populus adjacent soil microbial communities from riparian zone of Yellowstone River, Montana, USA - 531 T | ecosystem: Environmental > Terrestrial > Soil > Riparian zone | place: USA: Montana...
GCCTCTTCTCCCTACCCGGTCGCCTGGATTCAACTCTTTGCGGTCCACGACCTTTGGGTGCGAGGGGAAACGGAGTCGGCCCTCCGTGAGTTGGACCGTTGGGCGAAGACAGTTGATTCGCGAGTCGGCAGTGAAAGAGAGATTTATGCTATGTATGTCGGGAACTGTTACCTGGCTTTCGGCAAGCTAAGAGCAGCTGAGGAGTTTTTTCAGAAGTTGCCTGAGGACGATGAAAATCGCAATTTGTTTCTGGCTGAGGCCGCGTCCTCCGCAGGCGACGGGCTGAAATCGAGGAAATATTTGAATAAGCTTACGTCACTGCCAAGCAGCACGTCGGAAATTAGTCCCGGTCTTACGAAAGCGCTGTTGCTGGCTCGAGCCGGCCTTACGGATGAGGCCATAAAGGTTCTGTCTGGCGAGAAGAAAAAACAAGGTTCCGACGCTCTAAATCATCAACCCTTTATGAGGATTGTAGAAGGGGAGATCGCTTTATCTCGGGAACGCCCGACTGAGGCGATCTCGCTCCTTCAGGAAGCCGTGCCTACGATCCGATGGAACGATAGCTCGGTTTTCTTCCTCGAGTCAGTATCCCTGGCCGATGCTCTCGAACGGCAGGGTGAACTCCAGAAAGCAGTTCAAGTTCTCGAAGCAGCTTCCCAGCAGAAAGCAATCGCCTTCGATGGTACGGGTTCAACTGGCGCGTACTGGCTGAGAGTCCAATGGCGGCTCGCGCAACTTTATAGGAAGCTGGGTCGTGCTGAGGAGGCTGAGAAGGTTGAAACTGAACTCCTAAAGATGCTGGCTTATGCTGACCCGGAACATCCAATCCTTCTTCAATTGAAATCAAAGAGAGCTCAAGCTGGCTTATGAACTCTGTCGCATGTCTTGTTTCGTGAGGCTCTGCTCAAAGCATTGCCTGGATGTGCTGGGCTGATCCTGTGGCAGCAAATGGTCATAGCAAAATCGCTGCTCTTCTTGGCGGCGGCAGGCGTGTGCGACATTGGGTGGTGGCTATCTGGTGTGACTGGGTTGCGTAAAGGCAAGAGCCTCTGGTAGGCACTTGTGGGTGCGGGGGGGTCTTCTAAACGGCCGCGAGCTTTTTTACGCGTCGAATGACGCAAAGCTGATGTCGGTCGCAATAAAGCTAGGGAATTCGTTTGAAGTGGGCGTGCCACAGCCGCTGTTCGATATCGCCCAGACACGATCACCTCGCGCCGACAATTACGGCGTGTCAAACGACGGCCAGCGGCTCCTGTTCATCAGCCGAGGCACCGACAATGTCTCGCCGTCACTGGTCGTCATTCTGAATTGGTCCGCTGGCCGGCCCGAATAGGTTTCTAATGAAACGTTGCCCCAAATGTCATCGCGTTGAGACTGACGAAGCGCTGAAATTCTGTCGCGTCGATGGCACCACGCTGGTCAATGATTCGTCATCAATCGATCAAGAGGCCGGCACGGTCAGGCTTGGTTCCGGTAACGTCTCGAGCGAGGTGGTGACTGGTGAACTGCAGCAGACAAGCGATGCAAACATCAATCGCGCGACCGCGGCGACAACAGTTCTGTCACCCCAGCCGGCAGCGGCCACGACCGACTTCAGCATTCCCATAAAGAGACGTTTGAGTCCGAAAGGGGTTGCGGTCATCGTGACGGCGATTGCCGCTGTGGTCACCGCCGTGGTGGTTATCTCTTATCGCACCTTGAGCAGCAGGTCGGCGATTCAATCAATCGCGGTGATGCCGTTCGTGAACGCCAGCGGTAACGCTGACCTGGATTATCTTTCAGATGGGATGACCGAGACGCTGATCAGCGGCTTGTCGCAGATCGCGGGGGTGAACGTGAAAGCACGGTCGTCCGTCTTTCGTTACAAAGGTAAGGAAACGGACGCGAGAACGATCGGGAAGGAACTCGGTGTCCAGGCGGTGCTGAACGGCCGGCTTGTGCAGCGTGGTGACCAGCTTACGCTCAGCCTTGAGCTTATCGATGCAGAGAATGAGAACCTCATTTGGCAAGATAAGTACGACCGCAGGCAGGCAGACCTCGTTAAGCTGCAATCCGAAATCGCGCGTGACGTTTCAAGCCAACTCAAGCTCAAACTAACGAGCGCCGATCAGCTGAGGTTGGCAAAGAATTACACAAGTGACCCGGAGGTCTATCGCCTTTACCTGCAAGGTCGGTATTACTGGAATAAGCGAACGCGCTCCGAGGTCGACAAAGGCGTCACTTTCTTTCAGCAAGCCATCGCAAAAGACCCGAAATTCGCACTTGGCTATGCCGGTCTTGCTGACTCCCACGAAGACATCGGCCGGCCGCAAAAGCTGGAGTACATACGGCGAGCACTCGAGATCGATCCCGACCTGGCCGAGGCCCACGCTTCGCTTGGATATCAGCTAATGTGCAAGCAGGACTGGATCGCATCCGAACGCGAGCTCACGCGGGCGAAGGAGTTGAATCCGAATTATGCGCAGGCTTACGCGTGGAACGGGATGCGGCTGACGATGATCGGGAAATACAACGAGGCGCTTGCAGAGCTCGACCGCGCACTCGCAATAGAACCGACGGCCAACGGCATCAATTTCTACAAGGCGATCACACTGGCGACCTCGGGACGGCGTGACGCTGCCATCAACCTTTTCAAGCGGATACAGGAAATGGACCCTACCTTTTCCTGGGCGTACAGCAATCTTGCTCGTCAGTATTTCTTCGACGGCAACATTGCTTCGGCTGTCGAGCAATGGAGCCGCTCGGTCGAACTTGAAGGTAACGCAGACGGAGCACGCCGGTTGCGCGAGGCGTTCGCATCCGGCGGGTGGGCCGCATTTATTGCCGAAGCGAAGGACGGGCGTTTTGGCGGATTCGCATCGATCGAAGGGCCGACCAACGCAGTCGAAAAGGAAAAAATGCTGATTGATCTTCAGCGGAGGGTCGAGGATGGAGGTTTTTGGGTGTTTCTCATAAGGACCGATCGAACATACGACTCCCTTCGCGGCGATCCAAGATTCCAGGAAATACTAAAGCGGTTCGATCCGCCGCAATAGCGCACCCCAAATCTGGAGATGAAATGATAAATAGAATTCTATTCGTAGGACTACTTGCCATCGCCACCCTATCTGCGAGCGCGCAGAGCGGGATGGTAAAGTCCGACGAATTCCATTTTGTCTCGCTCGAAGCAAATCTGGTCGGCGATTCACCAAACCGCAGCATCCTGGTTTATCTGCCGCCGGGTTACGAGCGGCAGAAGAAAACGCGCTATCCGGTGGTCTATCTGCTGCACGGGTTCAATGGTTACGGCGTGGGCAACAAGGGCTGGTTTCGCGAACGCGGAAATTTCAACGTCGAGGCGATCAGCCGCCTTATCACGGAAAAGAAGATCAGCCCGATGATCATCGTCATGCCCGATGGGAGCAACCGCTACGGCGGGAGCATGTATACGAATTCGATCACGACCGGAAACTGGGAAGATTACATCGTGCGTGAGATGGTCGCGTTCATCGACAAAAATTATCAGACGCTGCCGAAGGCTGAAAGCCGAGGCATTGCCGGCCATTCTATGGGCGGTTACGGCGCGCTCAAGATCGCGATGAAGCACCCGGACGTATTCGGCTCGGTTTTCGGGTCGAGCCCGTGCTGCATGACCTACATGCCGCCCGCCGTTACCTTGCCATCGCTGATCGCGGCCAAAAAGCTGACTTCTTTCCAGGAAGCTGACAAGGCGCCGTTCGGAGTGCGCGTCTCGTTTGCGTTTGCCGCCGCCTGGTCTCCGAACCCGATGAACCCGCCGTTTTTCTCCGACTATCCAATTAGCGAGAACAGCGCTGACGGCGAGCGGTCCGCCGCCGTTCTTGCACGCTGGCAGGCGAACATTCCGACCTACATGGTCGACCAATACGTCACAAACCTTCGCCGTCTTCGCGGCATAGCATTCTCTGCCGGAACTCAGGAAGTCCCGCTTCAAGACTCCAACCGTCAATTCGCCGATGCATTGAAGCGAAACAGGATCGACCATACGTTCGAGGTGTTCGACGGAGGGCACACGGATAAAACGCGGGAACGAATAGAAACAAGCATGCTGCCGTTCTTTTCTCGGACATTGGTTTTTCAGAATCCAGCAGCTAAATCGAGATGATCGGGATGATCGTTTGAAGAAAAAGCGATCGCGTCGGAGCTTTCCTGAGTTAAGACAATATCCGTAGATTACGCCGATTACCCAGATTAGATTTCGACGAATGAGCTGCTATCGCGTAAGGTGCTTTCCTAATCAGTGAAATCTGCGTAATGCGGACAATCTAAGTAGAGTTGAGCGAAACTATTTCCCCCAACACAACGCTCGGGCAGTACACCATCGTCTCGAAGATTGGCGAGGGTGGCATGGGCGAGGTGTGGCGCGCGCGTGATCCTAAACTGGGGCGCGACGTCGCGATCAAGGTTTTGCCCGCAACTCTTTCCGCCGACAAAGATCGTCTCGCGCGTTTTGAGCAGGAAGCTCAGGCCGCCGGCGCGCTCAATCATCCGAACATCATCACGATTCACAAAATTGGAGAATTCGAAGGGACACATTTTATTGCCACGGAATTTATTGACGTGCCCTGGGCCGTCAGATTTTGCGCCTTTGGCGCTGAGATTCGAGGTTTTCACACGTCCCCAAGATCATGACAAAGTGCCCGGCTTGCAAAACGTCAGTTGCTAATGATGCTCTCGTCTGCCCCAGTTGCGGCGCGAGGCTCGACGCAGCTTCTCTCCCGACCGCGGTTCTGCCGCCGTCCAAACAGCGCGAAGCGACGTGGCTGGATGAGCGACTGAACCAAACAGTCCCGGACTCCGCAGATGGCGCACGGTTCGCGACGGGGACGAGGTTAACTGAGAGGTATCGCATCGTTAGCCTAGTTGGCCGGGGTGGTATGGGCGAAGTCTATAAGGCTGAAGACCTCAAGCTCAGGCAAATTGTCGCACTCAAGTTCTTGCCGGAAGCGATAGCGATGGACGGCGGCGCGCTGGCGCGCTTTCACAACGAAGTCCGCATTACCCGCCAAATCTCACACCCCAACGTCTGCCGCGTCTATGACATCGGCGAAGTCGATGGCCGAAGCTTTCTTTCGATGGAGTTTATCGATGGCGAGGACCTGTCTTCGCTTTTGCGGCGCATCGGACGTCTCCCGGGTGACAAAGCTGTGGAGATCGCCAGGCAGATTTGCGCGGGTTTGGCCGCGGCGCATGACAACGGTGTACTGCATCGCGATCTGAAACCAGCCAACATAATGATCGACGGGCGCGGCAAAGCGCGCATCACGGACTTTGGAGTGGCGGTAGTGGCGGCAGAGCTGAGCGGGGACGAAGCGATCGCCGGTACGCCGGGTTACATGGCGCCGGAACAATTGACCGGCCAGGAGTTGACGCAACGGAGTGACATCTACGCGCTAGGTTTGGTGCTTTATGAACTGTTCACCGGCAAACGGGTGTTTGAATCAAACAGCATTCATGAGCTGATTAAGCTGCACCAGACTTCAACTCCAACCAGTCCGTCGAGCCATGTCAAAGATATCGATCCGCTGGTTGAGAAAGTGATCCTTCGATGTCTGGAAAAGGACCCCAGTCAACGGCCGTCGTCAGCGATTCAAGTGGCGGCGGCTTTGCCCGGGGGCGATCCGCTGGCCGCCGCACTCGCGGCCGGCGAGACACCTTCGCCTGAGATGGTCGCCGCCGCTAAGACCGAAGAAGGCCTCCGTCCCCCTGTGGCAATCGTTCTGACTGCCGGTGCGTTGCTGATGCTGGCAGTCGTGCTGTTCATGTCGGATGCAATCGGCCTGCACTATAAGATTCCATTTGAGAAATCACCCGAAGTGTTGCAAGCCCGCGCCGCCGAGATCGTCAAGCAGTTGGGCTACCCCGACGAACCGACAGATTACGCTACCGGTTTCTCGCCGGATCAAGGCTACTATGAGTATCTCGAGAAGAATGATTCATCGCTGCGGCGTTGGGACAAACTCGCGACCGGACAGCCGAGCCTAATCAGGTTCTGGTACCGGCAGAGTCCGGATTACCTGTGGTCACTTAGTGGCAACAACAGAGTGTCCGTTAGTGATCCGCCTCAGACAGCACCCGGGATGGCATCAGTGCTGCTCGATACGCGAGGTCGATTGATCAGGTTCTTCAGAGTGCCGCCGCAGGTCAATAGTTCGGGATCGCCCGCGCCTACCCCGGACTGGACGCTGCTTTTTAATAATGCCGGGCTGGAAATCAGCCGTTTCACCCCAGCCGAAGCACAGTGGAATCCACCCTATTACAGCGATACACGGGCGGCGTGGCACGGCGTCTATCCGGATCAACCACAAATCCCGCTGCGGATTGAAGCGGCTTCCTATCATGGAAAGCCCACCTATTTCGCGTTGATTAGCCCATGGGACGAGCCCAGCCTTGAGAAGCCACAATCTAAAACGATTTCTCAGAGAATCTCGATAGCCGTGCTCGTCGTGGTAATGCTTTCGATCCTGGTTGGTGCTGTGCTCCTGGCTCGGCACAATTTGAAACTCGGACGAGGAGATAGAAAGGGCGCCTTCCGGTTGGCGCTTTTCATCATGGTGGTGGGCGGCGTGGATTGGCTAACTCGCGGACATGTGCCTGAAATCAAAGCCGAGTGGCGGGCGTTTAGGAATGACCTATCATTTTGTTTGCTGATCAGCGGCACGACGTGGCTCATCTACATTGCTCTCGAACCGTTCCTGCGGCGTCGTTGGCCTGATCTGATAATTTCGTGGAATCGCCTGTTGGCCGGCAATTTCCGGGACCCCTTGATTGGCCGCGACCTGTTGATTGGCGGAGTTTGTGGGATTGGTGTTTGGGTCCTCGTCAACCTCCCGCAGCTCTTACTTAAATGGACAGGCAAAGCGTACGAAATCACTAGCTTCATCCCTCCTTTACGGGGCGTGCGCAGTTTGATGAATCAACTTGCCGAAGAAATGGTCCTTTCGCTTTTCCTGCCGATGGGCTTACTTTTTTTAGTTTTCCTGTTCTCGGCTGTCTTACGTAAGCGATGGCTGGCCGCGACGATTATCTGGTTGATCGCAGTCGGCCGGCTCGGACTAATGAGACCCAGTCTCATGGAGTTCATAACTACCGCCGCAATCTTCGCTCTGGTTGTGATATTGACCATGCGATACGGATTGGTGGCTGCCTATTTTTGTTTCTTATTTTTCGGCTTGATTTCCAACTACCCAACTACCGCGAATTTTTTGGTCTGGTATTCGGAAGCCACGATCTTTGTTTTGACCATCGCCACCGGTCTGATTCTTTACGGCTTCTATACGAGTTTGGCAGGCCGACACCTATTCGGCGGGAAGCTGCTCAATGAGTGAGCGCACAGAGGCCGCGGATCTGCTATTCATCTCGTGCGTTCGCATTTGTGGTACATTGCCGCGCTCAAACTGACAATCGTGTTGGAAGCTGGCACAAAACTTGGCCGTTACGAAATCCGCTCGAAGATTGGCGAAGGCGGGATGGGCGAGGTGTATCGCGCCTACGATGAGACCATGCATCGTGAAGTGGCGATCAAAGTCTTGCCGGCGGCGCTTTCCGCCGACAAAGATCGGCTGGCCCGATTCGAACAGGAAGCGCAGACTGCCGGCGCGCTGAATCATCCGAACATTCTCGTCATTCATCACATTGCCACGCATGAGGGAGCGCCCTACATCGTCTCGGAACTGCTCGAAGGCGAAACTCTTCGCGAGCGCCTGGCTGGCGCGTCGTTGCCGCAGCGCAAAGCGACTGATTATGGTTTACAGATAGCTCGTGGTCTCGCCGCGGCGCACGATAAGGGTATCGTCCACCGCGACATCAAGCCAGACAACATCTTCGTCACCGACGACGGCCGCGTGAAGATCCTCGACTTCGGTCTGGCCAAGCTCAGCGCAGCGGTTGACGGAAAGCAAGCGCAAACAGATGTCCCAACGCGCAAGGTAAACACCGATCCCGGCACAGTGATGGGGACGATGGGTTACATGTCTCCCGAACAGTTAAGGGGCCAACCGGCCGATCATCGTTCGGACATCTTTTCGTTCGGCGCGATTCTCTACGAAATGCTTTCCGGCAAGCGGGCGTTTCGCGGCGACTCGATGGCCGACACGATGAGCGCGATCCTGCGCGAAGATCCTCCCGACCTCTCCGAGACCAACAAAACGGTTTCACCCGCGCTCGAACGCGTCGTCCGCCATTGTTTGGAAAAGAATCCGGCGGAACGATTTCATTCAGCGCGCGATCTGGCGTTTGCGATCGAGAGCCTTTCGGGCAGCGCAATCAGTTCGGGACAGACAGGAACGATCAATCCGGTTACCGCGACCACAGAAAGCCCCGGGAGCAATTTGCGACTCTTCCGCAATGCGCCCGTCGCGTGGATCATCGCGGCTCTTTGTGTCGTTGGCTTGCTCGCGGCGCTTGCGGTTATGTATTTCAATCGCGCAACGTCTGACAGCCAGTCCGCGCGCCTCTATTTCATTCCGCCGCCTGAACTTTCTTTCAACGACGTGCAGCCGGATGCCGCAGTCATATCGCCGGATGGTCAGAAGATCGCTTTTACCGCCACGTCTGCGGACGGCAAGAATATGCTCTACGTCCGCAATCTCGATGCGACGGAGGCGAAGATTTTGCCCGGTTCCGAAAATGCTCTGGAGCCTTTCTGGTCGCCAGACAGTCGTGCAATTGCGTACGGCTCTAACGGCAAGCTCAAACGCTCAGACCTTTCGGGCAGTAGCGCCCAGGTATTATGCGACGCCGCCCGTCTGGTCGGAGGAACCTGGAATAAGGACGGTGTCATTCTCTTTGTTCCCGACTATCGCACGGCAATCGTGCAGGTGCCGGCAACGGGCGGAGAGCCGAAGCCGGTGGCGATGAATTCAGAAAATGAGGGCGACCAAAGGCATCGTTATCCCTATTTCCTGCCCGATGGTCGTCATTTTCTCTTCTTGCAGGATTCGAAAGCCACTTGGGCAGGGTCGCTGGATTCTCCCGTAACCAAACAGATTTTGCCTGACAACTCGGCGTTCGCTTACGCTCCGCCGGGCTTCCTGCTTTTTGTTCGCAATGACACGCTCGTGGCGCAGGCTTTCGATGCCGCGAGTCTGACGCTAAGTGGCGATCCTGTTCCGATAATGACGGGTCAGAAAAACCGAATCGGGAGCTCACGAATTTCTGTTTCGGACAGTGGCGTACTGCTTTGGCAGCCGGTATGGGAGCGCGACTATCAGCTCGCCTGGTTTAACCGCGACGGGAAGCAGACGGGAGCGGTCGACGCGCCGATGAAGGTCTATATCGGGCAAGACCCGCACATTTCGCCTGACGGGAAACGCCTGGTGGTCAAGCGTGATTTTAATCTGTGGTTGATTGATCTGGAAAAAGGCACGGGACTTCGAATCACTTCGACCTTCAGTCAAATTCCCGTCTGGTCACCGGACGGCAGCCGCCTCGCATTCACAGCCGATACCGGTCTGGCGATGAAAGCCGCTAACGGCTCCGCTGAAGCTGAAGCTCTGGTTCCGGGAGCGAACTTTGCCGCCAATTGGTCGCCAGACGGTCGCTTCATTATTTTCCTCCGCCGGGGGGTGAAGACGCGGCGCGATGTGTGGGCGCTGCCCCTGTTTGGCGACAGGAAAGAGTATCTGTTACTGACTTCGCCCTTCGACGAAACGAGTTCGCAGCTTTCGCCGGACGGACGCTGGCTGGCCTATGCGTCGGATGAGACCGGCAATTACCAAATCTACGTCCAGTCATTTTCGGCGGACGGCAAACTCGGCGCAGATAAAAAAATTATCTCGACGACCGGCGGCGCGATGCCCGTCTGGCGGCACGACGGCAGCGAACTCTTTTTTGTCGCCGCTGACGGGCAGATGATGGCGTCAGCCGTGAAAACCGGCGGGGCCGAATTTGAGTTCGCCGCGCCCAAACCACTCTTCAAAACTCGGATGATGGCATGGGTCCTGGGTTTTCATGAGTACGACGTTTCGCCCGACGGTCAAAGATTTCTGATCGGAACGCTCATCGGCGAAACGAAAGCCGCGCCTCCGACCGTGATTCTGAACTGGACTGCCGCTTTGAAGAAATGAAACGCTGCGAACGTCGCCGGCAGTGTGTTGGCCATCAGGTGGCGACGTGTCATGAAGTCAGTACCACCTTGCGGTAGCGGGTGGGTCGGCGCCCTTTCAGAACCGCACGCGTCTTAGGTACCGCGACCCACCCGCTACCGCAAGGTGGTACTGACTTCATGCTCTTCGAAGCGTCCCTTCTTTAGCAACACATTAAGGAGCACTACCAAGTTTCGGGCTGGTGAAGTGCGCTTTCTTTCCCCGGAAGTCATCTTCGACCACTCGGCAAGACGAGTAACGCTGAAAGCGTTCGCTAATTCCAGCCCAGGGTTTGCTCTGAAACCCTGGGTCATCATCGTCGGCAATAGAGTCTACGCAACCCTGAAAGGGTTGCGTAGAAGGTCGCGGAAACGGAAACGCGTCGCAACTCCTTCAGAGTTGCGAATGAATCACTATTGCTGGTCTCTTAACCCAGGGTTTCAAAGCAAACCCTGGGCTGGAATTAGCGAACGCTTTCAGCGTTATTCGGCGCACCCGGGTTTTTCACACGGCCTCTAACGCCACGGTGTGAATGAGATCGCTCAGCGTGATCACGATTCGGAGGTTGCCCTCATCGCTATACTGGTTTCGGACTTTTTGTGCAAGGCCAATCCGCGTGCCTGGTCCGACCCGCTTTCAAACATCCACGCGCTCGGCCCCGGTAAAACTTGCCGAGCGCGTGCCTGCTTTCGGATTACTGTTTCATAGCTTTCTTAGCCATTTCAGAATGTGGTGCTCGACTTCGTGCAAATGATTATTTGAGAAGACGTAGTCAACGTGGCCGTACTCCTCTCTGAAGTTCATGGTTACCTGAGCTGAGGAGAGCAGCCCCGCCGTGTCGTTCATGCCCGTGCCGAAACCTCGCCCGCCCGCGAACATGATGACCGGCCCAGCGAAGCCCTGCAGGTTGCCCGTGAAAGTCATCTCCCCCGCCAGGCCGCAATTCAAATCGCGGAACGTGCGGGTTGGCACGTAGTCCACGAACTCACGGATGTTGGCGTGCACCAGCGCCTCGTTCGCGAAGAAAAACCTGTCCTCCTCGATGCTCCCGGCGAGGAAGATGTAGCCGGGCCGTGGAGTCGGCGGCGACAGCGGCGGCGCGGTCAACGCCGCCACCCACGCGCGGTGGTTGGTGAAGCCCGGCGGGAAGCCCGGCAGCGGCGTCAGGCCGTCCGGGTCAACTTCCGCGAGGTGATTGATCAGCTTGAAGCCCGGCAGCCCCTGCCCATCGAAGAAGAGACCGTTCGCCAGCTGGGCTTCGAACGCCGCGCAGAAGTTCGCGTTGATGGCGCGCACCGCCGGGTCTTCGTCGTAAATGGTCCCCTCAATCAGGATGGCCCCCGCGTAGTCTTCCGGCGCGGAGTTGATGATGGCAATCGCGGCCATGCTGCCGAGCGAGAGTCCGCCGACGACGGGCTTCCGGCCTGGGTGCGCAAGTTCGATCTGCTCGCGGATGAATGCGGCGTCGTCCACGATGGTCTGCAGGCCCCAGTCGCCCATTGCCGAACAATCAATCGCGTTGCTCTCGCAGGAGCCGGCGGCGATCCCCTGCATGCGCTGCGAGTAGCCCCACACGTCGAAGTTGCGTCGGGCGAAGAACCCGGCGAACGACTTTTCGTAGTCGCCACCATCGCCGACCTCGTAGTTCTGGAACCCGCTGCCGCTCGGCGGCAGGAGCAGGAGCGTACCTCTCAGGGCGTAGTCAGGGATGTTCTTTCTAACCCGCGTCATCAGAAAGCGATTGAGCGGGTCGGCGCCGACCTGCACGGTCGTCACGGTCCTGGTCACATTGTTCGTCACGTTTGAGCTTACCGTGCTGATAATCTGGGTCTGCGCGTGAGTAACGCCTGCGCAGAACAACAATACGAGGATGCATAAGGGGGTGGATAGTCGCTTCATGTAAGAGTCTCCCTTTAGAAGTAGTTGACTGCCGGGTGGCTTTGCACAAAAAAGGCTTGCAGTCAGTCCGCGTTAGCGGACGACTGAAAATAGCCCAGCGATTCATCGCTGGGATTGGCAGTAACGTGAAGGGAGTCCGTGAAGCGGACGGCTGAAAAAGGCCGTATCTAGCTTCCATGCTCAGCCGTCCGCTTCACGGACTCCGATCTTCCTTGCTCCGATCCCAGCAGTTAACTGCTGGGCTATTATCAGTCGTCCGCTGACGCGGACTGATAGAACCACTTTTTGTGCAACGCCCTGCCGCGTGGCCACAAGCTGACATCTTATTCGTCAGCATCGCCTGTCTTCGGCCGCGCGAGCTTCGCCACAACTAAGTTGCCTACGCGGTCGCCCACCGCCTGCCCGTCCTCGCAGTTAGAGCGAAAGTGCGCGCCGGCGTAAACTCGCGACACGTTCGCCTCGTCAGACGCCGTTGAAAAGCTTGTGTGCGTACGAGTCACGCCTGCCAACGTGTCAGAGCCGTGCGTGAAGGTGACGTTGTCCCCGTAAATCGTGGCCAGCACCCGCGCCGCCGCGCTGCTGATCGTGCTGTGACCCGATACGTACTCCGGGTGGTTGTTCGTGGTTTGCAGAGGGCTCCACGTCGCGTCAGGGCTTGTGTCGTCGTTGCCGTCAGTGGCGGCCAGGCGAATCGCCGTAATGGGTCGCCACCAGCTGTAATAGTATTTGGCGTCCCAGGCGGCGATGTTCGCGTCGGCCGTGGCGAGGCTCAGCAGGGCAAACGTCCGTGCGTTGTCGGCTAGACTGTCGGAGCGATGCGCTGCTATGTAGAGCGCAATGCGGTTCCAGTGAAGCTGGTTATTATCAGCCCAGAAGAGGGCGATCTCAGTCTGTTCGGGCGAGCGGGTCGAGCCGGGGTCGGCCCGGCCAAACGTCTTGACTTCGTTGAAGTCTGTGGTGTACTCGGCGCTCGTCAGGACTCGTGGGCCTGACGGGCGAAACTGATCCGGCGAGGTCATGACGAACGGCGTCATGTGGGCGAGCTCCGGGGTCTGCCCGGCAAGATTTGCCGGCGGGGTCGGACGCCATTCGCCCGGTGCAGTCCCGCCCGTGTAGGGAGGAAAGATCGCCTCGAAGCCATCGCTACAGCGCAGCGCGAGAATGTCGTCGGCCACCTTCTGGCCCCAGTTGATGCCCAACTTGATACGCCCGCTGCCCTCGTCGGTAATCGCCGCCAGCGACGCATCTCGTTGCGCGTCGAGGCTAGACCTCTGTGAAGGGAAGAACCTGACGAGCGTGGTATAGGCCGCCTGGATGGCTGCGGCGCGGCTCGAAGCGCCGTTTGGCCCATTGGGTTTGACGTATAGGTGAGTAAAGCGGCGCTCGATGCCGTTGACGGCGTCGAAGACCGCAGCCTGCTCGATGGCGAGGATGCGCATGGTGGCGATGGATGATGCCCCCGCCGTCCGAAATGCGTTGATCGTGTTTTGATTCCAGTCTGTGACTGCATCGGCGAAGACATCGCCAGTCCCGACAGAGGCAAGCGTGAAGAGAGCAATCAACATCAATCCGCGCTTAAACCATTTGCGGCAATTGCGAGGGAGTCGTTTTTCATTGAGGTACATACAGTTTTTCTCCTTTTGGTTTTTGGGCAGCAGTCATAGCTGACCGGCCCTCTCGTTTCATTTGTTTCGTTTTCGTCCAGCAACTCTCGCCGTTTGAGCGGCGGATTGCCTGTTCCGGCATGCTTCATTCACGGCTTGTCCTGATCCAGGCTTCTTCATCCTCTTCTCCTTTTCGGTGAGGCCTTGAGACTTGACCTGACCTATCATCGCGGCGTTCCCAATCGACTCACCGGGATGGATGTTTATTTGAAAGCAATCTGCCAAGCGACATTGAAGTTCATGGACTGGCTTCATCCGTTCCTCGCTAGCAGGAGCATCGTAGCGGTCCTGGCTTCCGTGAGACTTCCCGGCTTCTTCCCAAAACCTTCCCGCGGTTACTGCCCGTGCAAACGTGAGTTCGAGCTGTCGAGGCGGACGAGATCGAAGTCTTCGCGAGCGCATGACCGGTGCGGCGTTGCCACAACACAAAGCCACTGATTTGAAGGGACGATATTTCTGGATCAAGCGGAACAAAGAGGGCCTCGTCAAAGCCATCACTAACTTTCAGCAGGCGATTGAGATGGACCCGGACTACGCCCTGGCTTATGCCGGGCTGGCCGACTCTTATATTTTGAAAAGGGTATATGTCCTGCTACAGCCCGGTGAAACGCTTCCACAGATGGAAGCGAAAGCGAAGGCGGCAGCCGAGAAGGAATTGGAAATTGATGACACGCTCGCCGAAGCGCACGCATCACTGGGACTGATCAAGGCTGCTTCCGAGAATGACCAGGCGGGGATTGAGTGATGGCCTGATCTATGCCTATGCCATGTCGGGAAATAGGAGCGAGGCTCTCAGACTGCTGGGCGAGCTGAAAAGGCTGACTAAACAACACCACACACACTACCCTGGGAGAGCTGGGTACATATCCACATAGGCTTGCGAGAAAACGACAAGGCGTTGGAAATCCTGGAAAAAGCATTTCAGGAGGGTTTAAGGGTTAAGCGTTACCTTGATACTCCTCATGCGGATCCCCTGCGCTCGGACCCGCGTTTCACAGACCTCGCGCGGCGAGTCCGGTTGCCGCAATGAAGTGTAGCAACCGGAAGAGCTTGAACTCTGAAACGAATCAGATGCGCGATCCGCGAAAGTCGCCACCAGTTTACAGTTCACTGGCGTTCACCCTTCACCTAAATTCTCGCTATGCTCGCATCATAATCGAAAACCATTCGCATGGCGCGTTGGACCAAAGTTTCTGGTAGCCACGACATCGCTCGATTGCGCACCTTCACCGCAAAGGCATTATTCAAATGGCCCACCTCTCCATAGAACCGCGAGTATTTAGTGATCGCTGACGTCCTGCAAAAGCGCACATGCTCATAGGTGCGCAATGCTCTGGTAGCAGCACCATACTTCTGAAAACATCGCGCCAGCAGCAGTGCATCTTCAATCGCCATGCAGGCACCCTGGCCTAGATTGGGCGTGGTGGGATGTATGGCGTCGCCGAGTAGTGTGATATGACCGAGTCCCCAGGTTCTTTGCGCGGGAAGATCATAGACTTCTGTGCTTAGGATCGATCCGGGCGGAGTGGTTTCAAGCAGTTCAACCACCGGCGGGTACCAACCACCAAAAAGATCGAGGAGATCTCGTTGGGTGCTTTGATCGGCGGTTGTTTCTTTTCCCTTTGTGGGTTTGTGAGTACCGGATCCGGTGTTGGCTGCGGCCCACCAACCTATTCTGCCGTGACCGACTGGTCCAATACCAAAACGCTTGCCTCGAGCGTGTAGTTCGTTGGCGATATCTGGCTCAAGTTGATTGGGGCAGGCTGGAGCAATCCCACGCCAAACCATGTAGCCTCGATAAACCGGAGCCACTTCACCGGTAATTCGTCTTCGTGCTTCCGA
>Ga0190274_10001164_pt1 | contig 15504 bp, 12 predicted proteins | sample Popmic531T_FD_133002 | JGI IMG/M metagenome (GOLD analysis project Ga0190274, IMG submission 133002) | Populus adjacent soil microbial communities from riparian zone of Yellowstone River, Montana, USA - 531 T | ecosystem: Environmental > Terrestrial > Soil > Riparian zone | place: USA: Montana...
CGATCTCGGAGGCGGAGAACCTGAAGTTAAGCGCCGCTTCCACGTTGGCGGGCTGTTGCGCCGCGATGGGGGCCGCGATGAACAGCATCAGGGCCACGAGCCATAGGCCGCGGATTCGCATCGGTGTACTCATCTCGACTCTCCTTGCCGCGTGACCCGGCGCGTCAGACCTGCGCCGAGGGACAGAGATCGGCGATCACGCACTCGCCGCACTTCGGCCGCCGGGCAATACAGGTGCGGCGCCCATGGAATATCAGCAGGTGCGACAGCAGGGCCCAGTCGCGCTGGGGAAAGAGCGCCATGAGGTCGCGCTCGATGCCCTCCGGGTCGGTGTTTCGCGTCAGCCGGAGGAGCTGCGATATCCGACTCACGTGGGTGTCGACGGTGACACCCTCGTTAATCCCGAAAGCATTGCCCAGAATGACGTTAGCTGTCTTGCGACCGACGCCGGGAAGGACCCTCAGGGCTTCCATGGAATCGGGGATCTTCCCTCCGTGGCGCTGGACCACAGCATTCGCCATGCCGATGAGGCTCTTCGTCTTGTTCCGGAAGAACCCGGTCGACCGGATGACCTCTTCCACGTCTTCGGGCCGGGCTCCCGCGAGTGACTCGGCATCAGGGTAGCGGCGAAAAAGCCCGGGCGTGACCAGGTTCACGCGTGCATCGGTGCACTGGGCCGACAGGATCGTGGCGCAGAGCAGCTCGAAGGCATTGTGATGGTCGAGCTCGCAGTGCGCATCGGGATAGCGCTTCTTCAGCCGCCTGAAGATCTCCTGCGCGCGGGCCTGGAGCGCGGGCTTCGTCTCGCGTCCGCGTGGGCGCGTCGCCGGCATCAGGCGCCATCCTTCCCGGCAAAGGCGAGGAAGCCGTCGAGGTCGCGCGCATTGAGCACGTCCGCGGGCCCGAGTCCGCCCTTCCTCGCGATGCCCACCCCATACTGCACGTAGCCGAGACCGGCCACATTGTGCGCATCGGCGCCGATCGACAGTTGCGCGCCGGCCTCCTTCACGGCGGGCAGCACGCGCCAGTCGAGGTCGAGCCGGTGCGGGTCGGCGTTGATCTCCAGGGCCACGCCGCGCTCGGCGGCGCGGCGCATCACCGCCTCCATGTCCAGCTGATAAGGATCACGGGACAGCAACAAGCGCCCCGTGGGATGGCCGAGGATGGTGAGTCGCGGGTCGTCGAGCGCGTGCAGCACGCGCGCCGTCATCTCCGGACCATTCATGTTGAAGCGGCTGTGCACCGAGCCGATGACGAAATCCAGGCGCTCAAGCACCTCGGCCGGGTAATCGAGGGCGCCGTCCTGCAGGATGTCCGCTTCCACGCCCTTGAGCACTCTGATTCCATCGAGCCGTGCATTGACGCCGTCGATTTCCGCCCACTGGCGCTCGAGGTCATCCGCGCGCAGCCCGCCGGCATACGCCGCCGACTGGCTGTGATCGGTGATGCCGATGTAGCGATAGCCCTGCTCCCGGCAGGCCAGCGCCAGCTGCTCCACCGTGTTGGTCCCGTCGCTGTAGTTCGTGTGGCAGTGCAGGAACCCGGCGAGGTCGGAGCGCTCGAGCAGCTGGGGCAGCTCGCCACGCGCCGCCAGGGAGATTTCGTCGCCGCCCTCGCGAAGTTCCGGCGGCACGAGTTGCAACCCGAGCGCGCCGTACAGTGTCGCCTCGTCGGGTGTCGGGACGAACTCGCTGCCGCGCCACAGTGCGGCGCCGCTCAGCGCGTAGCCGGCGGTCGCCGCGTGTGCCGCGAGCAGCCGGAGGTGCGCATCGCTCCCCGTGGCCTGCACCAGCACCGCGCCAAGATTGACCGGCGTGGTGACGACCACCTGCGCGGTGCTCCCGCCGGCAAAGCGCAGCGTCACGCGTCGCTCGTCCTGGCCGGCAAACTCGCTGACGCCGGGGAGTTCGCTCAGCTGTGCAAAGAGCTCGGCCGGTGGCGCATCGCCACTGAGCACGATGACGACGTCGCGTACGACCTCGGTGCGTCTCCGCACGTCGCCGGCGACGAGGGCCTGGCGCACGCCCCTGAGCTGGCCCAGTGCCACGCGCAGTGCTTCCGCCTCCTCGGCCGCGTGGTGCGAGAAGCGCCACGCGCTCGCCTGCCGCAGGAAGCGGATGCCCCGGAGGATGTTCTCGGCCGTCTTCTGCCCGAAGCGCGGCAGTTTGGCGAGGCTGCCATCGATGGCCGCCTCCTCCAGCTCGGCCACGGAGTCGATCCGGAGCGTGTCGTGGATCTGCCTGATCTTGGCGACGCCGAGACCTGGGATCTGCAGCATGTCGACCAGGCCGGGCGGCACCTGGTCGCGCAGGTCCTCGAGCAGCGATGCGCGGCCGCTCGTGACCAGCTCGAGCAGGATCTGCTGCGTGGCTGGCCCGATGCCCTTGGTGGACGCGATCGTGCCATCGGCCAGCGCGGGGGCCAACTCTCCCGGCAGACCGGCGATGGTCTTCGAGGCCGTGCGGAAGGCGCGGATCCGGAACGGGTTCTCGCCCTTGAGCTCGAGGAAGGACGCGATCTGCTCCAGCACCTGCGCGGCGCTCTTCTTGTCCACGTGCGCGAGGGGACCGGGTGCGCTCATCGTCAGTGCGCCGCTGCCGCCGTGCCTGGCTGAGGCTCGAGTGCCTGGGAACGCCAGCCGAGCTCGATCAGCTCGCTCGTTCCTGCAATGGAGTACAGGCCGGCGGCTGCGCCCCCGGGCAGCACGCTGCTGAACGGCGCCGACCCTTCGCGCATGACCCCAGCCGTGTGCTCACCGATCGCCTCAACCACGGTGAAGCCGTTTCGATCGGCGTGTACGCCAAGGACGCCGAGCACGCGCAGGCTACCGGCCGGCGCATGATGCACGAAGATGCCGTCCAGCGGCTCATGGGCCGAGTCCTCGAGTGCCTGCGCCCACATCCGGCGCTCCGGAAGCTGCAGGTACCAGGCGAGCGCGTCGTCTTTCAGGTCGGACGGCAGGTCGGTGGCGAGCATCAGGTCGAGACCCGCGCGATCGATCGAGCGCACGCGCTGCCCGCCAGCCCAGAAGAGGTAGGCATGGTGCACCAGGGCGACCAGCTGATCCATCCCGTCGCCCAGGCCGTCCCCGGGACGCAACTCACGCACGAGCGAGACGCTGGCCCGCTCCATGAGGAATGCGTCTCGATCGCGCGGGTCGCGGCCGCTGCCAGCCAGCGCGTCGCGGATGGCCGGGAATCGGTCGTCAGCGAGGGGGTCGAAAACGAGGTCGAACGGGGTGGGTCGGGACACGAGGTAAAGATAGCGGTCCTTCAGAGGAACCGATTCAGCGCATCCGCAAATGCCTGTGGTTGTTCCACATGCGGGCAATGTCCGCACGGCGACAGCAGGTGCCATTCGGCACGGAGCAACTTCGCCGCTTCCTCGGCGGCCCACGCCGGGATGACATCCTCCTTGCCGTGCAGCACGAGCGCCGGCAGGTCCAGTTGTGCGAGTCCCTGCCGGAGGTCGTAGTCTCCCAGGCTCGCCCAGACTTCCTGCTGCGTGCGCGCGATGATACGGAAGGAGGTAAGCTGCCGCACGAGGGTCGGATCGACGAAGTAAGGGACCACCGAGAGCTCGAAGAGCCGGCGCTGGTATGCGTCGGGATCGCGCTCCCGCAGTCCGCTGTCCCGCAACGCGGCGCGCTGCGCCTGCAGCGCCGGGCTCATGTTCCGAGCGGAGAATGTGGCCTCGAACTCGAGTCGCGCGGCACGCCAGGCCGGGGCGGGCGACACCAGGGCGAGGCGCGCCACCCGGCTCGGATGCTCCGTCGCATACAGCATGGCGAGCAGCCCGCCCCAGGAGTATCCGCAGATCGTGAGCTGCTCGAGACCCCAGATCTCCCGAAGCGCCTCAAGGTCGGCGACCTGCTCCTGCCAGCCCACCGGCGTTCCTGGCGGAACCGGTGACTGGCCGCCGCCCCGCTGGTCGTAGAAGACCAGCGTCCGTCCGGCACCCAGGAGGTCAAACCCGGGACGGAGGTAGTCGTGGCTGGCACCGGGGCCGCCGTGCAGCACGACTACCGGCGGTCCCTCACCGACGCGGCGCTCGAAGAGCGACACGCCACGCACGAGCCGGGTGGTCAGAGGAGCACGGCCAGTGCATCGGCCACCTGCTTCACCGCCGACTGTTCCGCGGGCGTGAAGGGATCAGGGGCATCACTGTCCACGTCGATCTGGCCTAGGATCAGGCTGCCGCGTCGAATCAGCACCACGAGCTCGGAGCGGGTCCACACGTTGCACGCGATGTAATTGTCGCGCGCACGCACGTCGGGCACGTTCTGGTCCGACCCGGTGGCCACGGCCGTGCCGCACACCCCCTGGCCGACCGCGATGCGCGTGTGCTCGGTGTCCCGGCCCGCGAACGCCTCGAGCACCAGCTCACCGCCGTGCAGCATGTACATGTACACCGAGGTGTAAGGGCTGCCGGCCGCCTGGATCCGCTCGGCAGCGAGGCGCAGCATCGCCTCCCGCTCCACCTCGCGCGTGAACGCGCCCCGAAGCGCGGCGACGATCGGCTCAGGTTTGAGGACGGTCGTCATCAGCTGCGGGCCCCGAGCGTCACCGTGACCGTGAGTGGCTTGCCGTCGCGCTGCACGGTGACGGGCACGACGTCGCCCGGCTTGTGGGCGCGGAGGGCATCGGTCATCGCCTGCAGGTCGGTGATCGGCATGTCGCCGATTCGGGTGATGACGTCGTCGCGCTGCAAGCCGGCCTTCTCGGCCGGGCTGCCCGCGCGCACGCCGCTCAGCTTCACCCCGGTCGCGTCTCCCGCCATGTCGGGCACCGTCCCGAGGTAGGCGCCGTACCCGGGGGTCTGCACCTGCCCCGCGACCGGTGCCTGCGCGTGAGGTGACGGCTGGTCGACGAAGGTGAGTGGCGTGGGCCGGTCGGCGAGCTCGCGCAGCAGGGTGGCGGCGAAGTCCGTCACCTTGAGCATCCCAGCGACGTTGACCTTCTGCCAGTCGTCGGTGGTGCGATGATAGTCCTCGTGCAGGTCGGTGAAGAAGTGCAGCACGGGCTTCTTCACGGCATAGAACGCCGACTGGTCGCTGGGCCCGTATCCGTCGCCTCGCAGCTTGAGGTCGAAGTGGTACGACTTGTTGATCGAGTCGAGCAGCGGCGTGAACTGCGTCGCCGTCTCCGTGCCGTAGATGATGAGCTTGTCGTTCCGGAGCCGGCCCACCATGTCGAAGTTGATCATCGCCATCGTCTTGGCGAGCGGCACGGCCGGCTGGCGCACGTAGTATGCGGAACCGAGCAGCCCGAGTTCCTCGCCACTGAATGCGACGAAGACAATGGTGCGTGCGGGCGGGTCGGCCGCCATGCGCTGCGCGAGGTTGATGATCGCGGCGACACCGGAGGCGTTGTCATCGGCGCCGTTGTGTGCCTTCCCGGTGCTGTCGGGGTCCAGCGCGCCGAAGGCGCCGCCACCGAGATGGTCGTAGTGCGCCCCCACGACGATGACCTGGTCGCGGAGCACCGGGTCGGAGCCGGGCAGGAGGCCGATCACGTTGCGACCCACCCCTCCCGCCGAGGCGACCTTCTGGGCGGCACCGCCCTCCACCTTGAACTCCTGGAACCAGCCGCCCGCGGGCGCCTGAAGGCCCACCTGCCTGAACCGCTGCTGGATGTACGCCGCCGCGGTGTCGGCGTCGGGAGTGCCGGTCATCCGGCCTGCAAGGCGGTCATCCGCCAGGAACTTGATGTCGTCGAGGATGCGCGGTTGGTCGATGGCCGCGCCCTGGGCAAGGGCCATCGACGGAAGCACGGCGAGGACGAACAGACCACGAACAAACGACTGGAACACCACAAAGGCCTTTCAGGAGAAGGACCAATGTTAGGCCCCGTCGCTCCGGGTCTCAACCGGTATTGTGTGGATGGCAAGCGCCTTGCACATCCAGTCCGGTTGATACCGGGAGAAAATGTCCGGTATTCATCTCGATAAGTCATTGGTTTGCATCATCTTACGGATTGCCGTAGGGTGGTGCAAGAACTGTCGTCACTGAAAGCGGTCCTGTCGTGACCGGTGCCCTGATGAGTCAACCTGCGGCGGCGATTGCAGCGACGTTGAGCTCCGTGCTCACGCTGCTGCGTGCCCAACCACCCCGGCGCGAGGACCAAGCACGGGCGTTCAAGGCTTTCCTCACGGCGCTCGGGGACGCTCCGCTGGACCTGCGGGTGACCGACATGGGGGTGGAGTTGTCCGGCCTTCCCGTAACCACTGACCTGCCAGGCGCCGGCGACCTCGCCGACCATCTTCGTGGACACGGCGTTGCATCCATCCGGTTGCCGGGAGGCCTGGCGCCGGCATCGCTGCTGTCAGTGCTGCGGGCGCTTTCGTCGCCGGTTGGTCGTTTCGACTCGGTAGAGCACCTGCTGGCTGATATCGACCCCGAGACGCGCCAGCGGGTGCACATCGGTTCGAGCGATGAGGAGGGCGGGGAGCAAGTCGACCAGGCGAAGGGGTTCATTGCGGGCGACGAGATCCTGCATGGGTCGGTGACCCCGGAGCGGCTTCGGGAGACTCCCACCTACCGGCACCTCGGGCGGGTTCCAGGGCAGCACCGCGAGGCAGCGCTGGGCCTGCTGCAGTCCGATCCCACAGGGGCCGATGCGCCAGACCGGCTCGAATCGGTGGTTGCCGGGGTGGACTCGGCGCTGCGCGATCGCGACTACGAGGCCGTGGTCTCGGCGGCGGCTGCCGTGGCCAGGCTGGAACGCGAAATCCCCGATGGCGAACTCAAGCGCACCTACCAGATCGCGATCCGTCGGATGGTGCCGGCGAAGTCGTTGGAGCACATCGCGAAGCTTACCGGTGGCCCGCGCCGGCAGGATGCGCTCGAGGTACTGAAGCACGCCGGTGCGGAAGCGTCCGACACGCTGCTGCACGAACTGGTCGAGTCCGAATCGATGGAGCAGCGTCGCGCGCTCTACAATGCGCTTCGGCTGGTCAACACCGCCTCACCGTTGCTGGGCCGGCTCCTGCTGCACGACGAATGGTTCGTGGTCCGCAACGTGGCGGAGCTCTGCGGCGACCTGCGCGCGGAGGACACGGTACCGCAGCTGGCGCGGCACGTGACCCACGATGACGAACGGGTGCGGCGCGCGGTGGCGGGGGCCCTGGCGAAGATCGGCACGTCGATCGCGGTCGAGCCGCTGCGGCAGATGCTGCGGGACCCATCACCGCAGGTGCGCCTGCAGGCGGTACAGGGGCTCGACGGCACGCGCTCGCGCGGGCTCGCCATGTCCCTCGCGCTCGCCGCCGAGGAAGAGACCAACACCGATGTGCTGCGTGAGCTGCTGCTGGCGCTGGGACGGATCGGCACGCCCGACGCGGTGCAGGCGCTCGCTCGTGCAGCGGCCCCGGGCCGGCGCCTCTTCAACCGGCGGCCATTGTCAACGCGCCTGGCGGCGATCGCGGGTCTGCGGGTCGCGGGGAGCGCGCCCGCCGCCACCGCGCTGCAGGGTCTGCTCGGCGATGATGAGCAGGGCGTCCGAGAGGCCGCCCAGGAGGCATTGGCAGGAATGAAAAGAGCGTAAGGCACTCCCGCCTCACGCTCCCGGTTCTCCGCCGCTGGTTCTCCCGCTCTTCTATCGTGGTACGAAGTCCATCTCCTTCTTGACGCGCCGGCAGAAGGCCGCCAGCAGCCTCGCCGTATTCTCCACATCCTCGAGCAGGACCATCTCGTTCGGGCTGTGCATGTACCGCAGCGGTACCGACACGAGTCCCGTCGCGACCCCGCGGTGGCTGTTGAAGATCGCCTCCGCGTCGGTGTGGGTATCGCGTGAGGCAGCCTCGATCGTGTAGGGGATCTTCTCCGCCTCGGCGGCCTCGATGAGCTGGTCGGAAACCATGGTGCTGAGGGATGCGCCACGCCCGATGGTCGGCCCGCCGCCGAGCCTGTACTCCCCGTGCTTCCGCTTGTCGAGGCCGGGATAGTCGGTGGCATGAGTCACGTCGACCACGAGCGCCGCCACGGCTTCGAGGTCGGACGCCGATGTACGCGCGCCGCCGCCGGTGTAGGAGATCTCCTCGCGCGTGGTGGCGACGGCGGTGACGGTGGCCGGGGCGGGGCCGCTCGCCTTGAGGAGGCGCAGGGCCTCGAGCACCACGAACGCCCCCACGCGGTTGTCCAGGCTGCGGCTGACGAGACGGCCATTGGGCAACTCGAGGGGGCCGGCGGCGAGCACGCCGGCGTCGCCCATCCGCACGTGTGCCTCCGCCTCGGCCCTGGTCGTGGCCCCGATGTCGATCCACAGGTCGTCGATCTTCGAGACCTTCTCCCTCTCGTCCTTGTCCATCAGGTGGATCGCCTTCTTCCCCACGACGCCCGTGACGTGCCCGCCGCGGCCGAGCAGCGTCACCCGCTGCCCCACGAAGACCTGCGCGTCCCAGCCACCGATCCCGTCGAAGCTCAGGTATCCCTGCTCGTCGATGTGGGTGATGATCACCCCGATCTCGTCGATGTGCCCCGCAAGCATGATCGAGGGTCCGCCGGTCCCCGCGATCGTCGCGTAGGAGTTGCCGGCGACATCGCCGCGCACCGCGGGCGTCACCTTCCCGGCCTCGGCGCGCCAGAGCCGGGCGGGTGCGATTTCATAGGAGGATGGCCCGGGCGTGCCGAGCAGGGTCTTCAGGAACTGCAGGGAGGTGTCGTCCATGGGCGGCAAAGATATCCCGATGCGTGGCGCGCGTCAGGCCGGGGCGGCGGACGCGTTGAGGGTGAGGTCGCCGAGACCCTGGCGCAGGGCCTCCAGGTCCAGCTCGCGCTCGATCTGGTGCATTACGTCGTCGCTGATGTCGCCCCGGTTCCGCAGTGCGATCAGCGTGCGCCGCTCGGCGGTCAGCGCCTCGTGGCGGAGGCGCCGCTGTGCCATCGCCTGCTCGGCGCTGCACTCGGGATCCAGGGCCGCGTCGGGATGGAAGCGATGCAGGCGATGCTCGTAGTGTGCGCGGACCTGACGCGCTACCGACGGCGGCACCCAGTCTTCCTGAGCGACCTCGTCGACGCGCGTGATCGCGGACTGGGCGGCCTGTTCACGGGCGAGGCGCTGTTCCTGCTCGAAGCTGTCGTCCTCGTTCGAGAGGCCGAGCAGGCGGGCCAGGGGCGCCACCGTGAGCCCCTGGACCACCAGCGTGCCGAGGATGACGACGAAGGTGATGAGGACGATCTCTGAGCGATACGGCATCGGCTCGCCGTTGGCGAGCGTGAGGGGCAGGGCCAGGGCGGTGGCGAGGGAGACGATGCCGCGCATTCCGGTCCAGCCCACGATGAAGATGGAACGGGCCGGCGGCAGCGGGTTGATTTCGCGGTACCGCCGGTCGATGCGCACGAGGCGCGCACCCACGGGCAGCCACAGCAGGCGCACGACGATGGCCGTGAGGGTGATGATGACGCCCCAGCGCAGCACCTGGCCCATGCTGCCGTCGGCGAGCGTGCGACGCAGTGGGCCGAGTTGCAGGCCGATCGTGATGAAGATGATGCCATTCAGCAGGAAGATGAGCAGTTCCCATACGGTGCGCGCCTGCAGGCGCACCACGGGCGCGACCTCGGAGCTGAAGTGTTGCCGCACGTAAAGCCCGCCGGCGACGCACGCGAGCACCGCGGAGCTGTGCAGCCGCTCCGCCGCGATCCATGCGATGTATGGCCCGAGCAGCGTGATGGCGATCTGGCTGTAGCCCTCGCTCATGTGGCGCACCGCCCAGCGCGTCAGCCATCCCACGGCCAGTCCGATGAGCACGCCGACGGTGGCGACGAGGAAGAAGCCCCCGACGGTGGCGCCCAGCGAAAAGGTGCCGGAGACGATGGCCATGACGGCCGCGCGGTAGAGCACCAGCGCGCTGGCGTCATTCACGAGGCTCTCGCCCTCGAGGATCGTGATGACCTTCCGGGGTACGCCGATGCGACTCATGACGGCGGTCGCGGCCACGGCGTCGGGTGGCGAGACGATGGCGCCGAGGCAGAGCGCCACCGCCCAGCTCATGCCCGGGATGATCGTGTGTGCCACCCAGCCGACGACCAGGGTCGTCAGCACCACCAGGCCGATGGCGAGGCCGCTGATCGAGCGGAGATTGCGCTTGAAGTCGCGCAGTGACGTGAAGTATGCCGCGCCCCAGAGGATGGGCGGAAGGAACACCACGAACACCAGGTCAGGATCGAGCTGCAGCTCTGGGACGCCGGGAATGAACGCGAGGGCCAGGCCCCCCAGGACCAGGAGGATCGGATAGGGCACGAGCAGCTTGCGCGCCAGCGCCGTGAGCCCGAGCATCGCCGCCAGCAGCACGACGAAGAGCTCGGCCCGGGCAAAGGTGTCATTCACTTGCTGCCATCCCTCCTTGCATCGAACATCAGGTCTTCGAGGTCGATCTCCCGTTCGGCGGCGGCGAGCGTCTGGTCAGTGATGGTTCCCGCGCGCCACAAGTCGATGACCGCCTGCCGCTGCGCCTCGATGAGCTGGCTGCGCTGCAGGGCGAGGGCCTCCCGTGACGCATGGGCCACCGCCGGGTCGACGCCATCGAGGCTCCGGGCGCGATCCTGCCTCGCCGCATAGAACGCGCGATTCATGTCCACGAGCTGGGGGTCGGAGGGCCCCGCCTGGCGAATTTCATCGAGCCGAGCCACCGACGCGTCGAGCGCCGCCCGGCGCGCGACCAGCAGTTCCCGGTTGCCCTCGCCGTCGTCCTTGAGGCCCAGGAGCTTGATGAGCGGGGCCAGGGTGAGGCCCTGCAGGACGAGCGTCACCAGGATCACCGCAAAGGAGATGATGACGATGCGCCCCCGGTACGGCAGCGCTTCTCCGGTGAGCGACACGGTCGGGACCGCCAGGGCGGCGGCCAGTGTCACGATACCGCGCATCCCGGTCCAGCCGGCCAGCACCATCCATCCCCGGGGGGGCGGCGGTCCCACCCGCTGGCTCGGCAGCAGGATCCGCGCACCGTAGGTCATCAGGGGGAGCCATGCGAGGCGCACCAGCACCACGGCGGCACACACGGCGGTGGTGGCCAGCGCGATGTTCCGCAGGCCACCGGGAGGGAGGTCCACCGCGAGGCTGGGCCACTCGAGCCCGAGCAGCACGAAGATGAAGCCGTTCAACAGGAAGACGAAGAGTCCCCATACCTCGGCGCATTGCACCCGCGCCGCGGACGAACCGCTGGTGAGGTAGTGTCGCCGCATGGTGAGGCCGCATGCGACGCATGAGAGCACCGCCGACGCCCCGACCTTCTCGCCCAGGATCCACGAGATGTAGGCAGCCAGCACCGTGAGGGCGACGTTGCTCACCGCGTCACGCGTGAGGCGTGACACGAAATGGACGGCGAAGGCCACGACGATGCCCACGGTAATGCCGCCCAGGGAATCGTAGATGAAGTCGTAGAGCGCGGTCGACGCGGAAAACTGCCCGGTGACGCGGGCGCTGATGGCGGCGGTGTAGAGCACCAGCGCACTGGCATCGTTGAGCAGGCTCTCGCCTTCCAGGAGCGCGATGAGCCGGCGCGGGATGCCAAGCCGCCGGAACACCGCGGTCGCGGCGACCGCATCCGTGGAGGAGACGACGGCGCCCAGGATGAACGCGGACGACCACGAGATCCCGGGAAGCGTCAGGTGCGCCACCCACGCCACAGCGCCCGTCGTGACGACCACGAGGCCCACGGCGAGCAGCGCGATCGGGAGGGCACTGCGCCGCAGCTGGCGCAGGTCGCTCTCGAACGCCGCCGCCCACAGCACCGGCGGCAGGAAGATGGTGAAGATGAGGTCGGGCCCGAGTGGTGCCGCGGGAAGTCCGGGGACGAAGCTGAGCGCAAGGCCGCCCAGCACCAGCACGATCGGGTAGGGCACGGGCAGGCGCCGGGCGAAGGCTCCCAGCGTAAGCACGAGCGAGAGGAGCAGCACGACGAGCTGCAGGACGGACTGGGTTTCGCTCATCAGGCTACAGTTCCGCGCCCGCCTGTTCGCGGCGCCACTCACGGTCGAGCAGGCCGTACACCACGTGATCCGCGAACCGGTCGGTGATCCAGTAGGACTCGCGCCGGATGCCCTCGTTGGTGAAGCCGAGTCGTTCCGCCACGGCCCGGCTCCTGACATTCGCCACGCCGCAGATCATCTCCACGCGGTGCAGGTTTTCCTGCCGCAGGAGGTGCTCGACCGCGCTGGCGGTGGCCCTGGTCGCGAGCCCGCGCCCGGTGTAATCGGCTCCGAGCCAGTAGCCCAGCTCGGCGTTCAGGTCGGCCCGGTTGATGTAGTGGCAGATCACGCCGCCCGCGAGCGAGTCCTGCTGCCAGATGCCCCAGTGGAAGCCGTCGCCCGCGGCCTGCTTCGCCTCGAACCGTGCGATCATCGCCGCGACATCCGCCTGGTTTCGCACCTTTGCCGACCAGCGCAGCCACTTGTCGAGGTGCGCCCGGTTCCTTTCGATGAGCTCGAGGACCGCCGCTGCGTCTCCCGCGATGAGCGGGCGCACGGTGGCGCCGTCGCCGAGCTGCCGGGGCTCCGTCACCGTGCGACCATCCTAGAGGGCGCGCTCCCGGCTCGCGACGCGGAAGAGGAGTGCGCCGAGGAGGACGAACACGCCGAGCGCCAGCACGTCCTGCCAGCCACCGGTGACCATCCTGCCGATCATCGCCTCGGTCCCGGCGCGGTGCGCGAGATAGTCGGCCGCGGGCACTCCGGCCTTGTCGGCCGCGGAGGCGAAGAGCGTTGCCATCCCGGCCACGGCGATGCCGGCGATGGCGCCGCCTGCGATCAGCCCGCTGGAGAAGAGCACCCCGGGGCCGGACTCGACATCGGCGATCGACTGGTTCGAGGACCTCATGCGGCGTTCCACCAGCCACCGTACCAGGCCGCCGGCAAACATCGCCGATGACGTGGAAATCGGCAGGTAGACCCCGACCGCCACCGGCAGTGACTGTACGCCCATCAGCTCGATGCCGAGCGTGATGAACACGCCCAGGAGCACCAGGCCCCAAGGGAGCTTCTGGGTGAGGATGCCGTCGGTGACGAGCGCCATGATCGTCGCCTTGGGCGAGTCGAGCTTCGTGATCGCGTTGCCGTTCATTTCATGCACCCGCCCGCCGATGCCCGGGTCCACCAGGTACGCGATCTCCTTCGTGGCGGGATCCACGAGGTACTTGCCGGGCAGCACACCCTGCGTCGCGATGTTCACGCGGTACACCGACCACGACTTCCCGTCGTGCTGGGCCGTCTCGCCGGTGGTGGTCACCGAGCGGAGGTGTTCACCCGGCGCGGCGGCCTCGAGCACGACACCGGGGTGTGACTCCGGCACGATCGTGGTGTAGGTGTTGTTGAGCAGAGTCAGTGTCCATCCGATCGCGAGGGCGGACGTCACGGCACCCACGACGATCGCGATCTGCTGCCGTCTCGGCGTGGCGCCCACGAGGTAACCGGTCTTGAGGTCCTGACTGGTCGCGCCGGCATTGCCCGAGGCGACGGCGATGACGCCGGCAATGGAGAGCGCGGCCACGCGATAGTCGACGCCGGTCCATCCCAGCAGCAGGAAGATCGTGGTCGTCCCGATGAGGGCGGCGATGGTCATGCCCGAGATCGGGTTGGCGCTCGTGCCGATCTCGCCGGTGATCCGGGAGGAGACCGTCACGAAGAAGAATCCGAAGACGACGATCAGCACGGCCCCGAGGAGGTTCACCCCGATCTGGGGCAGCACGGTGAGCAGCAGGGCCAGTGCGATCGAGCCGACGATGGTGACCCAGATGGGCAGGTCGAGGTCGGTGCGGAGACGGGTCGTCGCCGTGCCGACGGTGCCCTTGAGGTCGGCAAAGCCGGAGCGGAACGCGCTGAGGATGGTGGGAAGCGCCCGCAGCAGCGCGATGATGCCGGCCGAGGCCACCGCGCCGGCGCCGATGTAGAAGATGTAGTTGGAACGAACCTGGCCCGCGCTCATGTCCTTGATGAGCATCGTGGCGGGAAAGAGCGGCTCGGCCAGGCCCTGGCCGAAGAACTTGATCGCCGGCACGAGCACGAGGTACGCGATGGTGCCACCGGCGAAGAGGTACCCGGCGATGCGCGGCCCGATGATGTAGCCGACGCCCAGCAGCTCAGGCGACACCTCGGCCGACACCGTGCCGCCGCTGAAGAACCCGAAGCTCCTGGTGGCGACTTCCTTCCAGAGCTTGAGGCCCGCCATGAGGAACTTGTAGACGAAGGCGAGCCCGAACGCCTGGAAGAGCAGCCTCGCCTGCAGCCCGCCCTTCTCGCCGGCAATGAGCACCTCGGCGCAGGCGGTGCCCTCGGGATAGGTGAGGGTCTTGTGCTCCTTTACTATGAGCGCGCGCCGCAGCGGGATCATGAGAAGGATGCCGAGAATTCCGCCCACCGCCGCAATGATGCCGACCTTGGCGATGCTCAGGTCGTAGCCCATGAGCAGGATCGCCGGCAGGGTGAACACGACGCCTGCCGCGATCGACTCGCCGGCCGACCCGGTGGTCTGGACGATGTTGTTCTCGAGGATCGTCGAGCGGCCCAGCGTCCGGAAGAAGGCGACGGCCAGTACCGCGATCGGGATGGATGCCGACACCGTGAGCCCGATCTTGAGCGCCAGGTACACGCTCGAAGCGGCGAAGACGACACCCAGCACGGCACCCAGCAGGAGCGCCCGGAGGGTGAGTTCGGCTGGGTCCTGGGAGGCCGGGACGAACGGCGTAAACCCGGCGGCATCCTCGCTCGACGGCGAGACGATCGGTGGTGCGGCGATGGCCATGAGTCGGTTCTCGGAGGGTGAGGTAGCGCAGGGTCAGCGCGACCCGAAAGCTACGGGCCCGGGGAGGGGCCGTCCAGCGAAGGCAGGCGCAGGAGGAACGCCGTGCCACCGTCGCCGGGTCGCTCCAGAACGAGCGTTCCACCATGGACCTCGGCGATCTGCCGTGCGATCGCGAGGCCAAGGCCGCTGCCCGGTGTCGCCGCATCCACGCGCTCGAAGCGCTCGAACACCCGCACCTCAGCGCCCGGCGGAACGCCGGGGCCCCAGTCGCGCACCCGGATCCAGGAGGTGGAGGCGTCGCGGCCGGCGCTGAGCTCGATGCGCGACCCGGGTGCGTGCACGAGGCCGTTGTGCACCAGCGCGAAGATCGCTCGCTCCGCGAGGGCCGGGTTTGCGCGCACGGGCGCCTCGGCAAACTCCCCGAAGGCGAACTCCCTCCCGGCGGCGATGGGCAGGCGCCGCAGGCGACCCACCACGTTGTGGGCGAGGTCGTCGAGGTAGACCGGCTCCCGCGCCGCCATCGCGGCCGCCGTACCCTCGCGTGCAAGGGCGAGCAGGTCGGCCACCAGGCTTCCCAGGCGCGTCGCTTCCTGGGCGATGGCGGCCAGCGCCTCCCCGCGCGCCGACGCATCGTCGTCCGCGGCAAGGGAGGCGTCGGCCGTGCTGCGGATGATGGCGACCGGCGTGCGGAGCTCGTGGGAAGCCACGGCGACGAACCGCCGCTCCGTCTCGAACGCGTAGCGGATGGGAACGAGTGCCCGTCGCGTGATGA
>Ga0190274_10001165_pt1 | contig 15493 bp, 12 predicted proteins | sample Popmic531T_FD_133002 | JGI IMG/M metagenome (GOLD analysis project Ga0190274, IMG submission 133002) | Populus adjacent soil microbial communities from riparian zone of Yellowstone River, Montana, USA - 531 T | ecosystem: Environmental > Terrestrial > Soil > Riparian zone | place: USA: Montana...
GTCTATTCCCGATATAGTGGTAGTTGCAGCCATGATGGTTTCTTTCAAACACAAACGGCTGAGAAGCTTTTGATATTTTATTTATCGAAAATAAGTTTCTTAATCATTGGAATGACCCATCCTAATCCTTCCCAAAGGGAAGGACTTTTACTTCCTGGATTTTTATCTCCCCTTTCTCCCGGAAAGGGGCCGGGGGATAGGTCTGGCCAGGCATAGGTAATCGATCTTTGAAAGGACTTATAAATTACTTTCTGGATTTCTTCTCCCCTTTCTCCCGGAAAGGGGTCGGGGGATAGGTCCGGCGAGGCAATGACATTACCAGAGTGACCGAAAAGACAAAACTCATTCCGGATCCGGAATGAGTTCTGTTTTGAAACTTTATAAGATGATCCGGGATTAATACTCCCAGAGATCGTGTTCCATGTTGACAATCTCCGTCTTGATCCGTTCCGATTCAAGCAGGGCATTGAGGCCTTGTGCATAATCGTCGATACGACGGTCGTATACGTTGGATTCCTTCATGATATAGCTGGAGAAAATTCTCTTCTGAAACATATCATCGTAAGACCTGCGCTCCGCATCGTTGGTACGGTTAAATACTTCTGAATTGGCGAAGAGCTGGCGGGCTTCGTTGTAATACACCCAGAACAGCGGAACTTTGATGTTACCTTCCCGGATGTTACCGTATTCGTCTACAGCGTAAATCATGGGAGCTACACCGATAATACGGGCTTCGATGACTGAACGTTGTTTGTCGAAGAACCAGTCTTCCTTTATACGATAAGCAATTACCTTGTCGCGTGAAAACGAACGGGTAATAACGGTATCGTAGGTATTGTAAGGAGGATCAGGTTCCGTGAGGGTTACCGTATCCACACCTGCTCCACCGAGCTTCTTCAGATCTTCTGAAGTCAGCGGCATGGTAAATTCGTCGTCAGTCTGGTTGTACAGGGTGAGTGATCCTTCTTCGGCGGCATCCATGATGACGTCGATTAAGCTCTTGCGGTCACGGACCGATTTGCTGGCCGGGAAAGCATAAGGAAGGTTTATTTTTTCCTTCAGGTCGAGAACCCTCCAGACACGCTTGTTCCACATCACGTCGGCTTCCCTGAGATAGGAATAGGAAAGCGCCTGGCGTGTCGGGGTCGTTTCCTTCACGTACACTCCGTCCAGCACATTTTGTGCAAAGGCAGTTCCTGCAATGGAACACAGTACAAAAACTACCAGGAATTTAATTTTCATTTTACCTCCTCTTAATTATTATTGAATGGTAAAGCTCAGTGGCGGCAGTGAACGCGTCGATTGATCGCTTCCTGTTGCCATCTTGGCTTTGATGTATTCAAAAAATACTTTGTCGCCGGGTCTTGCACGCAGGATCAGATCTCTCATTTCCTGGGTCAGCTGACTGCCGTTACTTTCTTTGTCAAGGATAGGATCCCGTCCTTTTCCGAAGATACTCATCTTGAAACCTGTTACTTTAAAGTAAAGTTCGAAGTCGAAGTTCTCCAATACAGGAATCACATTCGCTGCGGCAAGCAGGTTCTTGTTGATGGGTCCGCCTTTGCTGTTGGCAGCGGTGGCAATCGGATCCGGAACACGTTTTACACGGTAAGGGAAACTTCCCATTGACATCACTTTCCCGCCGATTTCAGCGGATACCTTGATCGTAGCATTACCTACGGTGCTTACGCTGGCGATAAAGTGACCGGCACCTTTAGAAGGATCTGATTTTAAAGTTCCGCCGGCGCCTTCAATGGACGATTTAACCATGTTATTTGAAACACCTGGTACAGATATAGACATCGGGTTATCCACACCGATATAGAGCACGTTCATCTTGTCGGCTGATACCACGGAATTAGGCTTCTGAGCTACGTAAGACTGCGTAAAAGGATAGCCGTCGTAGGTACCGTCCGGTTTCCTTACGCGGATTACACCGCTCCATTTTTGTTCGCCTTCAGAACCGGGACGAGCCGTGAATTTGGCATAACCGCCTTCAACCGGTAATGGAGTGGTGCTTCCACCTACTACCTGTCTCTTCACTGAATCCCAGGAAGCTCCAATATATACTTCCGGAGCCATCGTAGACGATGTTGCTGAAAGGAATACGTCGGCCTGGTATTCGCTACCGATAGTAACTACCGTACTGTTGGCAATTACTTTGGCATTGAGCTGATCCAGCTTCACGATGTTTTTGTCCACCGATTGAAGCAGTTCGTCGATTACCTGCGATTCCGCAGTACGCACGTCGTTCTGATACTTGGTGAGCAGGGCAATCGTAGCCACTACAGGGTTGTGATAAAAGTTCTTCATTTCCCAGGTGCGTTTACCTTCTTCCGCTTTTTCCGGATCGCTGGTATTCAGCATCTGCGCCATGGATTTTTCATAAGCAGCTTTATCAGCCGTAGCCGGTAAGTTGGCGATGATTACCTTCTTCAGACTTTCCAGTTTCTTCTTCAATTCCGTTGCGGAAGCTCCAACACCATTCTGCTCTTCCCCGCACATGATCCGTGTAGGGTTGTCGTAGTCGTCTTTTCTTTCCATCAATGGAAGATCGGGAATGGGTTGTCCAGGGTCCAGCTGGTCGGTTTCACGGAAAAGCTTGTCTTTAAGTCCGCCGATATATGTCACCAACGCATCCGATTCCTTCCGGATATTGTTGGCCTTATCGTTTACATCCTTATATTTCTTAGCATCCAACTTCATGGCTGCATCGAAATTAGCGTACGTAGCCTGATTCTTTTTGTCTAAGGTTTCCTTAGACAACAAAACGCTTTGATTAATGGTCACGAAGGCATTGATTACCTCCTTCGTCACATTAAGCGCCAGCAGAGCGGTTAACACGAGGTACATCATGTTAATCATCTTCTGCCTGGGGGTTAATTTACCACCTGCCATATCTGAATGTGTTTATTTAAGTATTAAAATGATTAAGTCCCGATTTGTTTCCCGCAAATCATCCACGGTTACCCGTCATGGCCGATAACATGTTACCATAAATCGTATTCAGTTGCGACAGGTTTTTAGCCAGGGTCGAAACTTCATCACGATACTTGCGGGTATCATCGAGAGAAGAAGAGAGATTGGCAAGCAGCTCTGTAATTCCTTCGTAATACTTATTCGTTTGTTTGAGGTGGTCGTTCGAATCCTGCAATTGCAGTTCGTAAACGGCATTCAGGGCAGCCAGGTTTTTACCGGCTGTAACAATCTGGTCGTTGTATACTTTGGCATTGTCGGCAGAAGAGGAGAAGCCTACCGTAGCAGCTGCTGCGGATTCGAAAGACTTCGCGAGGTTTCCAACGGAGTTGGAAGCATCATTCATACTCTTTGCATACGAATCGGTGGCTACGCCGGCATTGCTGATATCAGCAAGTTTGCCTGCATTGTCGCCGAGGGCTTTCAATCCGGAACCCAGGCTGTCGATCAGGTCAGGTCCGATGTTGGCATCCGACATGAGCTGGTCAAGGCGTTGAGAAACAGGATCGATTTTCTTTTTGCGTGACTTGGTATTATCTTCATCGTGCATCCCGGAAAGTTCAGGATAAACCAAAGACCAATCCACTTCTTCATGTGGTGGTTCGAAAGCCGAGAAGAAGAAGATCACAGCTTCCGTACCGAGACCTAACACCAGGAAGAAACCTGACATGGGCCAGTGTTGAATTTTAAATAGTGCTCCAACGATTACGATGGAGGCACCCCAGCCATACAGTCTGGCCATGAACGTTTTAAACTTTTTTCCTTGTGTTATTTCGGAAATTCCCATAGTTAAATAGATTTAGGATTTGCTGGTTAAACAATGAATATTAATTGAGTGAATTTAGGTGCAAGTAAAACTGCCAGGAAGGAAGACGACGAGTGAGTCCTAATAATCTTCTTTGGCGCGTCCCAGGAAGCTCATCACGCAACGGAAGCCGATGTAGCATTTGGAAGTGTCCTGGTATTCGTAAGTACGGGATGAGGTTTGCAGGTAATAACCTACATCTTTCCAGGAACCGCCGCGAATCACTTTTCGTTTCATTGCGGGAGGGTCGGATTCCTTGGCTTCGTAAGTATAATCACTGCTCACATCATGGATAAAGCTGTATGCCGACTCATCGAAGGCATTGCTTGTCCATTCCGCAACGTTACCTGCCATGCAGTAAAGTCCGTAATCGTTGGGCCAGTATGAGGTTACTTTAACGGTATAGGTACCGCCGTCGTCCATGTAGTTACCGCGCATCGGTTTGTAGTTACCCAGGAAACAGCCGCGGCTGTTACGGATATAAGGACCTCCCCAAGGGTAGGGTGAGTTTTGCAGACCGCCGCGAGCGGCATATTCCCACTCCGATTCAAGCGGAAGCCTGAAGTCCTGTACAAACGATTGGTCGTTATCGGCAAGGTAGCTGTTAAGCAATTGTGTTCTCCAGATACAAAAGGCGCGGGCCTGCTTCCAGTTCACACCTACCAGCGGATAATCGTCGTAGGCCGGGTGCCAGAAGTACATCTGCGTCAGCGGATCGTGGTATGCATAGGCATAATCGTGTATCCAGGCAAGGGTGTCAGGGTATACATTGATGACATCCTTCTTAATGAATACGGAACGGTCCTTCTGTCCCTGCTCGCGGCTCTCGCGTTGGGCAGCTTCTTTCAGGTCGATCCAGTAATATTCAAAATTCAGTTTACGTGCATCGATTTCTTTCCTGCGGTAGAAACGCTCTGATTCGGGCAGGAATAACTCGGTAAGGGTTTCGATATTCTCTTCGCTCTCCCATTCGAGTTTCTTTCTCCAGTTGATACGTTCGCCGTATTCACCTTCTTCAATGAGGTGTTCTCCGCCAATCAAACGGTGAGCCAGTGAATCGCGCACCCAGTATACAAACTGACGGTACTCGTTGTTGGTGATCTCGGTGTTATCCATGTAAAACGGCTGTACGGTAACCGTCTTAGACTGGGCAGTCAAAGCATAAGGCACGTCCTGGTCGCTGGGTCCCATGTTGAATGAGCCGGCAGGGATGTATACCATTCCGTAAGGATCAGGTTGGTACCACTTCTCTCGCTTCAAAACACCCGTCAATTCTCCGTTACCGCCTCCGCTGCAACCTGCGAAGATCACAGGCATGACGGCTACGATCAACAGAGTTTTAATTCCCTTTAAGTTGTGAATCATTTTGATTGGAACTTAGTTTTTTGTTTGGACTGAACTTCTTAACGCTTACAACAATAGAATATTTTCCCGTAAAACGCAAATGTAAACACATTTAACGCCTTAGAAATGATTATAGTTTCATCAAAGATAACATCCGGCAGTTACGCTGTGAGGCTGAATCCTACAGGAACCTTACATTCCGGTGAAATTGCCGCTTTGGCGGCTTCGCAACAGGCTTAAAGCAGTATCCAAGCATAATTTCGTGGGTACCGCTGCTGTAAGTCTTAATATCGGATGTCGTCATATCGTAAGAATAGCCGAATTTAAGATTCGGAATGATTTCAATTCCCGCCATTATTACAATTGCATCGTCTAGTCTGTAGCCTACACCGCCCCAGAAGCGATCTTTAATTAACAGGTTTGCATTGATATCAAATTGCTGGGAAGCTCCATCAGATTTAACTAAAACAGAGGGTTTTAACTTCAAATCAGCGTTAATATCAAAGTTATACCCTGCCGTCAGGTAATAATGACGGGCTAACGGGGAAACAATCTGGTCGTATTTGATTTCTCCTTCAATCAGGTGGGTGGATGACAATCCCACATACAAATCATCGTCCTGGTAATAAGCACCCAGCCCCACATCCATCGTCGAACCGCTTACATTGGTGGTAGGAATATTCGGGTCATTGGAGTGATAGTAGATAAATTTAGTCCCGTCAATGCCTTTCTGAACGAGCCCGATGGATGCACCGATGCCCAGCTTTCCACGACCTAGGGTCGTGCGATAGGCATAGGATAAGTTCGCATACATATCCTTTTCAAACCCCAGTTTATCCTGGGCTGTTACATTTAATCCGAGTCCGCCGTGCAATACTTTCACGGGCATATCGAAAGAAAACAACATGGTCTTGGGTTCATCGCCGAAACCGGTCCATTGATTGCGGTATAACAGGGTGCCGCAAATGGCATCGTTGTTACCGGCATAGCCAGGGTTGGTTGCCAGTTTGGAGAACATATACTGTGTATACTGTGGGTCCTGCTGTCCGAAAACCCCGGAAACCGGAACAAATAAAACGGACCAGAAGAGAATCGTAAAAATTTTCCTCATAAATAGTATGTTAGCTTTTTAGGGTTGTGTAGAATCGAGTGAAGGGACGATGAACTATCAGCGGGTAAAGTAAATAAATAATAAAAATAAAAGCAAAATTATTTTAGCGCATTCCCGCTGCTGTCCAAGTTAAAATGAATAACAGCACAAGTCAACACAAGCACGCTGAACAGAAGCCTTTTAGCTGAGTTTTTGAAACGCCTGCCACCAGCGCTCAGGCATTTCATCACTGCATGCCGTTTCGTAATCTTTGTAAGAGCATGGCACCAGGTGATGCCGGTGATAACGCGCCTTGGCATTGGGATACGGAACGTCCATCCACCACCGTTCGCTTTTTTTGCTCTTGTAAAAAACAAGCTCGTGATCGCCCTTCTTAATGGCAATGTTGTACTTGATAAATCCGCTCTTATTGGAAACCGGCTGGTCCTTTTTCCGGCCGTAAAACCCATCGATGAAATACCAGATCATCTGGGCGGCCAGGTGAGCCGTCTGCCCCGCATCACGTTCGGGGTTGATTTCATAAAATCCTGCCGACGTCAGCTTGTCGCTCATGCCGGCATAACGGGAGATCTGGCAGGCTTCGTCGCCGAAAAATCCGTTGGGAGAAGCATAGGCATTTCCGGGCGCATCGCTCTGGCGGATCGCCGAAATATCAAAAGAAAAAATATCGGCATTCCGGATGATGGGTTCTGTTTCTTCGATATCCTTCCGCATCTGCCCAAGCCTGTAAGTATCGAAATACAATTTCTCCATTAGCTGCACGGCATCGGTGCCCACAAAGTAAGTCTGGTAACCGATGTTGCTGTAGTTGAAGAGGAAATTAGGCTCGTGAAGAATGATCTTGCCGAGGTATGATTTGGAATTGATTTTTTCTTCCGTGTTGCCCAGGTCGAAATGAGAGTCCACTGCAACGATGTTTACAGTTTCTTCCATCCGCTGGTACGCAACATACTGCGCATAGGTAAGGTCCTGGCTTCCGCCGATGATAATCGGCAATACCGACGCTTTCATCAGTTCCATAACGATCGTGGAAACGGCAGCATAGGTATCACTTAATTTCTCACCCGGCACGAGGTTTCCCAGGTCCACAATTTTGTATGGCATGTCGGCCTTCTTCAGGCTGTACAGGTACTTCCGAACAGCATCAGGAGCCAATGCACATCCTTTGTTTTCCAGCGCGCCGCGGTCTTCGGGAATACCGATGATGGCGATGTGCTGTGCTTCAAAATCAGGGAATGCTCCGCCTTCCAGGAATTTTGGCAAAGCGTATCCCAATGCAGTTTTATCGTTGCCAGACAGGTTTTCCAGTTCGGCATCAAGGGGCTTAAAATAGACGGAAAGGTCCACGAATGTTGATCTTTTTTTGGATTATTTTTTCTTTGCCTTGGTCGGCGCAGCCTTCTTTACAGTGGCTTTTTTTACTGCTGTCTTCTTCACCGCTTTCACGGGGACAGCAGCCTTTTCTTTTGCCGGCGCCTTTGCTTTTGCCTTTGCAGCGGGCTTTTTCGGCTCTTTGAACTCTGCCTTTTTGAAGGTGCGCTTGAAACCTCTTCCCTTGGAAAAGTTCCCTTCGCTGGCAAGCTTATGGATAGCGTCAAGCGTAAGTGTCTCGGCTTCTGTTCCTTTAGGTATACGCAGGTTTTGACCTTTATACGAAATATAAGGACCCCAGCGGCCTTTCAGCACCTGGATGTCTTTCTCTTCTTCAAAAACCCTGATCACACGTTCAGCCAGTGCCTGCCTTCGGGCCAGGATAATCTCAATGGCACGGTCCAGGCCTACTTCATAAGGATCGTCTTCTTTTCCCAGGGAATAAAAGGCGTCTTTATGCCTGGCATACGGACCGAAGCGTCCGATGGATACCACCACTTCCTGCTCTTCGAATATCCCCACGTTGCGAGGCAGTTTGAAGAGATCCATGGCCTCGTCGAATGTAATATTCTCCAGCCGTTGGTTAGATCTCAGTTTCGAATACTTCGGCTTCTCTGTTTCTTCCTGTGCACCCAGCTGAACCATGGGTCCGTAGCGGCCGATACGTACGAGTACCGTAAGTCCTGTCTTGGGATCTTTTCCCAGGATGCGTTCGCCGGTAGCGCGTTCCGATTCCTTTTCTGTCAGCTCTACGGTTTTATGAAACGGACCGTAAAACTCTTCGATCATCTTATTCCACTTCAGCTCTCCATTGGCGATGTCGTCAAATTCTTTTTCTACGTAAGCAGTGAAATTATAATCGAGGATGTCCTTGAAGTTCAGCACCAGGAAATCGGTTACGACAGTTCCGATATCAGTAGGGAACATTTTGTTTTTCTCAGCTCCCGTGATCTCCGTTTTCTGCTGATGTGTAACCACGTCTTTACTTAAGGTGTAAACATGATAACTGCGCTCGCGCCCGGGACGCTCTTCCTTCACTACGTATCCTCTTTTCTGAATAGTGGAGATGGTGGGAGAATAGGTTGACGGGCGCCCAATGCCCAGCTCTTCGAGTTTCTTTACAAGAGATGCTTCCGTATAACGGGGCGGCGGGTTGGTATAACGTTCTGTAGCCGTAATTTCATTGAGTCCGAGTTTGTCGCCGATCTTTACCGGGGGAAGCAGGCCGCTGTCGGCTTCTTCGGTTTCCTCGTCGGAAGATTCCATATATACTTTCAGGAAGCCGTCGAAAATAATAACCTCTCCGGTTCCTGTAAACTTCACTTCGTTCTTATCGTTTTCAACGGTGATGACAGTCTTCTCAAGCACGGCATCAGCCATCTGGGAAGCCATCGTCCTTTTGCGGATCAGGTCATACAGGCGTTGGTCGCGCTGGTCTGCATCGATCACCTCCACCGAAAAATCGGTAGGTCGTATGGCTTCGTGAGCTTCCTGTGCCGAAGCCTGCTTAGTCTTATATTGATGAGGCTCTGAATATTTTGCGCCGTACAGACGGGTGATCGTATTGGCCGCCATTCCCAGTGCTTCGTTGGAAAGATTCACGGAATCGGTACGCATATAAGAGATCTTACCGCTTTCGTAAAGTTTCTGCGCGATGATCATGGTCTGGGCAACCGAATACCCCAGTTTGCGGCTGGCTTCCTGTTGAAGGGTGGACGTGGTAAATGGCGCCGAAGGGGTGCGCTTTCCCGGTTTAACTTCCAGGTTACTAACCGAAAAACGGGCGCCGACGCAGCTCTTCAGAAATTCTTCGGCTTCTTCCTTCGTCGGAAAGCGTTTGGATACTTCAGCCTTGAATGCTTTTCCATCGGCGAGAAACAAACCCACTACCTTGAAATAAGAGCTAACATTATGGCTGTCGATTTCGCGCTCCCGCTCTACGATCAGGCGGACGGCAACAGATTGTACGCGTCCTGCAGAGAGCGAAGGCTTTACTTTTTTCCAGAGGATAGGTGACAGCTCAAAACCTACCAGCCTGTCCAGGATACGGCGGGCCTGCTGCGCATCCACCAGGTTATAATCGATGCCACGCGGATTTTGAATGGCTTCCAGGATGGCTTTCTTGGTGATTTCATGAAAGACAATCCGGCGGGTAGTATCCTTTTTTAAATTAAGTGTTTCAAACAAATGCCAGGAAATGGCTTCCCCTTCGCGGTCCTCATCCGTTGCCAGCCAAACTACTTCCGCTTTTTTCACTGCCTTGGTAAGTTCGTCTATCACCTTCACTTTGTCAGGGTGCACTTCGTATACCGGTTCAAATTTATTTTTCAGGTTGATGCCCATGCCCGACTTCACCAGGTCGCGTACATGGCCGTAACTGGATTTAACAACGAAGTCCTTCCCTAGATATCCTTCTATGGTTTTGGCTTTTGCCGGGGACTCAACTATGACGAGATTTTTGGACATTCGATGGAACGGTTTACAGTTTACGGTTTACGGTTTAAAAGAGTCGGCTTGCTTTTCCCCAGAAGCATCTTTGGCAATTCAATCCGAAAAATTAATACGTGTTTACTGTTTTCCTTTAATGATAAAGTTCTTACTTTTTATCAAACAGTAAACCGTAAACAGTAAACCGTAAACATTTTTACAGGCTGCAAATAAACGCATTTTATTTTTTTACCTGCAAAGGAAAACTTTTGGCAACAAAAATGGAGGAGGCGAAACGGCTGCCATTTACCTATGAAAAACTTCCATTATAAGTTGGAAATAACAGGCTTAGAATATTCCACAGGAACAGGTATTCCATTTAATTTTCATCGGAATGGCAGAACTAATCCGGTGATTTGAGCGAAACTGTTTTGGGTGTAAAATTCTTCGGCTCCAAATTGGATTTTAAATCAAAGATGACCGGTACGGTCAGGAGTACGTTAACTTCACGTCCGTTTAGTTTGCCAGCTTTCCACTTCGGCATGCTGTTTATTACCCGTAAGGCTTCTTCCCCGCAATTTCCCCTGATGACTTTCCGGATTTTAGTATCGCGTATCGTACCATTGGGATGGACCACAAAATTAACTTCTACGGTTCCCTGGATTCCGAAGTCTTTGGCAACCTGGGGATACCGGATACTGTTAGCGACAAACAACTTCATGACAGAACCGCCCGGATGCTGAGGCATTTCATCAACACGCATATATTATTTAAAACGCTCGCTATTGTCGTGAATGGGTATTTCCTGGGCCCGGCAGTCGAAAATCATTATGAAAAGGGCGATCCACAGAATTGAAATCGACTTATGGGATGTCAAGGCTTACCTATTGTATGTGGTAAATCAATGAAATTATACAGCCTTCTATGAAACCGCGCCGTCAACCCCTGCCATCTTGGCAACCTTCCGGTTAAAAGTTATCTTTGCGCCATGTCTTTTGAAGAGAATAAACAAATTGACGAAAACCGCCAAGGCGAGGTTTTTACACAGGATTCTGTCGTCCAGCCGCTTCGCCAGGGATTCGGAACCACCCGCAAATTATTTCTAGAGAGTTATGGCTGTGCCATGAATTTCTCGGACAGCGAGATTGTAGCTTCCATTATGGGTGGGATCGGTTTTGAAACAACGGCCACTACCGACGATGCAGATGTAATTTTACTAAATACCTGCGCTATCCGCGATAACGCAGAGCTTAAAATATGGCAGCGCCTGAAGTCCTTTAAAAATGCCAAGAGGAAAAACCCATCCCTGATTGTGGGGGTATTGGGATGCATGGCGGAACGGTTGAAATCGAAACTGCTGGAACAGGAGAAGTTAGTCGATCTTGTTGTAGGTCCCGATTCATACCGTGACCTGCCGAACCTGATTGCTTCCGTTGAAAGCGGCCAGAAAGCTGTCAACGTACTGTTATCGCGTGAAGAGACCTATGCCGAAATCAGCCCCGTTCGCCTGGGAGGCAATGGCATTACAGCTTTTATCAGCATTATGCGCGGATGCGACAACATGTGTTCGTTCTGCGTCGTGCCATTTACACGTGGCCGTGAACGCAGCCGTGACCCGGAAAGTATCGTAGCCGAAGCGAAAGAACTTTTTGAAAACGGATACCGCGAAATAACCCTGCTGGGCCAGAATGTAGATTCATACCTCTGGTTTGGAGGCGGACCTAAGAAGGATTTACCCGAAGAAGTGGCTGCCCGTGCTTTGGAGCATACTTTACCCGGTGAAGAACAGGCCCGCTATACCACCTTTGCCGACTTACTGGAACGTGTAGCAAAAGTACACCCCGACCTGCGCATACGATTTTCGACGAGCAATCCCCGCGATATTACCACGGCTGTACTGTATTCCATGGCGAAGTTTCCGAACATTTGTAAGAACATCCATCTCCCGGTTCAGTCGGGAAGCAGTGTCGTGCTGGAACGAATGAACCGCGGTTACACGCGTGAAGATTATATCCGCCACATTGAAGACATCCGGAAGATATTGCCCGGCTGCGGCTTATCGACCGATATCATTTCCGGGTTTTGCGGAGAGACGGAAGACGATCACCGGGAGACCCTGACGCTGATGGAATGGTCCGGCTATGAATACGCTTACATGTTTAAATATTCCGAGCGCCCGGGAACCCTGGCTGCCAGGCAATACAAAGACGATGTGCCCGAAGAAACCAAGGCGAGGCGCCTGGCGGAAATCATAGGGATGCAGGCGCGTCTTTCCTTAAAAAGCAACGAACACGATATAAATAAAGTGTGCAGGGTGCTGGCCGAGGCCGTCTCGAAACGATCGGAGCATCATCTGTCAGGAAGGAACGACCAGAACAAGGTAGTCATCTTCCCTCGCGCACAATATAAACCCGGCGATTACGTCAATGTATTGGTGACTGAATGCACCAGCGCCACATTGATCGGGATTATAGCAGAATCATGAACCAAATTTTCTTCAATCGTAAATTCGTACCTATTTGTAATTAGTTTTTTTCATTGGTATATTCAAAATGATTGGCAATTAATACCTATGACAATACTCGAAATAAATACACCCAACAGCTTTGTCTTCATTCGTATATTCGTAATGATTCGTAATTAGTACTTATGAACATACAGGACATAAAAGCACGCTACGGCATCATTGGCGCTTCGCCTTTGCTGGATCATGCCATCAATGTAGCCCGGCAAGTAGCACCCACTGAAATCAGCGTGCTTATTTATGGCGAGAGTGGCGTAGGAAAAGAAGTGTTTCCGCAGATCATACATCACCTGAGCGCAAGAAAGCATGGACCGTACATCGCCGTCAACTGCGGCGCCATTCCGGAAGGAACCATTGACTCGGAACTCTTCGGACATGAAAAAGGTTCCTTTACCGGCGCACACGAAGCCAGGAAAGGTTACTTCGAAGTCATCAACGGGGGTACCATCTTCCTTGACGAAGTGGGCGAATTACCATTGAATACCCAGGTGCGCCTGCTGCGTGTCCTGGAAACGGGTGAATTTATCAAGGTGGGATCTTCCAAAGTGCAAAAGACCAATGTGCGTGTCGTGGGAGCCACCAATGTGGATCTGCTGCATGCCATCGAGCATGGAAAATTCCGTGAAGACCTGTATTACCGGCTCAATACCGTACCCATCCGGATCCCTCCGCTCAGGGACCGAAAAGAAGATATTTACATGCTCTTCCGGAAGTTTGCCTCCGACTTTTCCGATCGTTACAGGGTGCCTGCCCTTAGCATGCTTGCCGATGCCCAAAAAATACTGCACGATTACCGGTGGCCGGGTAATATCAGGCAACTGAAAAACATCACCGAGCAGATGTCCATCCTGGAAAAAGAACGTACCATCAGCGGAGAAACCCTTTTGAAATATTTGCCATCGGCACCGCTCAATACGCTTCCTGTTTTGATGAAAGACGAAATGAAAAATTCTTCGGAATTCAACGAAAGAGAACTTCTGTACAAAGTGCTTTTCGACATGAAGAAGGACATGAACGATATGAAGCACCTCATCAACGAGATCATGCAGCATCCTTCGGCAGATAATTCCATTCGCGAACGCAATTCCACCCTTATGGAAAAGTTTGCCGACTCGAAGACTGAGATTCAGAAATCCAACCCGGTAGTCACTATCCAGCACGATTACCACGATCCGAAAGTTACCGTCACACCTATTGATCATCACATAGAGGTGGAAGAATCCCTGTCGTTGGAAGAAAAAGAAAAGGAGTTTATTAAGAAAGCGCTTACCAAATATAAAGGCAGAAGGAAAATGGCTGCGAAAGAGCTGGGAATTTCAGAACGGACGCTGTACCGGAAGATGAATGAGTATAATATACATTGATGGCAAAAGTAATTGAGGTAATTAAGGTAATTGAGGTAATTCGTTAATTCGTTTTCTTATTCGTTATTCGCTGGTTATTCGTTAATTCGTTTCTTATTCGTTGTTATTCGTTGTTATTCGTTGGGACATGCAAGCCACAAGCAAAAGATTTTTTCAGTTTACGCTATTCAAATTGTCTGTTGCATGTTGTCTGCTGTCTGTTTTTTTCCTGGCTTCTTCCTGCAAGGTTAATTACTCGATGACGGGTGCTTCCATCTCTCCGGATGTGAAGACCTTTAACATAAAATATTTTCAGAAAACAGCGGCTTTAGGACCTGCTTCACTTGGCCAGGTTTTCACCGAGCAACTCAAAACAAAATTTTTGTCCCAGACCACGCTGGCGCCGGTTGACCGGGACGGCGACCTCACATTCGAAGGCGCAATAAACGGATATTCGGTGCAGCCCCTGGCCATCCAGGCCGATGAAACAGCTGCGCAGAACAGGCTCGTGATTACCGTCAACGTAAAATTCACCAACCTGAAAGATGAAAAGCAGAATTTCGAAAGTTCCTTTTCCCGCTATGCTGATTTTAGCAGCAGCCAGAACCTGACAGCTGTGGAAGATGAGTTGATCCGCCAGATCAACGAGCAGCTGGTTGACGATATCTTTAACAAAGCCGTAATCAACTGGTGATGGAAGTACCTGCATTCATATCGATGATCAGGGAGGGAGCCCATGCGAAAGATCTTTCGCAGCTACGGAACTTTATCGATGAATATCCTTATTGCCAGACAGCACGTATCCTATACAGCGGAGCATTGGCCGGAACTGCCGATCTCCAGGCCGAAAAATCGATCCGGCTTTCTGCACTTTATGCAGGCGACCGGATAAAATTCAGACACTATATCGCTTCCTTTTCCGAAGAAAAGAAAGAGATCCTTCATGCTGACAGCAACGCCAACCTTTTCGCGGACTCACCAGCAGAAGTTGCGGAGGTGTCGGTATTCAGCCCGGAAGAAACACCCCATTATGTTCCTGCAGATGATACTGCAGAAAACATATTGGCAACACAGGCCCCACTGCCGGAAGAGCTTTTTACCGGAGACACCGATTCTTTGACGGTCGACGAAAATCCCGTTCCTCCTTTGATTTCAGTCACAGAACCGGTTCGGCCCGCAGCTCCTGTGGATGCGGAGAAAGACATCGCCGATCCGCATGAAATCATCCGCCGGCGTTTGAATGAAATTCTTTCCGGGCGGAAGCCTGCACCGGAAGTTCCGGTAAGTAAGGAGCCGGTAGCTGAGCCGGATATCCCAAATAAGCAGGCAATGCCTTTTGTCCCGGAAACGGAACCGGTGATGCCGGCTGTGGCTGCCGTTGAAGCAGTCACGCTGCCAGAGACCAATGAAAAGAGCCTTCGATCCGACACCGAAGAGGTCATCATTCGTAAAGAGAGGATGCTGATCAAGGATGAGGTGGACAAAGAGGAACTGGCCCATGCCGCCGAAGAAACCATCCTGCAATCACTGGAAGAATTACCATTGCCGGAAAAAGCGCCGGAATCCTATTCTTTTACCGGCTGGCTGAAGAA
>Ga0190274_10001166_pt1 | contig 15486 bp, 12 predicted proteins | sample Popmic531T_FD_133002 | JGI IMG/M metagenome (GOLD analysis project Ga0190274, IMG submission 133002) | Populus adjacent soil microbial communities from riparian zone of Yellowstone River, Montana, USA - 531 T | ecosystem: Environmental > Terrestrial > Soil > Riparian zone | place: USA: Montana...
CGATCCACTCCTGCTCGCGCGCCAGCGTCTTCTGATGCGCCGCGTCCTCGCGGCCCTCCTGCTGCAGCCGCTTCTGCTTCTGGCCGAGCCAGGACGTGTAATTGCCCTCGTAGGGAATTCCCTTGCCGCGATCGAGCTCCAGAATCCAGCTCGTGACGTTGTCGAGGAAGTAGCGGTCGTGGGTGACGATCAGGATCGCGCCCGGATAATTGCGAAGGTGGCCCTCGAGCCAGGCCACGCTCTCGGCATCGAGATGGTTGGTCGGCTCGTCGAGCAGCAGCAATTCCGGCGCGTTGAGCAGCAGCTTGCACAGCGCAACGCGGCGGCGTTCGCCGCCGGACAGCGACGATACGTCGGCTTCGTCGGGCGGGCAGCGCAAGGCTTCCATCGCCTGGTCGACCTTGGAATCGAGATCCCACAGGCCCTGTGCCTCGATCTCGTCCTGCAGCTTGGTCATCTCATCAGCGGTCTCGTCGGAATAATTCATCGCGAGTTCGTTGTAGCGGTCGAGGACCGCCTTCTGCTTGGCGACGCCTTCCATGACGTTCTCGCGAACGCTTTTGTCCGGATCGAGTTCGGGCTCCTGCGGCAGATAGCCGACGCGCGCGCCCTGCGCGACCCAGGCCTCACCGGTATATTCGTTGTCGATGCCGGCCATGATGCGCAGCAACGTCGACTTGCCCGATCCGTTGACGCCCAGCACGCCGATCTTGGCGTCCGGGTAGAATTGCAGGTGGATGTTTTCCAGCACCTTGCGGTTGCCGGGATAGGCCTTGGTGAGACCCTTCATGAAATAGACGAATTGGCGGCCGTTCATTCGCTTTTCGAACCCTTTGGGCAAACCCGGATGAACCGCGCGGATTGCGTCGGAACGGGCGATCTGTGCCTGGAAATGCGGGCTGTAAGTAGCGGCGCGGCGCTCAAAGGGCAAGGCGGGGCGAGGCGGGCGAGCTTGCCCTCGCCTGCCATTTGGATTCTCCCGATTCGCTGGAAAGCCGGTGCCTACGGACAGAAAATCCGGGGAGTGCCGCGATCGGGCGTGCTTTCGCAGCACATACGGCCGCCCTGCGGGAACGGCGACGTGCCGGCCGGGCACGACGCGCGCGCCGGCCGCGACGCACCTCAGAAGCTGAGGCCGATGCCACCGAAACCGATCAGTCCGCGCCGAGCGAATGGCGATCAGGGCGACTTCCTGAAGCTTCTTGCCGTATCACCGGCTGAGGTCGCGCCGGCGCTTCGCGTACGACTCTCCGCTCAGGCGTCGCTGTCCGAGCACGGTCTCGCGCGCGCGCCCGCGGAGCCGGTTCCGGCTCGCGCACAGCTTGCTTCTTGGGTTGAATTTTCGGCGGCGCCGGAATCGCGACACATTGCTCGCCATCGGCTCGCTGTCCGCGGCCACAGACCAGCGGACAAATGCGGCCGCGCTGACCCTTCACCGCATCAAGCGCATCGAGCGAAGCGGTCTTGACCTCCAGCTTGGTGCCGGCGCGCTGATTGAAATCGCTCATCGCCTCTTGCCATCTCGGAGACCAATTGCCGTCGACACGGCCGGCATCGCAGCCGATGCGGCGTAGTTCGGTCTGCAGGTTGCGAGTAACCTCGGCGAGGTCGGGCTTCGCTTCCGGTTCCGGCTCCGGCGTCCTCGCAGCACCGGGCGGCGGCAGCACTGAGATATTCGCAGGCTTCCTCGCTGCAGGTGCAACCGGCGCGGCGGGAGCGCCGCGCACCGCAAGCTTGTCGCGCTGCGCGCGCGCCAGATCCGCGTAGAAGCCCGACGAATGAACGGACAGGAACGAATCCCATGCTTCGCGGGTGCCGACGCGCTCGGCAAATTCGTAATCGCGCAGCGGATCGGCCGCGCCCGGCGGCGGGACGGCCGAAGGCTGAATCACGATCTCGCGCTTCGGTTCGGCCTGTTTCTTCTCGGACACAAGCGTGACCGTTGCGCCGCCGAGAGAACCGGAGACAAACGGCTCCTGCCGCCCGTTGGTGGATTTCAGCACCTCATCGCGCGTGAAGCCAAGCGCGATACGCACATCGCGTCCCGGCACCGTCAGGTGCTTGAGCAGAGCCGCCGTGAACGGACTGTTCGCGGCGCCACCGTCATCGGCGGTGAAACCGGGCTTGGTCGCAAAGGCGATCAGGGTGTCGCTGGTCGCGGGTTCGACCTTGGCGAGGCCGTTTACGACCGCACGGGTAGCGACGGTGCGCTGCATGTTGCGCGTGAACGGATTATCGCGGCACGCGTCGAGAATGATCAGACGCAGGCGCTTGGCCGGTTCCAGCGCGCGCATCAGCCGATCGAGCGAAAGCGATTCATCTTCCACGTCGAAATCGGTCGCGAGCTTGGCATCGACCGGAATCAGGTAGTTGGTGCCATTCACCTCGATGCCGTGTCCGGCAAAGAACAGCACAGCAATCTCGGAGTCGCGGGCGATTGCGGTGAATTCGCGCACGACGCGCTTGAATTCCAGATTGCCAAGATCGGTTTTGGCTTCGACCACTTCGAACCCGGCATCTCGAAACATTGCCGCGATGGCGGCGGCGTCGTTCGGCGGATTGGTCAGCTTCGAGGCATTCTGATAGCCGCCATTGCCGATGACCAGCGCCACGCGCTTTTCGGCGCGCGCCTCGCTCAAGAACAGCGCAAAAGCGGCCATCAGGCCGCACAGCATCGTCGCCAGGCGCTTCATGCCGCAAGCCTCCGCCATTTCCTTGGCTTTGAATACCTTATTCTGCCAGCGCCAGCGGGCGGATAAAAGATAGGTGATACCGGCGCGCAAAAAGGTTCAACCGGTGCCGCGCAAGGGCGGATCGGGTTGCGCGCCTGCCACAGATCGGTATTGCTGTGCCGGCTCAACGCTCCGACAAGAAGGTTCCCCATGCGCTATCGCTGCGCCGTGCTCGACGACTACCAGAATGTCGCACTTCAGATGGCCGACTGGTCCGGCGTGGCAAAGGACATCGACGTCACTGTCTTCAATAAAGGCCTTGGCGGCCCGGATGAGGTCGCACACGCTTTGCAAGGTTACGGCATCGTCTGCCTGATGCGCGAACGCACGCCGTTTCCTCGCGCGGTGATCGAAAAGCTGCCCGACCTGAAACTGCTGGTCACGAGCGGGATGCGCAATGCGGCGATCGACGTGGCGGCGGCAAAGGAGCGCAGGGTCATCGTCTGCGGCACCGAAGGAGCCAAGCATCCGACCGCGGAACTGGCGATCGGGCTGATGCTCGACCTGGCGCGCAACATCAGCGTCGAGAATGCCCGCATGAAGGCGGGCGAACCCTGGCAGGCGACCGTCGGCGCCGACCTGTTCCAGCACACGCTCGGCATTATCGGGCTCGGCAATCTTGGCGCACGCGTCGCCAAGGTGGCGCAGGCCTTCGGCATGAAGGTCGTTGCGTGGAGTCAGAACCTGAAGCCGGAAAAATGCGCCGAACTCGGTGTCGAATACGCTACCAAGGCCGACCTGTTTCAGAAATCCGACTTCATCACCATTCATACGCAGCTATCCGACCGCACCCGCGGTCTGGTCAGCGCGACCGACCTCGCGATGATGAAAAAGACGGCCTACATCATCAACACCTCGCGCGGACCGATCATCGACGAGGCGGCTTTGATCGCGGCGCTGCAGAAAGGCGCGATCGCGGGCGCGGGCCTCGACGTGTTCGATGTCGAGCCGCTGCCGGTGAACCACCCCTATCGCAAGCTGCCGAATGTGATCCTCACCCCGCATCTCGGTTACGTCACGCAGGACGGCTACAAGCTGTTCTATGGCGGCATGGTGGAGGCGATCCGTGCGTGGCTGGACGGCAAACCGATAAGGGTGATTTCCTGACTTGGTCATGGCCGGGCAAAGCCGTCGAAGACGGTGTCGTTGACGCCTTATGACCCGGCCATGACGAACCGGTTCACCCAATCCCGTATCGCCCCGGCGCGATCACATTTTCCGGGTCGAGCGCATTCTTGATGCCATTGCAGGCGTTGCGGTAAGCCGGCATCGCCTGTTGCATGTGGAAGTCGTGGTAATCCACCGGCGCACGGCCGACGAACACGCCGCGCTTGCCGACCGCTTCCGACATTTTCCGGTAACAGGCGTCAGCACGCGCCCGCTCGTCGGCATCCTCGCGATTGAAGGTCATCACGTGCAGGCCGCGCGCAAAGCGCGGCCCGCACACATTCATCACCATGTAATCCATGCCGTGGTCTTCGTAGATGCCGCGGCAGATGGTCTGGAATTCGTTGGCGACCTTGCCGTCCATCGGCGTCCCCGGCAGGAACCACAGATTGCCGCCGCCTGGCCGCCATTTCAGAAGGCCCAATTCGCCGAGGCTCGGAATACCTGAAAAGGCGTTGATCGCGACCTGCAAAGGCGGAATTTTCCCCGCCTCCTCATGCGGAATATAGGTCGCCTTCTTGCTCTGGCCGAAATGATCGACCACGCGCTGGATCATCGGATCGAGCGCCGCCATGCTGGGTCCGTAGAAAGCGCCCGACAAGTTCCAGGCGCCGAGCCCGTGCTTCTTCTGCAACGCTTTGCGGCCCTCATCGCTGATCGATTTCTTGCCCTTGGACGCCGCATATTCGACGCTCTCGCCTTCCGAGCCGCAGAGATAAAGATCGTTCGAGACCCGAAACAGCGTCGGCACGAAATTCGACAGCTTCATTGGCCGGCATAGTTCGACGATCTGTTCGAGATCGGCGTCGTCGGGGAATGCGAAGTGGAAGGAACGCACCACCGGCGGCTTCGGCAACAGCCAGACGCCCATGCGCGTGACGATGCCGTAATTCGACTGCGCGAAAATGCCGTCGAGGATCGGGCCGAAAGAATATTTCGAAGTGTGCCAGTTGGCGAGCGTCTCCGAATCCAGCGCACCGTCGCCGGTGCGAAGCAGGTCACCGTTTCCGAGCACGATTTCGAGGCCGCAGGAAAATCCGAAATGATCGAAATAGGGCGTGTAGCCCGCGCCCTTGTCGAGCGCGTTGCCGATCATGCCGCCCTGCGGCGGGCCAGAGGTCACATCGAGCATCAGCTTATTGCCGCGGCGAACCAGCTCGTCATAAAGATTCTGGTAAGAAACACCCGGCTCGACCACCGCGAAGGCGAGCTTCTCGTCGATCTCCAAAATCCTGTTCATCTTGAAGCCGAGATCGACCACCACCTGCCCTTCGCGCGGCGCCGAGCGCGAGCCGAGCCCGATATTTTGGCCGGTCGAAACCGGATAGAGCGGCGTCTTGTATTGGTTCGCAAGACGAACCACCGCCTGAACCTGCGCCGTCGATGACGGATAGACCACGCCCGCCGGCCGCTTGTCGCCGCCCGCCATCGTGTTCTCGCCGTAGCGGCGAATTGTCTCTTCGGAGCGGTTGACGCTGCCTGACCCGAGCGCCTTCTCGGTCGCGGCGAAGAACGTATCCATCGTGCTCATCTCATCGTCCTCATCATTACCAGAAACCTGAATCGCCCGAAGGCGCTGTTGCGCCCGCTGTCACTTCAACCGCTTTCGGTTTGGGCTGCGGCTCCCGCAGGTTCACGCCGCGCAGGGCGGCCGGCAGCGGCCCGCCGGTTGCCCAGTCGATCAGCGAGACGGTGTGCAGCACCGGCAATTTCGTGTAGCGCCCGATCTGCACCATGCAGCCGAGATTGCCGGCGGCGATAAAATCCGGATCGAGACTTTCCGCATGCGATGCCTTGCGCTGGCCGAGCGTCTCCGCGATCTGCGGCTGCAATAAATTGTACGTCCCGGCCGAGCCACAGCAGAAATGCCTTTCCGGCAGATCGACGACCTCGAACCCGGCCTTGGTCAACAGGTCGCGCGGCGGCGCCATCACGCGCTGGCCATGCTGCAGCGAGCAGGCATCGTGATAGGCGACGCGATAGTATTTGTCGTTCTTCACCTGCAGATCGAGGGACTCGAGAATTTCGGTAACGTCGCGCGTCATCGCACCGATACGTTTGCCGTCCTCGGTTTCGAGCAGATGGCCATAATCCTTCACCGTCGTGCCGCAGCCCGACGCATTCACAACCATCGCATCGACATCCTGCACGCGCGCCCATGAAGCGACATTCTTTCGCGCCAGCGCCCTGCCTTCTTCCTCACGGCCCATATGCAATGGCAGCGCGCCGCAGCAGCCCGCACCCTCCGCGATCACGACCTCGCAGCCATGCCGTGTCAGCACCCGAATGGTGGCAGCATTAATCTCGCCATCGAGCGCCTGCTGCGCGCAACCCGCCAACAGAAGTACACGCAGTCGCCGCGCGCCCGCTGCCGGAAAGACTCGCGGCGACACGAATTCCGTCCGGGCCTCGCGTTGCGCGAGCTGCACCAGATTGGCAAGCCGCTTCGGCAACAAGCTTTCAAAAGGCCGCACGAGCTTCGCAAATCTCATCGCCGCTGCAAAGCGCCGCGGATAGGGCAAGGTCTTTGCCAGCATCAGCCGCAGCATCCGTTCGCCGAGCGGCCGCTGATAGTGCTTTTCGATATAGGTGCGCGCAATGTCGATCAGGTGCGTGTAATCTACCTTGACCGCGCAGGTGGTGACGCAGGACAGACACGACAGGCAGCGGTCGAGGTGATGTACCGTCTTTCGTTCGGGCGCCCCGCCCTTTTCCAGCATGGCGCGGATAAGGTCGATCCGCCCGCGCGGAGAATCGTTCTCGTCGCGGAACAGCACATAGGTCGGGCACGTCGCCGTGCAGAAGCCGTAATGCACGCAGGTGCGCAGGATGCCGTCGGCCTGCCTGATCTCCGGGCGCGCCAGTTGCTGCTCTGTGAATGAGGTTTGCAACGCCTCGCGGCTCCCGTATGGACTGGACCCAGTAGACTGGACTTGGCAATCGCAGCATATTCAGCCCCGGAAATCTTGGTTTTCCGCGCAAAGCCCCTTGGACGACAGCGCAAGCTTCGGAGCCGCAAGGAAAAAGGCGTTATGACGAACAGACACTGGTCCACCCAGGACGTCCCGGCCCGCCACCAATTCGCCTATTGGCGCGAGGCGGTATGCGAGGCGGTAATGAATGTCGCGACCGAAGACCCCGCCGACGACGACTTTTCCGGCAATATCGCCTGCGCCGGCTATGGCGAACTTCGCTTCGCCACCTTCACTTCCTCCGCGCACCGGATCGTGCGGCGGCCCGCCCATATCGGACGTTCCAGCCACGCCCATTATCTCGTCAGCCTGCAGCGCAGCGGCACCGGCCGTATGGAGCAGAATGGCGCTTCCTGCGAATTGCAGGCCGGCGATATCGGAATCGTGGATGGCGCGCGGCCGTTCAGCGTCGCGTTTCCGAATGCAGTCGATCGCGCCATCGCCGTGATCCCGTCGGCGCTGCTGCACAGCCGCGCACCCTGGTTGCGCGATCGCCCGATCGGCGTGATGGCACGCGATCCCGCGCTGCATCCAATGCTGCGCGCAACCATCGAGCGTCTGGCAGGGCCGGATTGCGGCTCGGTTTCGGAAGCGGAATTGCTGGCCGACAATCTGTGCAATCTAGTCGCGCTGCTGACCGCGTGCGCCGATGCCGAGCACAAGGCGGCACAGGCGCGGCTCTCCGATCTCGACCGCATGCTTGCTTTCGTGCGCCGCCATCTCGGCGATCCGGAGCTTTCGCCGCAGACACTCGCCGAACACATGCAGGTGTCGGTGCGCACGATCCACAAGCGCTTCGAGGCCGCCGAAATGTCATTCGGCCGTGCCCTGCTCGACCTTCGGCTGGATGCCAGCCGGCGCGCGCTCGCCGATCCGCGCTGCAGCGGCCTGACGGTGACGCAGATTGCGTATGGCGCAGGCTTCAACGATCTGTCGCATTTCACCAACACGTTCCGTGCGCGGTTTGGTATGCCGCCGGGTGTTTTTCGCCGAAACGCCTCGCTTAGCGCTTAAGCCGGATGCCTCACCCCGTCCTACGCGGGCTTGTCCCGCGTATCCCGCTTAGCTAGGTACCGCGTCAGCCCAAGCGGGATGGCCGGGTCACAGGCGAGCAGCGCGACGCGGTTCTTCGAACGACTATGCCCGGCCATGACCAAATCAAAAATGGGAGAACCACCATGCAGCCGCGCGACCGCATCGCGTTTTCGCCGATCGAGGGACGGCCGCCACTGAAATTCCCGGACGGCGTGCGCATGGTGATCTGGCCGGTGCTGGCGCTGGAGGATTGGGATATCTCGCGCGCGATGGCGCGCATGGTGATCGTGCCGCCGCAATTGCAGCCGCTGTTGCCCGACCATCCGAACTGGAGCTGGCACGAATACGGCATGCGGGTCGGCTTCTGGCGGATGCGCGACATGCTGGAGCGCGTCGGTGCTACCCCGACCGTGACGCTGAACGCCAAAGTCTGCGAAAGCTATCCGCAGGTCGTGCGCGCCTGCATGGAATCGGGATGGGAATTGAACGCGCATGGCTATGAGCAAATTCCGATGCACAAGCTGGAGGACCAGCGTGCCGCGATCCACCAGGCGATGGACGTGATCGAAAAATTCTCCGGCAAGCGCCCGCGCGGCTGGTTCGGGCCCGGACTGACGCAGACTTTCGACACGCTCGATTATCTGAGCGAGGCCGGCATCGAATATATCGGCGACTGGGTGCTGGACGACGAACCGGTGACGCTGAAGACTACGCACAAGCCGGTGGTGGCATTGCCTTATAACTTCGAGGTGCATGATATCGTGATGTTCACCTCGCAATATCATCCCTCGACGCACTTCTATGAGCGCGCGATGGATCAGTTCGACTGGCTGTACCAGGAATCCGCCGAGCGTCCCAAGATCATGGCGATCGCCTGTCACCCCTATCTGTCCGGTGTGCCGCACCGGATCGGACATGTGCAGCGCGCGTTCAAAGAGATTTTGGAGAAGCCCGGCGTCGTGTCCTGGACCGGCGAGAAGATTCTCGACTGGTATCTCGGCCAGCAGAAGGCGGCGTGATGGTGACGCGCATCCGCACAGCTTTCGTCCCGCACGACCTGAAGGCACCGCTCAAGGGTGCAGCAACCGGTCCGCTCGCAGGGCTGACGGTTGCGATCAAGGACATGTACGATATCGCAGGCGAGCGTACCGGCGGTGGCAATCCGGACTGGCTCGCGGCGCAGCAACCCGCGGCGAAAAATGCCGCCGTGGTGCAGAAGCTGCTCGATGCCGGCGCCACCATCATCGGCAAGACCATATGCGACGAATTCTTCTACAGCGTCGCCGGCGTCAACGCGCATTACGGTACGCCGGTCAACCCGCGCGCACCGGATCGCCTGCCCGGCGGGTCTTCGAGCGGATCGGCCTCGGCTGCCGCATCCGACGCCTGCGACTTTGCGATCGGCAGTGACACCGGCGGTTCGATCCGGGTGCCGTCGTCTTTCTGCGGGCTCTATGGCATCCGCACCACCCACGGCCGCGTGAATCTCGCAGGCGCGATGCACATGGCGGATTCTTTCGATGTCGCAGGCTGGCTGGCGAATGGACCCGGCGTATTCCGGCGCGTTGGGCCTGTGCTGCTCGGGGGCGACTCGACCGCGGCGGAAATTTTGAAGCTTATTGTGCTCGACGATGCGTTTGCGCAAGCCGATCCCGAGGTCACAACGCTGCTGAACGAAGCGCTCGCGGCCATGAGCGCCGAATTGCCCAAGCCGTCGCATCAGCGCATCGCGCCCGACAATCTCGATGTATGGCGCGAGGCATTCCGAATCATCCAGGCGCGAGAAATCTGGAGCATCTACGGCGACTTCGTCACCAGCGTGAAACCTGAATTCGGACCCGGCGTCTCCGACCGTTTCGCCTTCGCCGCGACCGTCACCGCTGATGCGGCGGCGCAGGCGCGCGTGATCCAGGAGCGGGCCCGCGACCGTATCCGCTCGATTGCGCAACCGGGCACCTTGCTGGTGCTGCCGACCTGTCCGTCAATCGCGCCGCTTGTCGATGCGCCGAACGAGGTGCATGAATCGTTGCGCACCCGGGTCATGCGCATGACCTGCATCGCGGGGCTGTCGGGATTGCCGCAGATTTCGCTGCCCATCGGAACGATCGGCGGATGCCCGATCGGGCCTTCCTTCGTCGGCTGGGCGGGTGGTGACGAAGCTTTGCTCGATCTGGCGGTGAAACTGTCACGCTATTGCGGAATTGAAAGCTAATCGAAAGCTAGCAGCGAAGCCGGCGGGAAAATTCCCGCCGGCTTTTGCCACCGCGAAATCAGTTACCGCAAGTCCGGGTCGATCAGCGGTTCGTCGTTGTGATGCTGCACATGCGGCCGCACATTCGTACCGCGTGATCGCGCGAAGGCCCCACGCGCATCCTGCGGGACCGCGGCGTATGGCGCACCATTGTACGTCCGGACCGAAGGCGTGTTGCCGTGATAGCCGGAAAGCAGGTCTTCGTTGCCCGCCGCATTGGCGGCAGCGGCAACGGCGACAAACGACGCGGCGATCAGAGCGGTTTTGATGGTCTTCATTTCTTAGTCTCCTAGTTCTCCAGAAGCGGACCTCAACGTGAGCATCCGTTCACCTGGTCGCCGACAACTAAGGGTGCAATGCGGTATCGCCAATCAAGCGGCCGTGATGACGATTTGGTCGCGCATGACATGCGCGTGACTCACGATTGCGCGTCACACGGAAGCCATCGAATGTTTCTGCGACGAAAGTTTGCGCGAACAGATTGTGGCGAGCTGGCGTGGGAAATTTCTTAACGCGCGCGAGTAGTTCCTTCGCGCAAACTGTGCGCACGGAGTCAATTGTCCCTGCAAAACGCCGGTCAAATGGATCGAAGAATGCGCGTCGCGCCTCTTCTAGAATTGTTCCGAATGTGTCGCAGCGCGTGCGAGCGCCCTCTCCGCGAGAACCTGGGCACATCCATGATACCGGCCGACATCACGCTACAGCGCCAGCGGCATCACATGGCAGACGAGACATGATGCTGATGCATATCGGATTCCTTAGGCGAGCCATCAAAGGTCGCATCGATCAACGCCACAATGTCTGCACGACGGCGCGGCCATTGCTCAAGCGGCACGCAGGCTGCGACATAGCGGTCCGGGCGCAGCACGAACACATGCCCTGCCGGAATAGCTGACCAATCCTGCGCCTCGCTTTCGTGCAAAAGCGTGACGCCTTCGGGCACAGACGATGAATCGTCCCGTGGCGCGACGATGACTGCCTTCGGGCGGATATTGCCGAAGTCGATCTCGGAAAGGCCGAGTATCTCGGCGTCATCCGACACGCCCCGCATCAGGATTGAAAAGCTCTGCCCCAGCGCGTCGTCGAGTGCGATGATCGTGCCATCCTCGAGCAACACATTCGGCTGGGGGAACAGCCGCCCGACCAGGGTTCGTCGCGCGCTACCGCCGTCCGGCAGCAGAAAGCCGTTGGCGAAGCGCGGCGAAGGCTTGAACTTCATCTGCGCGAAATAGTCGCGCGCCGGCGGATAAAGCCCAAGCAGCCGAAATCCGTTCTGCACCACGAGGGCCTCGGCCTGGCTGCGCGGCGCCATAATTCGGCCAAGCCGCAACGCCATCTCGATCATCGAGCCGACATGATCGCGCCGCTCTACTTCGTAACTATCGAGAAGGCGCGGTCCAAGCTCGCCGCGCACGACCGCGGCAAGCTTCCAGGCGAGGTTGTTGGCGTCGCGCAGCCCGCTATTCATGCCCTGCCCGGCGAAAGGCGGCGTCAGGTGAGCGGCATCGCCTGCCAGGAACACACGGCGATTGGACCAGCTTTCGGCGATGCGCGCATGAAAGGTGTAGATCACCTGCCGCACCACGCGGCTGCCGGGCGCGGCGTCATGCGTCGCCATCAGATGCTGCACGGTGTCGGATTTCAGGAAATCCTCGTCGCGCTCATGCGGGTGCAGATAGAATTCGTAGCGGCGGGTCTGGTCCGGACCCGGCAGCGCGATACAGGGCCGCGCCACATTGCAGAACACGACGGTGTGGCGCGAACTCGTCGGTGAATTGGCAAGGTCGACGATCAGCCAGCGCTCCGCAAAAGTCGAACCGCCGAGTGCGATGCCAAGCGCCTTGCGCACTCCGCTCGAAGCGCCGTCACAGCCGATCAGATAATCGCATGTGATGCATGCCTCGCCATCATCCGGTTGCCGGACCTGGAGCGCGATGCCGTCGTCATATTGCGTGAAGGACAGCAATTCATGCTCGAAGGCAGCCGTGACATAGGAAAATCGCGAGAGCGCCTCGCGCAATTGCCGCTCCAGAATGGGCTGGCGGAAGGCATTGCGGCGTGGAAAGCCATAGGGCTGGCCGGCCGGCTCAACCTTGGCGAAGCAAATGCCGTCGGCCGTGAAATAATGCGAACCATAGCCTGCGACGGTCTGCGCAAACACTTCGTCGGCAATGCCGGCGGCCTGCATGGTGCGAAGCGACTCGTCATCGATCGAGACCGCGCGCGGCTCCTGAACGGTCGAGGCGTGCCGCTCGATCAAAAGGCAGTCGATGCCGTACATGCCGAGCAGGTTTGCGAGCGTGAGTCCGGTCGGCCCGCCGCCTGCGATCACCACCGGATAATGACTGCGCAGATCCACGCCTGCGCTCACGACTTGATTCTTCGGCGCGCACCGGATTTCGGCAGTGCGCTTCCGTCGCGCATGCGTTCGATCTCTCGCGCGGCATTGACCAAGGCTGCCTTCAGCCGGCTCATGACGACCTCGCTCGCACGCGGCGTTTGCAGCACAATGGAGACGGAGCCCGCGATGCGGCCGTGGCTGTCGAACAAGGGGGCCGCAATCCCGATGCGGCCGGGATCGACCTCGCCGAAGCCCGTTGCGATTCCGGTCTTGCGAAGCGCCAGCATCGACGCCTTGAATTGCTCGAAGCTTTCACCGAGGCCGGCCGTGGCGATATCGCGCCGGTGATCGTGCCAGATATCGGCAAGGGCGCGCGGCGGCAGATGGGCGAGGATCACCTTCGATGTCGCGCCGCGAATCAGCGGGCGGCGCGCGCCGCGCTCATACGAAGAGACGGCGTGGTCGGCCTGATTGGTCTCCTCGTGGATACACATGACCTGCTGGCGGAAATAGCGGCAGAGCAGCACCGTCGCCGGCTGCCGCACGCGCTTGAGTAGGCGCACCATGACCGGGCGCGCAATCTTCAAAACCGGATCGGCGGAACGGATCTGCCGGTCCAACTCAACGATCGCCGGGCCGAGCACATAGCGGTTGCGCTGCAGCCGCTCCAGCATGCCGGAGGCGACAAGGGCATTGAAATAGCGATAGCCGGTCGCCAGCGACACGTTGAGCTTGCGGGCGGCGCGCTCGGGCGACCATACCGGTTGGCCGGGGGTATAGAGCGAGAGCACGCTTAGGACTTTTCCGGCGCTTTTCATCACGGACTCGAACGACGCGCCGTGAATGTACGCCATCTTTCATGTCTTCACCTCCCCTGAAAAAGGGAGGTCGGCTGCCGAAGCGAAGCTGAGGCAGTCGGGTGGAGGTCAATCCGTTCTTGCTAAAGGACCCCCTCCCCGTTTCAGGGGGGCGGGAATGAGAGGCCGGTGCCTACACCCTCACCACATTGCGAATGCGCATGATGCCGATGGATTCGATATCAATCTGCTCGCGCACGCTGGCGTCTGCGCGATCCCGCGCCTGGTCGCGTTCATCGAGCAGTTCGACTTTCTTCAATTCCTCGAACGCCTCCGCCAGCGCCGCCTTCGCATCGTCAAGCTGCAGCCGCAGATCCTCGACCGAGTGCTTCAGGTTCTCGCGCCGCTGATTGGCGGCCTTGGCATAGGTCGGATAGGCGAAATGCCCGGGATCCTGGATACCGGCACGGTCCTGCTCGGCCTTGACCTCGCGATCGAGTTCGACGGTCATCCGATCGAACTCGGCAATCATGGTTTCAATCTGCACGGTCCGGCGGCGCTTCTCGTCCACCTGGAATTTCCGCAAGCGGATCAGCGTCTCACGCGACTTCATCGACACATACTCCCCGAAGCCCCAACGGGTAACAGCGCTGCACGACAAACGTGCAGCCACCCCACATATCCGGGGGATTGTGAAGACCTATCGTTATTTTTGTGTTTCCAAACCGCGGAGAATTGCCGCAAGCCGCTGATATGGCTCAGCCAACATGGTTGCTTGCCTGTGCGATGGCCGGGCGAGTCCGCCTCTGGCTGACAGGCGGCTCGCGTCGCGAGCTAACCGTTGGCCGCGAGTAGTTCTCCGGCCGACAACCCTCGCCTCACTTCAGGCTGCGGCAAAAAGAGTCGTAGGATCTGTCAGCGTAAAAAAATCGCGGCCCGTGTCGCGAAAACATCCCGCAGCTGCGAAGGGCGGACAGGCCGTCTCGACCCATCCAACGCCTCCGAATTCTCGAACCCCCGGCTTCGGCGAGCGGAGGTCCGGCAGAATTGGACAATCTGCTTATTCAATGCCTTCACGAAATCCTATCTCGCGGCCACGACTTTAACGGTGTGTTTACCCGGGTCGTTAATCATTGCGACACCGTTCTTGCGACGGTACGGGCGGTTCACCTTCGGTCGTTTTCGAAGGCGGATCGCCGGAGTCGCTTAAAACCGACTCTTGAAGCGGAACATGAACCTGCGTCTGGGGGCAAAAGCTGTAACCCGGTAATAATTTAGGCCGATTCACCTGAACCAGCCTAGAGAACACTTGCGAACCGGAATCAGCATTTGTTAACCATAGCGGGGGTAACGTTCCCGAATCGTATTGTTGCAAGGCGTTTGAAGGGCCGCCGCTCCGGCGTGCCGTCTTTGGCCCCGCAGCGGCGAAAGAGGGGACTGGCATGCGCGTTTTGCTGATTGAGGACGATAGCGCCACAGCGCAGTCGATCGAGCTGATGCTCAAGTCCGAGAGCTTCAACGTCTACACCACCGATCTCGGTGAGGAAGGCGTCGACCTCGGGAAGCTTTATGATTACGACATCATCCTTCTCGACCTGAACCTGCCCGATATGTCGGGCTTTGAAGTTCTGCGCTCGCTCCGGGTCGCGAAGGTAAAGACCCCGATCCTCATCCTGTCCGGCCTGGCCGGCATCGAGGACAAGGTCAGAGGCCTCGGCTTCGGCGCCGACGACTATATGACCAAGCCCTTCCACAAGGACGAATTGGTGGCGCGCATCCACGCGATCGTGCGGCGTTCCAAGGGCCACGCCCAGTCCGTCATCAATACCGGCGATCTGGTCGTCAACCTGGACCAGAAGACGGTCGAGGTTCACGGCTCGCGCGTGCACCTGACCGGCAAAGAATACCAGATGCTCGAGCTGCTCTCGCTGCGCAAGGGCACGACGCTGACCAAGGAGATGTTCCTCAATCATCTCTACGGCGGCATCGACGAGCCGGAATTAAAAATCATCGACGTATTCGTCTGCAAGCTGCGCAAGAAATTAGCCAGCGCCGCCGACGGCGAGAACTACATCGAAACCGTCTGGGGCCGCGGCTATGTGCTGCGGGAGCCGACCGAGGAAGAAAGCCGGATCCCGGCCTAGATGTTTACCTCCACGTTGCGAGCCTGAGCGCTCTCCAAACTGAAAAC
>Ga0190274_10001167_pt1 | contig 15480 bp, 15 predicted proteins | sample Popmic531T_FD_133002 | JGI IMG/M metagenome (GOLD analysis project Ga0190274, IMG submission 133002) | Populus adjacent soil microbial communities from riparian zone of Yellowstone River, Montana, USA - 531 T | ecosystem: Environmental > Terrestrial > Soil > Riparian zone | place: USA: Montana...
CCGAGCCGAGATCGACGAAGAACGGATCGTCGCTCTGGCCGGCGAACGCCTTGATGCCGCCGGGCAGCTGCTGAACGGCGGCCTGCATGAGCGAGCCGTAGTTCGGGGTCGAGCGCGGCCCGATGTTGACCGGCGTCGTCGGCAGGTTCCTGCCGAGGACCGTCGACTTCCGGTTCTGGATCCGCTTGACCGTGTAGTACTGCGGCTGGTTCCAGTCGGGATCCGAGAGCGTGTCGATCGGGCCGGTGTTGTAGAGGAAGGTGTTGCCGTTCCGCGTCACGGTCCGGAAGTCGAACTGGTACGTCACGTCCTCCCGTCCGTCTCCGGTCGAGTCCACCTTCAGCTCGTAGAGCACGTCGTCGCCGAACGCGTTGAAGTTCGGCCCGCCGGCGGGCTCCTCGAGCGGGATGTAATTGGCGACGATCGTCACCGTGTCGGGCCGGTCCGGGCTCACGAACGCGTACACGTCCGTGTTGTCCGCCGACGGGTCCAGTGCGATCCTCGGTGCCTCTCGATGGCTCGAGGCAGGGGCCGCGTCGGGGCCCGAGCCGCGCACGAGCACGGCTGCGAGCGCAGCGAGGGCGAGCACCCCGATGAGCGCAATGCGTCTCATTTCCTCTCCTCCGTGGGGGGTTGAACGCGCCCTATTCGGTGGAGGCGACCGAGCGGTTCGGGTGAGTTTCCGAACCGATCGGCCTCGCGCGGCGAATGCCGGTCATGGCTGCCGTGTTAGCGTTGCGCACGCCTCGCAAGGGGCGGGGAATCATGGCTCGAGGGCTCGCTCACCTCTCGGACGAGGCGCTTGTCGCGCTCGTCGCGCGCGCCGACGAAGAGGCTCTCGCCGAGCTCTACGACCGCTTCAACCGCGTCGCCTACGGTCTGGCGCTGCGCATCGTGCGCGACCCTGCACTCGCCGAGGATGCCGTCCAGGAGGGCTTCCTGGCCGTCTGGCGCTCGGCCGCCCGGTTCGTCGCCGAGCGCGCGAAGGCGAGCACGTGGATCCTCACGCTCGTCCACCGGCGCGCGGTCGATCTCGTCCGTCGCGAGCAGCCGCGGCGGGCCGAGCCGCTCGAGAGCGCCCCGCAGCAAGCCGGGGAGGACACCGAGGACGAGGCGTGGCTTCGCCTGCGGCGCGCGCGGGTGCAGGAGGCCCTCAAGCGCCTGCCTGACAAGCAGCGCGAGGCACTCGAGCTCGCGTACTACGGAGGCTTCACCCAGTCCGAGCTGGCCGACCGCCTCGGCGAGCCTTTGGGCACGATTAAGAGCCGGATGTTCTCCGGCCTGGCCAATCTCCGCGACCTGCTCGCGGAGGACGACATCGAGAGAGAGCAATGGAAAGAACCGAGATCCACGAGCTGAGCGCCGCCTACGCCCTCGACGCCCTGGGCCCCGAGGAGCTGGACGAGTTCGAGAGGCACCTCGCGCACTGCGAGGAATGCCGCGAGCACGTCGCCGCGTTCCAGGAGACCGTCGCGGAGCTCGCCTACGACACCGACGCTCCGGCGCCGTCTCCCGCCCTGCGGAACCGCGTGCTCGCCGACGCCCGGCGCGAGCAGCCGAAGGTCGTCGCCATGCCGGCGCGTCGCCGCTGGGCGTTCCCGGTCGCAGCGGCGGCCGCCTTTGCCGCCGGCTGCGTCGCGCTCGGCCTCGCGTTCTGGGCCTCGGACCTCGCGCAGCAGCTCGACGACGAGCGCGCCGCCCTCCACCGCGCCGACGAGGTCGTGATCGCTCTCTCCGACCCGACGAGCACCCGGATCCCGCTCGACGGCGCCGACGGCATCCTCGTCGTGAAGCCCGACTCGTCCGAGGGCTGGGTGCTGGTGAACGGCCTCGACGAAGCGCCCGAGGGAAAGACGTACGAGGCCTGGGTGATCGAGGAAGGCGAGGCGACCGCGGCCGGCCTGTTCTCCGGCGGCGGCGAGCGGACGGTCGTGCCTCTCACCGAGCCCGTTCCCGAGGGCGCGATCGTCGCTGTCACGGTCGAGGAGGCCGGCGGCGTCGAGCAGTCCACACAGGACCCGATCTTCATCAGCGAGCAGGCCGCGTAGCGTCCTGACGATCCCGGCCCGTCGCTAGACTCCTTCCTTCGTGCTCTTCGGAAGGCGTAAGCGCGGCGTGCGACAACGTCGCCGCCGGATCCGCAAGCTCAGATTCCTCGCTCTCGTCACCGTCGTCGGCTTCGTCGCGGCGGTGTCGTTCACGTTCGGCCTCGTGAGCTCGATCGCCAGCGAGCTGCCGCAGCTCGAGCCCGGCAACGAGCGCCGCACCGAGCGCCTCGGCTACATCTACGCGTCCGACGGAAAAACCGTGCTGGCGGTGCTGCGCGGCTCGGAGAGCCGCGTCGTCGTCGATTCGGAGGAGATCGCGCCCGTCATGAAGCAGGCGATCGTCGCCGTGGAGGACCGGCGCTTCTGGGAGCACCAGGGCGTCGACATCCGGGGCATGGCCCGCGCGGTGTGGGCCGACATCCGCTCGCAGACGATCGTGCAGGGCGGCTCGACCATCACGCAGCAGTTCGTCAAGAACCAGTACACGAAGCAGGAGCGCACGATCAGCCGCAAGCTCAAGGAGGCCGCGCTCGCCTGGCAGCTCGAGCAGCGCTGGTCGAAGGACCGGATCCTCACCTCGTACCTGAACACGATCTACTTCGGGAACGGGTCGTACGGCGTCGAGATGGCCGCGCGCGTGTACTTCGACAAGCACGCGGACGAGCTCGAGCTGCACGAGGCGGCGCTGCTGGCCGGGCTGCCGGCGAACCCTGGGTCCTTCGACCCGGCCTCCAACCCGGAGGTCGCCAAGGCGCGGCGCAAGACCGTCCTTCGCCTCATGCTCGAGCAGGGGCTGATCAAGGAGGACGACTACCGCAAGGCGGATGCTGCGCCCCTCCCCCCGCCCGACCAGATCGGGCTGCCGGGCTCCGGGAAGCGCGTCCAGTACTTCGCGGAGTACGTGAAGCAGCAGCTCACCCCCTACTACGGCTCCGGCGAGGTCTTCGGGGGCGGGATGAAGATCTACACGTCCATCGACCTCGAGCTGCAGCAGCTCGCGCGCGAGGCGATCGACAAGTGGCTCACCGACCCCGACGGGCCGACCGCGGCGCTGGTCGCCATCGACCCGCGCGACGGCAAGGTCCTGGCCATGGTCGGCGGCGAGAGTTTCCGCAAGAGCCAGTTCAACCTCGCGGTGCAGGGCGAGCGGCAGACGGGCTCCGCCTTCAAGCCGTTCGTGCTCACCTCCGCCCTCGAGCAGGGCATCTCGCCGCAGACCGTCTTCGAATCGGAGCCGACCACGATCAACCTTGGGGACAAGCTCTGGTCGGTCGCGAACTACGAAGGGTCGTACCTGGGCCCGATCGACCTCACCGAGGCGACGATCCATTCCGACAACACCGTCTACGCGCAGCTGACCGCCCAGGTCGGGCCAAAGAACGTCGCCAGAACGGCCCACCGGCTCGGCGTCACGCGGCCGCTCGACGACTACTTCGCCATCGGGCTCGGCGTCGAGGCGGTCAGCCCGCTCGAGATGGCGCGTGCGTTCGCGACCCTCGCCTCCGGCGGCAAGCGCGTGGACGGGAGCGTGCTGGGCAACCTGCCGCGCGCCGTCCTGCGCGTCGAGCACGACCGCCGGGCGGACTCGAACGACGCGGTCCCCAAGCAGGTCGTCGATCCGAACAACGCGGCCATCGTGAACTCGATCCTCCAGGGCGTGGTCACGGAGGGCACGGGTGAGCGCGCGGCGCTCGACGATCGCCCCGTCGCCGGCAAGACCGGCACGACGGAGAACTACGGCGACGCCTGGTTCGTCGGCTACACGCCGCAGCTCGCCGTCGCCGTCTGGGTCGGCTACCCGCATCGCCTGAAGCCGATGGAGACCGAGTACAACGGCGACCCGGTGGCCGGCGGGACCTTCCCGTCGCTCATCTGGAAGACGTTCGCGAAGACGGCGCTCGACCATCTCGAGGAGCCCCCGGCCTACTTCGACTCGCCCGTGTACGACGAGGCCGCGCCGCTCACCGTCGTCTACCGCAACAGCAAGTGGTACCTCGACAACGGCAATTGCCGGGACGCCAGGCAGATCCTCTACTTCGTCGGCTCGGGCCCCGACCAGCCCGCGCCGTGCAAGCCGAACGAGGTCGACGTGCCCGCCGTCGTCGGGGCACGTCGGGAGGTCGCCGAGGACCGGCTTCTCTCCATGCCGCTGACGCCGGAGATCGTCTGGCGAAAGGCCGAGCCCGGCGAGCGCCTGGGGATCGTCACCGAGCAGATTCCCGCGACCGGCACCCTCTCGTCGTGGAGCACCGTGAAGATCGTGCTCCCGCGCGCGCCGAACGGTCGCATCCCGGACGTTGTCGGCCTCACGCTCGAGCAGGCCCGCAACCGCCTCGCCAGGCGCAGGCTCGCGGGCACGATCCGCGCCTACGCCGACGGCGCGCCCGCGGGCAGGGTCCTCGCGCAGTTCCCCCGCGCAGGCCGCGCCGCCGTGCCGAACATGACCATCAGGCTGGTCGTCGCGCGCGGTTGACGCACGCCCCTGCCGGTGCAAGAGTCGCGCCGGCCACAACGGGAGGTGTTATGGAAGCGTCCGTCGCAGCAGTCCCCACCGGCAACACCGGGCCCCTGGGCAAACGCCGGGGAGTCGGTTTCGTGATCCTCTTGCTCATCGTCACGATCGGCTTCTACGGCTTGTACTGGGTGTTCAAGACGCAGGAGGAGATGAAGCAGCACACCGGAGACGGTCTCGGAGGCGTCCTCGGCCTCGTGATCTGGATCCTGCTCGGCGCCGTCAGCGCCTTCGTCATCCCGTCGGAGGTCGGGAAGATGTACGAGAAGGACGGACGCCAGCCGCCGGTCAACGGTTGGACCGGGCTCTGGCTCTTCCCGTTCGGCGTCTTCATCATCCCGGCGATCGTCTGGTTCGTGAAGGTTCAGGGCGCGCTGAACGACTACTGGGAGGCCAAGGGGGTGCCCGCTCCCTAGCGGAGCGCCGCCAGCGGGCGGCTGAGGAAGCGCGAGCCGGCCACGCCGTAGCGCCACGGGAGCTCGGCCGCGCTCGTGATCCCGATGCGCGGGCCGCGTGCGACGGGCACGGGCTCGGCGCCTGCGCTCAGGGCGAACGGCCGCCGGTCGAGCGCAGCGCCGTCATGATCCGCTGTGACCCCGAGCGCCTGGCATAGGCGGCCGGGGCCGGCGCACAGGAGTCGCTCAGCCTGGAGGCCGCGGCGGGCCCGCATGGAGTCGATGCCCTCGGTCGGCTCGAGCGCGCGGACGAGCACGGCCTCCGCCACGCCCTCGCCGCCGCAGACGAGGTTCAGGCACCAGTGGATCCCGTACGACCGGTAGACGTAGGCGTGGCCGGGCGGGCCGAACATCGACCGGTTGCGCGACGTCTGACCGCGAAAGCCGTGGCTCGCCGGGTCCTCGGCGTCGTAGGCCTCGACCTCCACGATGCGTCCGCCGACGCCGTCGACGAGGAGCGTGCAGCCGACGAGCTCGGGCGCGACCTCGTGCACGCTCCGCGCGAAGAACTCGCGCGCGAGCGCGGTCAAAACAGCTGCTCGTCTTCCGCCGGCTTCGAGCTCGCCTCGAGCAGCTTGCGCGCGCGGCGGCCGAGGTCGCCGAGGTCGACCCTGCCCTTCTCCGCGTCCGCGGCGATCCGCTCGGCGAACGCGAGCGCGTCGTCCAGGAGCTTCGAGCCGGCAGCCACGTCCTGGCCCATGTCGTGGAGGATCGTCCGCTCCGTGCGCGAGGCGATGATGGGCGCGGGAATGCCGTCCACCCACACCTGCGTGCGGCTCCCCCCTCCCCTGTCCTCGCCGCGGATCGGCTCGAGCGCGTAGATCTTGTCCGCGCGGACGTACTTGCCGAACCCGAGGAAAACCATGCGGGGCGAGGCGTCGGCCATGCGCTGGATTATCGCAAGCTCAGGAGATCGCTCGGCCCAGGACTTCGACGACCCGTTCCTGGTCCTCGGCGGGCAGGCGCGCGTGGAAGGGGAGCGCGAGCGTGCGCGCGCTCGTGTCCTCTGAGACCGGGAGCATCCCCTCCCGATGGCCGAAGCGCTCGCGGTAGAACGGCTGCAGGTGGATGGACGGGAGGTAGGGCTTGCTGGCGATGCCCTCCTCGCCGAGGCGGGCCATGACGCCGTTGCGGTCGATCCCGCGCGCGAGCTTGACGACGTAGACGAACCAGGAGCGGCGATGGTCCTCGTCGTCGGCCAGCGGGGCCTCGACACCGTCCACGCCGGCGAGCAGGTCGCCGTAGCGCTTCGCCACCTCGGCCCGCGCCGCGAGGATCTCGTCGAGCCGCTCGAGCTGGGCGAGCCCGAGCGCGGCCGAGAGGTCGTCGAGGCGGTAGTTGTAGCCCAGTCGCGCGTGCGTGAGCCATTCGCCGGAGTCGCTGCGTCCCTGGTTGGAGAGGCTCTTCAGCAGCGCCCACTCCTCCTCCGAGCCGACCGCCACGGCTCCACCCTCGCCCGTCGTCATCTGCTTGTTGGGGTAGAAGGCGAAGACCGCCGGGTGCCCGGAGGAGCCGACGGGCCGGCCGCGATATTCGGCCCCGAGCGCCTCGCAGGCGTCTTCGACGATCGCGAGGCCGTGCCGCTCGGCGATTGCCTCCAGCTCGGCGAGCTCGGCCGGGTAGCCGAAAATGTGCACCGGGAGGATGGCCTTCGTCCGCGGCGTGATCGCCGCCTCCACCGCAGCCGGGTCGAGGTTCAGCGTGTCGGGGTCGATGTCCGCGAAGACCGGCGTCGCCCCTTCGTAGAGCGCACAGTTCGCCGAGGCGACGAACGAGAACGGTGTCGTCACGACCTCGTCGCCGGGCTGGATGCCGGCCAGGCGCATGCAGAGGTGCAGCCCCGCCGTCCCGCTCGAGACCGCGGCCACGCGGGGAGCGCCCGCGCGGGAGGCCAGCGCCTCCTCGAAGCGGTCGATCATCGGGCCGAGCGACAGCTGCCCCGAGCGCAGCGTCTCGACCACCAGCTCCTCCTCCCGCCCGTCGATCCAGGGGGCGGACAGAGGGATCCGCTGCGTCAAGACCCCGGTGCCGCCGGCGTCTTCTCGGCGTACTCGAGCCAGCGCGACCACCGCTCGTCGCGACCGCGGACGACGTCGAAGAACGCGTCCTGGATCGCCTTTGTCACCGGCCCTGGCGCGCCGACCTCGTGGTCGTCGACCGACCTCACGGGCGTGACCTCGGCGGCCGTGCCGCACATGAAGACCTCATCCGCGAGGTAGAGGTCAGAGCGGATCAGCTCGCGCTCGTGGACCGCGTAGCCGAGGGCCTGGGCGATCTCCATCACCGTCTCGCGCGTGATCCCGGGCAGGATCGAGACGGAGAGGTCGGGCGTGGAGATGATCTCGTCCTTGACGATGAAGATGTTCTCGCCGGAGCCGTCCGCGACGCGCCCGTCGTCGGTGAGGAGGATCGCCTCGTCGTAGCCGGCGCGGGTGGCCTCGATGACCGCGAGCATCGAGTTCAGGTAGATGCCTGTCGCCTTGGAGACGTGCGGGATCGTGTTCGGCCCGACGCGCTTCCAGGACGAGATCTTCGCGCGAATGCCCTTCTCGAGCGCGTCCTCCCCGAGGTAGGCGCCCCAGCGCCACGTCATCAGGACGACGTCGACCGGATTCGTGCCCGGGTGGACGCCGAGCTCGCCGAAGCCGTAGAAGGCGATCGGCCTGATGTAACAGTCCGAGAGCCCGTTCACGCCGATGAGCTCGTGGGTCGCCGTGCGCAGCTCCTCGACGGACTGCGGAATCTCCATGTGCAGGAGCTCCGCGGAGCGGTGCAGGCGCGCCAGGTGGTCCGTGAGGCGGAACACCGCCGGTCCGGACTCGGTCTCGTAGCAGCGGATCCCCTCGAACACTCCCGAGCCGTAGTGCAGCCCGTGCGCGCCGACGTGGACCTTGGCGTCGGCCCAGTCGACGAGCTCTCCGTTCATCCAGATCTTCTCGGTCGCTTGCATGGCTCGAAGGTTACTCCACGGTCACGTCCGCGGCCCGGGCACGGGCCAGGCGGACGAGGTCGTTCGGCGCGAGCGCAGCCATGTGTCGATGCGAGCCTGCGCCGATCCAGACCACCTCGTGCACGAGCAGCGCCCGGTCGATGAGCACCGTCTCGATCCCCGGGAGCGGGAAGGGCGCGACCCCGCCCGGAGGGAAGCCGGTCACGTCCTCGACGGCGTCGGGGCGTACGGACTTCACGCGCTCTCCGCCGGCAAGCGCGGCGACCTTCTCGGTGTCCGCGCGCTTGTCGCCGGGAACCATGACCACGATCGCACGGCCGTCGCACGAGAAGACGAGCGTCTTGACGATCTGCTCCACCGGCGAGCCGGCCGCGCTGGCCGCATCCTCGGCGGTGGGCGTGCCTTCGCCGAACTCCTCGATCCGCGCCTCGACGCGGCTGTCGTGAAGAACGCCGGCGACCCGCCGGACCGGCTCGGGCCAGTTATCCATTCGACCTCTCCAGCACGATCGCGCGTGGGTCGAGCAGTCCGGGCTCGGCGCGGATGCGCTCCAGCAGGTCGGGCGTGATGGGGCTGTCGAGCGTGAGCACCATGAGCGCCCGGTCCTTGGGCCGGTTCCGGGACACGGCCATGTTGGCAATGTTGATGTCCGCCTCGCCTAGCAGTGTCCCGATGCGCCCGATGCGTCCCGGCCGGTCGTCGTTGACCACGAACAGCATCAACGGCTCGAGCGCGATCTCCACCTCGTAGCCGAGGGCGCGCACGAGGCGCGGCTCGAGCTCCGAGCCCATGACCGTGCCGACGACGTTGAACTCCTCGCCGCCGGCGACCGCGGTCACCGCCACGAGGCTCCGGAAGTCGCGCGACGCCGGCCGGCGCTCCTCGCGGACCTCGATCCCGCGCTCCTGCGCCACGAGCGGCGCGTTGACGTAGTTGACCGGCTCCTCGACGCGGCCCTGGAAGGCGCCGTTGAGCGCGGCCACGGTGAGGAGGCGCGTGTCGCGCTCGGCCAGCTCGCCGAGGTAGGTGAAGTCGAGCCGCGCCGCGTTACCCCCGGCGAGCTCGACCGCCAGCGCCCCGAGCTGTGCGGCCAGGGGGAGGAAGGGTCCGAGGACGTCCATATCCTCCGCGGACACCCCGGGGACGTTCACGGCGTTGGTCACGAGCCCGCCCTCGAGCGCGGCCGCGACCTGCTCGGCGACGATGAGCCCGGCGCGGTCCTGCGCCTCCTCGGTCGACGCCGCCAGATGTGGAGTGACGACGACGTTGTCGAGCGCAAGCAGGCCGCCCGAGTAGGGCTCCTCCGCGAAGACGTCGATCGCAGCCCCGGCGACCTTGCCGCTCTTGAGCCCCTCGACCAGCGCGTCCTCGTCGATCAGCTCGCCCCTCGCGACGTTGACGATCCGGACTCCGTCGCGCATCTGCGCGATCTCCTCCGCGCCGATCAGGCCTCGCGTCTCCGCGGTCAGGGTCGCGTGGAGCGAGACGAAGTCCGCCTCCGCGAAGAGCGCCTCCAGCGATTCGGCCCGCTCCGCCCCGAGCTCGCGGAAGCGCTCGGGAGCGACGTAGGGGTCGTGGGCGAGGACGCGCATCTCGAACCCGCGCGCGCGGCGCGCCACCTGCTGGCCGATGCGCCCGAAGCCGACGAGCCCGAGCGTCTTGTCGGCGAGCTCGATGCCGCCGAAGCGCGAGCGCTCCCAGCGGCTCTCCTTGAGCGCGCCGTGCGCCTGCGGGATCTGCCGCGTGAGCGCGAGCAGCAGCCCGATCGTGTGCTCGGCGGCCGAGATCACCGTCGACTGCGGCGCGTTGGCGACGAGGATGCCGGCCTTCGAGGCGGCCGCGAGGTCGACGTTGTCCACCCCCACTCCCGCCCTCCCGATCACCTTCAGGCGCTCCGCGCGGGCGATCAGGTCGGCCGTGACCTGCGTGCCGCTGCGGATGATGATCGCGTCGTAGTCGCCGATGCGCTCGTGCAGGTCTCCCTCGGTGGAGACGTCGACGTCGAACTTCTCCCGGAGGAGCTCGACGCCCGCTTCGGCGATGGGCTCCCTGACGAGGACCTTCACGCCGCGACGGGCTCGGCGTGGGCCTCGTGCGCCGCCGCCACGGCGACGCCGCGCTCCACGTCCGCGCCGGCTTCGGCGAGCGCCCGCTCGAGCGCTGCCAGCGCAGCGATCACGTCGTTGACGTCGACGTAGCCGATGTGCCCGAAGCGGACGATCTTGCCGCGCATCGGCCCCTGACCGCCGATGATCGTCACGCCCGACTCCTCCCGCATGGCCGCGACGATGGCCTGCCCGTCGATGTCGGCCGGCATCCGGATCGCCGTCACGACCGCGGAGGTGTCGTCGTCGGGCGAAAAAAGGTCGAGCCCCATGGCCTTCACGCCCGCTCGTGCGGCGCGGCCCAGGCGGAGGTGCCGCTCGTGGGCCGCTTCGAGGCCGTCCTCGAGGATCATCGCGAGCGCGACGTCGAGCCCGCGGACGAGCGAGATCGCCGTCGAGAACGGCGTCTCGCCCTTCGCCTGCGTCGTGACAGCGCGGCGCCAGTCCATGTAGTAGCGCGGGCTTGCAGCGGTCTCGGTCGCCTCGAGCGCCGCCGGCGAGATGGCCGCAAACGCGAGACCTGCCGGGCACATGAGCGCCTTGTGCGAGCTCGTCAGCACGACGTCGAGGCTCCAGTCGTCGGTCTCGAGCGGCACTGCGGCGAGGCTCGAAATAGCGTCGACCGCGACGAGCGCGCCGGAATCTGCAATTCGTGCGGCGGTGGCCTGGACGTCGGCGACGCCTCCGGTCGACGTGTCCGAGTGCGTCAGGTAGACGACCTTGGCGCCGCCGATCTCCTCGAGGCGGGCGCCGACCTCGTCGGGATTCGGCGTCTCCCCCCACTCGTAGCGGACGTGGTCGACGTCGAGCCCGTAGCCCAGCGCGATCTCGGCCCAGCGCTCGCCGAAGTACCCGTGTGAGACCACCATGACGCGGTCGCCGGGCGAGCAGAGGTTGGCAACGCCGGACTCCATCGCCGCCGTTCCGGCGGAGGTGAAGAGCAGCACGTCGTTCTGCGTCCGGAAGACCTCCGCGAGCCGGTCGAGCACGCGCTCGAACGCCGCGCGGAAGTCGGCGGAGCGGTGATGGATCATCGGCAGCGCGGTCGCGGCCAGCACCTCCGGCGGCACCGGAGTCGGGCCGGGCGTGACGAGGTACCGCTTCTCCGGCATGGGACCTGAGGTTAACTGACGCGGACACCAGGGATGCGCTCCTGCGTTCGCCGCCGGGCCGTTTGACAGAGGGCGGACGGAGTAGGAGACTGCCGCCACCTATAGGGGAGGTGGGGATGCCTGCGGTGGCCTCGCCTCGGGTAATTGTCTCTCGACGGTCTCGAGGCAGGTGTCGGTCGGGTCATGGCGTATCGCCGGGCCGCGGCCCGCCGATTCGTCGCGTCCCCCGGAGATCGTTCAGCTACTTCTGGAGGTATGCATGAGATACCGACTTCGCTTCATCGTCTTCGTGCTCGTCGCGTTGGGCCTGCTTGCCGGGACCGCCGGCGCACGACCCGACCGCGACGCGAGGCAACGGATGGACCTGCTGTACACGAACCCGAACAACGCGACCAACTCTGATCTCGCGTTCTGGGGAAAGCACGCCTTCATCGGCTACTACACCGGCGATGCCGGCAGCCCGGCCGGTACCCCGCCCCGCGGCGGCGTGCGGATCTTCGACATCTCGAACCCGGCCAGCCCCTCGCTGGTCAAGGACATCGCGTGCGACGCCAACCAGAACGATCCGATCGTGTGGGACCGCAACGGGAACGGGATCGCCGATCTGCTGCTCCTGGCGGTGGACCGGACGATGGCGAGCCCCGCGTGCGGGGCACCACGCGTCGCGCACGGCGACCCGACCGGCTGGGAGGGGGTGCGGGTCTTCACGCTGAGCGACGACCCGGCAAACCCGTTCGCAACTGTGTCGCAGGTGGCCGCCGTTTACACCGACTGCGGCGCCCACACGATCACCCTCTGGCCGGGCAAGGCCGAGGGGCCGGACGGCAAGCTGATCGTGTACGTCTCGTCGTATCCGCTCCGGCCCGGCCCGACGTGTGGCCCGGTCAACGGCCCGCCGGCCGGCAACGATCCGCTGCACTCGAAGATCTCGGTGATCGAGGTGCCGCTGGCGAATCCGGCGGCATCGTCCGTAATCGCGGAGCCGCCGATCAGCTACCCCGGCGACCCTGACAACCAGATCGACTGGTGCGAGCGGTCGGTCACGGGTCCGGGCGCTCCCTGCCCGATCCCGGGAACCATCGAGCAGGCAGCTCGCGCGTGCCACGACATCGTCGTGCACGTCGAGGAGAACATGGCCGGCGCTGCGTGCGCCGAGCAGGGTCAGGTCTGGGAGATCGACGCGAACGGGATCCCCGACACTGCCAACCCGGTCTCGATCATCGACGACGAGTTCAGCTCGGGCGGCACCGGGAACATCCCGGGGGCGGTGGACTTCTTCCACTCGGTGATGTTCAACAACGACGGGACCGTCCTGAACACCGTCGACGAGTCGTTCGGCACCGGCTGCCCGCCGATGACCCAATGGGTGGCCCGGCCCTGGCATCCGGCGGCGGTCATGAAGAGCGGCAAGATGTTCTTCTCCGACACGGAGACCGGCGAGTTCTTCAGCGAGTTCCAGGTCGGTGACGTGCGGCCGGATCCCAGCGCGGGCGCGTATTGCTCGGCCCACATGGGGATGGCCGTCATGGACATCGGGAAGGACCTGCTGGTCAACGCCTGGTACACCGGCGGGGTCGACGTGATCAACTTCACCAACCCCAAGAAGCTGAAGGAGATCGCGTGGTACGACATCGCCGGCGCCAACTTCCTGGGCTCGGACAACTGGTCCGCGTACCCCTACGTCGGGCCTGACATCAGGGGCAAGAACGGCATCGCGGTCTACGCGTCGGACGGGGTTCACAACCCGCCGACAGGCCGTGGCTTCGTGGTCTTCAGGGCCAACGTGCCGGAGCCTCGGACGACCCGCGACCACCTCAACCCGCAAACGATGGACTAGTCAGCCAACGCTTTGAGCGTGCGGAAGGGCGGCCCTTATGGCCGCCCTTCCGTTCTTCCGGGCATGCTGTCCAGGTGGCCGACAAGCCCGAGCGGATCGTCCGGCGGGGCAACCGAGAGGTGCGTCTCTCGAGCGCCGAGCGCGTGCTCTTCCCGAGGGACGGGGTGACGAAGGGCGACCTCTGGGACTACTACGCGGCCCTCGCGCCCGTGCTCGTCCCCCACCTGAGCGACCGGCCGTTCACGATGAAGCGCTTCCGCGAGGGAGCCGCCGCGCCGTCCTTCTTCCAAAAGAACGCGCCCAAGGGAATGCCGGACTGGATCCCGACACGCCGTTTCCGGACCTTCCCGCGCGAGGGAGAGTCGCGGCTCGTCGACTTCCCCCTCGTGAACGACGAGCTCGCGCTCCTGTGGATGGTGCAGATGCACTGCATCGACATGAACGCCTGGTACTCGCGCGTCGACCGGCCGGAGCGGCCCGACTTCGTCCTCTTCGACCTCGACCCGCCGGACGGCGGGTTCCGCCTCGGCGTGCGCGTGGCGCACCTCGTCCGGGGCGTCCTCGAGGAGCTGGGTCTCGAGAGCTACGTGAAGACCAGCGGCGCCGACGGCGTCCACGTCCTCGTTCCCATCACACGGCGCTCGACCTTCGAGGACACGCGGGACTTCGCCGACGGCGTCGCGGCCGTCCTGGCCGAGCGGCACCCGGGCCTCGTCACGACGGAGTGGCGGAAGGCGAAGCGACGCGGCGTCTTCCTCGACGCGCGGCAGAACGGCTGGGGCAAGACGATCGCGAGCGTCTACTCGGTGCGGCCGAAGCCCGGCGCGCCCGTTTCCACCCCGCTCCGTTGGAAGGAGCTCACGGAGGACGTCTCTCCGCGCGATTTCGGCATGGCGGAGGCGCTCCGGCGAGTCGAGCGCCACGGCGACCTCTTCCGGCCCGTGCTCGACGAGCCGCAGGCGCTCGCCCCGGCGCGGCGCGCGCTCGCTCGCCTACGCCGCTCGGCCTGAGGTCAGGATAACCGCACTCGGCTCGCTCTTTCTCGACGTCCCTAGTCTTCCGCACGACGGCCGAGCTGCCCGGCGAGGTCCGAGAGTCGCTCGAGCCGCTTCTCGAGCTTCGGATGGTCCATGAAGACCTCGAAGCGCCGGATCGCGTCGAGTCGGCTCTTCCGCTGGGCCGGAACGATGCACAGAGCGCTGACCGCCGCACCTCCCCGCAGATCCCCGCGCGGCGTCCGTTCGGAGATCTTCGCCAACGCGCTCATGAGCTGCTCGGGCGCACCCGTGATCAGCACCGCGCCGCGGTCGGCGACGTACTCCCGGTAGCGCGAGATCGTCCAGAGGAGCAGCAGGCCGACGAGGTGCACGGGCCAGTAGAGGAGGACGTACACGATCTGGCCGCGGACGTTGTCCGAGCCCCACATTGCCGACCCGAGCATGGCCGGCCCCGAGACGAAGGTCATCACGAGCCCGTCCCGGTTGGCGACGTGTGCGAGCTCGTGCGCGACGACGGCTTCGAGCTCCTGCTCGTCGAGCCGTCGGAGCAGTTCCGTCGTGACCGCGATGGTCGCGCGGTCGGGACGGAGACCAGCCGCGAGCGCGTTCGGCGCCCATGAGCGCACGAGCGCGAGACGGGGCGGCGGGATGTCCGCCATGGCGGCGACCCGGTCGACGATCCTCCGAAGCTCGGGCTCGTCGTCCTCGCCGAGCCGCTTGGCGCGCACGGTCCGCAGCACGAGCTCGTCCACCTGCAGCCAATGCGTCGCCGCCACGACGGCAAGGCCACCGAAGATCAGGAGCCAGCCCAGCAGCGCGCCCCAGGAGCCGTCGACCAGAACGGCGAGGAGACTGGCCAAAGCGAGGAAGAGGCCGAGCAGATAGAGCGCGACCAGCGGTATCAGCGCAAGCGCCATCCGCACCGCCAGACCCACGTCCCGCCCCAGACCCCTGCGCTTCAAGGCCGGACGAGGATAGCGCTGCTTCGGATGACCACACCGCAGAAGTGAAGCCCGCTCCATTGGCGGCCGGTTCGCGCGCAGGCAGTCTGGACGTATCGAACTGCGAGCTCACCGGAAGGGAGGAACGACGATGTTGCAGCGATTCTGGCTCTGGCTCTTCGCGCTCTACTCCGCCGCGGCGCTCCCGCTCCTCGCGTGGGCTCTGGCGAACCTCGCTTCCTAGCACTCGACCGCCGTCCACGAGAGCCGACTTCGGCGCCTGGACGGCGGCCGCACGGTCCGGGACGATGCCTTTTGGCTGGACCTCGCGCTCAAGGCTGCGCTCCTGGCCATCCTCCTCTACGCCGTCCTCTTCCCGGACTCGCCGCAGTTCGAGGGCAAGGCCATGGGCGGGCGCGCGATCGCGTACCCGATCGCGGTTGACACGCTCGGCGACCTCACCCTCGGGCTCAGCGGCTCCATCGTGGCAGCGGTCGTCACGGCCTGGCTCCCCTGGCCGAG
>Ga0190274_10001168_pt1 | contig 15478 bp, 10 predicted proteins | sample Popmic531T_FD_133002 | JGI IMG/M metagenome (GOLD analysis project Ga0190274, IMG submission 133002) | Populus adjacent soil microbial communities from riparian zone of Yellowstone River, Montana, USA - 531 T | ecosystem: Environmental > Terrestrial > Soil > Riparian zone | place: USA: Montana...
AGTCACAAGGCGGCATTCGCCAGCCTGCTGAAAAGACCTTAATGACCATGGCTGTTAAATGACAGCGGCTGCTCAATGACTTTGGCTGTTTAATGACGGCTGTTATGTCTTTACTTTCAGAATATCTTCCGGCGTATCAATGGCAATACTTTCAAGAGACGTGATTTCTGCCTTGATGGAATAACCGTTTTCAATCCAGCGGAGCTGTTCAAGTGATTCGGTAACCTCAAGATTTGTTTTGGGCAATGCTGCGATCTCGTTTAAAATATTTGACCTGTACCCGTAAATGCCGATGTGCTTATAGTAAGTAGAATATTTCAGCCATTCCTGTTCGGGAAAATTCCTGTTATAGGGAATCGGCGATCGACTGAAATAAATAGCTTCTGATCTTTTATTGAGAATGACTTTCACATTGTTGTGATTGAAAAGTTCATCCGGAGAAGTAATTTTTTTTACAAGCGTTGCGATCTGCGTTTCTTTTTCGTCAAACATTCCGCACAACAAATCAATCTGGTCGGGATGAATATATGGCTCATCGCCCTGTATGTTGATCACGGCATCCCACTTTTCCTCTGAAAGGTTCCTGATAATTTCATTGCAGCGGTCGGTACCGCTTTGATGCTGGGGTGAGGTCATCGTCAGCAATCCGCCAAACTCGCGTACATGGTTTGCAATGCGTTCATCATCGGTGGCGACAAGAACTTTACTTAGCCTTTTAGAAAGCGTGCTCTGCTCAAACACGCGCTGGATCATGGTTTTGCCGTTGATGTCGGCAAGCGGCTTTCCCGGAAACCGTGTTGAGTTATAGCGGGCAGGAATAATTCCGAGTATTTTCATCCGGGTAAATTCTGGTGAGCAAAAATATATTTTAATCGAATTGACCTCGAAATATTTTTCAACATCACTTTTTCTTCACCGGTATTTCAGAAGGCAACCGTGAGCTGACCGGTAAAGGTGCGCGGGGATTGCATGTCAGCCGGGCGCTGCATATAGATATAATTGAAAACGTTTTTCACGATGAATGCAAGCTTTACTTCTTTCGTGAGCGTGAAAGAACACCGCATATCGAAAACCAAATCTCCACCTGTGCGGCTGTCTCTGTAGTGTTTTACGCCGGGCGCGACGATAGGTCCAAAAATAGGATGGACAAATATCTTGTCTATATTTTGCATAAAGCTATTGTAACGGCAGCTGATACCGAAACCGATTCTCCGGTAACCAAGTTCAACATCTGCTCTCAACAGGTGATTGTAACGGTATTTTAAAAAGTTGCTTGAGTCACTGCCCAGGTAGCCATCTTTGCCGAGGCTGGTATTGTATTGATAGGCAGAATCAAAAGAGAGCTGCCGTGGATCCATGTATGTGTATCCTGCCAGTATATTTACATTCAGGGGACCCATATTTCCGGATCCCGCCAGTGAAATATCCAAGCCCTTGATCCTTGTGTCTCCCACATTGTAAGCCTTGAAGCCAAGTCCGGCGAGAGGATTAAAAATATCTCCCCACTGTCCGAAAGTGTATTCGATCATATTATAGTATTCTGTCCAGAAGCCGGCTATGTCAATGTATCCCTGCCATCCTCCAAGTTGTAGGCCCTGCATGATTCCGAGTTCTGTCGAAAATCCGCTTTCCGATTCTACACCGGCATTCGGATAAATTGCCACCATACCAACCTGGGTTTCAACATATTTTTCCGCCACAGAAGGATACCTGTAGCCCTGTCCATAAGATGCACGCACATGTGTATTGGCAAAGAGTTCATAATTGAGTCCGGCGCGTAAAACCGGAGTGAGCTTGTCAGTGTCTTTATCCACCTTATTTTTTTCTACCCTGCCGCCAAAAGAATAAATTAATTTCCTGAAAATTTTACCATCTGCCTGCAGGTACCCGGCAAAGTTGCTGCCGGTGTGATTCAGGTACAGCTCACTGTTGATCACAGATTTGGTAGCGACAAGTCCTCCGGTTAGAGTCAGCTGGTCTGAAAATTTCCGCTGGTACTGGTACTCGCCATAATACAGGTCAGCAAGTGATTCCTGGTTTGTATTGTTCTCGTTGTTGGTGCGGAACCAGCGCGTGCGCAGTTTGTGAGAACCTCCGTTCCTGGTTATATAGGTAAGATAAGGATCTACGTTTGTACGGTGAGTGGTCGCTTCGCTGAGCGATGTTACGGAATCGACTGTGCCACCAAAAGGCCTGTAAGCACCTGTGGTGTCGTTCTGCCAGATAAAGAAAACAACGTTGTTGGATTCCTGCGTATTTACATTCACGCCCACGCTCAACCCGTCTACTTTTTTAAACCTGTAACGGAGGTTGGTATTGAAGCGGCCGCGTTTTTCAAATGAGCCTTCTTTGTATCCATCATCTAAATATATATTTCCGCCCACCACCAGGTCAAGGTTATCGATCTGCCGACTGTGGAGGAAACTCATGCCCGTAGTTTTCCTTGGATTTTTTCCGTTCCAGTTCAGGTTGTAAGTCGTGTCGTTCAGTTCCATCTTCTGGTTAGTGTCATAAACTCCTGAATAGACATTCACTTTCGTCTGCGGAGTGGATTTTGGAAATGCCGTACGCACATTGATGACCCCGTTCATTGCAGAGGAGCCATACAGCGCAGAAGATGCGCCCTTGATGACTTCGATCTGTTCCAGGTTTTCCACAGGGAGAAAACTCCACTTCGCATCGTTGGCATCGGCAGTGAGCATTGGCAGGTCATCCACAAGTATGAGTACGCGGCTCCCGGCCCCGTAACTCCATCCGCTTCCACCACGAATGTTGGCCTGCCCGTCAATCACATTTACGGAAGGCACCTGGTCGAGGAGTTTGTCCATGTTCGTAGTGTTCAGGTTTTCAACCATTGCGGGCTTGATGACATTCATACTCACTGTCACCTCTTCAATCTTCTGTTCGAATTTTCCTGCCGTCACAACCACAAGGCCCAGCTCTTTGGAATCGTCCTCCAATAAAATAATAAGGATTTTATTTTCGTTTTCCTTGAGGTCGATATCAACAGTCTGCGATTTCATTCCTACCATCGTATAGTGAATGGCATGTTTCCCGATGGGAATGGCAAGTGAATAATTTCCGTCACCGTCAGTGGTGGTTGCCGTAGTTGTATGGTCCATCTGGACGGATACTCCGGGCAATGGCGACCCGGCGGCTTTGTCCATTACGCGCCCGGATATATTTGCATTTTGTGAATATGCATCTGATAAAATAAAAAAAAAGACAATCCCTAAAAATAAATTTCTCATACCTGAATTTGATTTCATTATTTTTCCCGCGACCAAAGTAATTAAAGATTTGTGTTGTGGATTCTGACGAACAACTGAAATATCAAATAGCGCTGACCATGCTTCCCGGCATCGGGGCAGTGGTTGCAAAGCAGCTTGTTAGCTACTGCGGCAGCGTGGAAAATATTTTCAAAAAGAAAAAGGCAAACCTTGAAAGGATTCCGGGCATTGGGACGGAGCGTGCAGCAACAATCACAGGCCAAAAAGTTTTTGAAAAGGCGGAAAAAGAAGTTGTTTTCATCCGGAAGCATAAAATCTCCACGCTTTTTTATACAGATAAAGATTATCCATTGCGGTTGAAGAACTGCGACGACGCACCGGTACTTCTTTTTACGAGGGGAAAATTCGAGCTGAACCCGCATCGATTGATTGCAATTGTGGGTACGCGCAACGCCACGCCCTATGGAAAAAATATTACGGAACAACTTGTAGCAGACCTTTCAAAATATGATGTTACGATTGTCAGCGGTCTTGCTTACGGCATCGATATCATTGCTCACCGGGCATGCCTGAAGAACAACATTCCAACCATCGGCGTGCTGGCACATGGTTTAAACAGGTTGTATCCGCAGGAGCACAGAACCACTGCAGAAAAGATGTTGAAAAACGGCGGGGTGATCACTGAATTTACCACGACAACAAAATTCGCCGCTACCAATTTTCCTGCGCGCAACCGCATCGTGGCGGGCATGGCAGATGCGGTGATCATGATTGAATCCGCAATCAAAGGGGGGTCGCTGATCACAGCCGACATTGCGAACGGTTATAACCGCGAAGTATTTGCAATTCCGGGAAGGGCCAATGAAAAATATTCACAGGGATGCAATGAATATATCCGCCTGAACAAAGCTGCGCTTGCCGAAAATGCGGAACACATTGCTGAATTGATGGGATGGAATGTTGCTGCAAAATCAGCCGCCAAAAAACAGTACCAGTTGTTTCGCGAACTGACTCCGGATGAAAAAGCGCTGGTGAATATTCTCAAAGAAAAGGGAAATACGGATATTGATACGCTGACGCTGCAAACGGGATTGCCTGTTCACAAAATTTCTACTACATTGCTTAGCCTTGAATTCGATGGAATACTGAAAGCCTTGCCGGGGAAGATGTTTGAATTATTATGAGTTAATTGAACGCTATCGGGAAACAAGCGAAACGTTGGGATCTGGACCATATTCATACCGCTTACGGCGGAAAATTTTTTTGCAACCATGAAATTATATTTAAAATCTTGTGTTCTGTTTTTCTTTTTAAGTACAGTCTGCATTGCTCAGAGCAGCTTTTTTGAAAAGAGTCTGGAGCCTGATTTTGACACAGAGTTAAACGCAGTCACGAGTGATTCCTTGGGAAATTTTTATGCCGTTGGCAGGGGGTCTCCAGGAATTCTGCGACCGGGATGGTTTCTGAAAACGGATATCAATGGGAATATCCTGTTGCAGATTCCGCTGCGAGAACGTGACGAAAGTTATCTCAATCATATAATCCCGTCTTCGGACAATTTTCTTGTTTGTGGTTATAACACCTATTGTGATATTGGTCCTGCGAATCAGGGTATCTTATATAAATTATACTCTACAGGAGGGATAATTTGGAAGAAGGAAATAAATCCGGATACTTCCTTTTATTTTCTGGATAATAATCTGCGTCAGGTAATTGAGATGCACAATGGCAGGATCATATTGATGGCGGATTCCACTTTATATTTACTGACAGGAACCGGTGATCCTTTGTGGTCGAGGGAATTCCCATTAACCATATCTGATGCTAAGGAGGACTTTAATCAACAGATTATAGTAGCCATTCAATCGGATATTTTCTTGCTGGATACACTTGGTCAGACCATAAATCAATATTCATTTCCATATCCGGTTTATAATTTGGAAACTTTAAAAGATTCCAGTTATTTGATTGTTTGTGGTTCTTATTTAATGAAATTGGATTCAGGCCTTAACATGGTTAACCAGTTCGACATTTCTCAGATTAATTTTTCAACGCATCATCTTGCAGTTACTGATTCATCAATCTGGTTTACGAATCAGACAGGCAATGAATTTGCAGGATTCAATTACAACCTTCAGATCATAGATACTTTCAGGACGCAGGAATTTGAGGCAACAGCAAATTCAATAACTGTATATGATACGCTGATTGTAATTGCAGGTGCAGAGAAAAGCAGAAGGGACTATCAGTTTTTAAAATCTTTTTCAACCGGAGGTAAGCATTCGCAACGCCCAGCCGATCTGGGAATTTTGTCAATTGAATTTGATACAGCCTGGGGATATCATGATACTCTATATCCACAAGGGGTAAATACCATCGCTTTTGTTGCAAGACTTACGGTGATGAATACAGGCTCCGAAACTATTAACCAATTTAATATAAATACCCACACTCAAATTGCACAAAGCGGTTGCGGACCTTTTGAAAGAGCCTGGGAATTCGTCAATGTAAATTTACAGCCCGGTCAGAGTATGGCCTTAAGCCTCGATACATTGTCTGAGACCGATAGTTTCAGTCTTCCATTCACCTATACTTTTTGTGCTTGGACTTCTTGTCCCAATGAGGTTTTGGATAAGAATCATTTCAATGATTACTTATGCGATTCTTTTGTCATTACAAAGATAGTGGGAATTGAATCCTATGAACTGGAAAAAGGAATTGCAATTTACCCTAACCCCTCAGATTTTTTTCAGATAAATTCCATCCATCAAATAAATTCACTGGAGCTGCTGGATGTTCAAGGCCGAATCCTATTCAATAAAACATTAAATGAAAACATGTCATCCCTTGATTTGAGTGGGTTCCAGGAAGGCGTTTACTTTTTAATACTAAACCTGGAAAAAGGAATTGTTGTGAAAAAAATCATGGTAAGACATTACTGAACGTCTTAACTTCTTAACTTCTGAACATCTCAACTATTCTCCAGGAAATACATATCTATCTCTCCTTTATTCTTCGCCTCAATCTTTCCCCTATAAGTGCATTTGAAAAGGTCTTTTACCAGTTCATGGGTTTTGCTGCTGAGGTTAATTCTTCCCGGCAGGGAATTCTGCTCCATGCGCGCCGCAATGTTGACGGTGTCGCCCCAGATGTCGTAGGCATATTTTTTCACGCCGACGATTCCCGCCACCACCGCACCTGAATGAATGCCGATGCGCAATTGAAAAGGGATTTCATTCTTTGACTCTTTGACCTTATTGCGATCCTGCATGAACCCCATAATTTCGACAGCCGCGTTTACTACGTGGATTGCATGTTCAGGATCGGGAACAGGAAGCCCACCGGCGCAGAGGTATGCATCGCCGATGGTTTTTATTTTCTCGACCTTATACTTTTGCAGGATATGATCGAAGGCGCTGAAGCAGGTATGGAGTTCCATGACAAGCGCTTCAGGGCTCACCTTTTCGCTGATGTGCGTGAAGTCGACGAAGTCGGCAAACATGACCGTGACATCATTGAAAGATTTTGTTCCTGAAGCGCCGGTCTGCTTCAGTTCGCTGGCAACTTCCGCGGGAAGGATGTTCAGCAATAATTCATCGCTCCTGTTTTTTTCTTTCCTGATGTTGTTGCGCTGATAGAAGAAAATGCCTGCGAAGATCAGTACCAGCACAAAGCCAGCCTGGTATAGCGTGCGTACCTTCTTCTGGCGCTCCAGTTCCAATTTTGCGACGGCGTCTTTTTTTTCCTGGATAGCTTTGATCGCCCCCTCTTTTTTATCGAACTCGTACACCAATCGTGTGCGCGTAAGCTCTTCAGTCTTGAGTTGGTCAAACAGCGTATCCTTGTGCGCAACAAATTTCATGTACCATTTTTTAGCATTCGCAGGATCATTGAGATGGTCATAATTGTCGGCCAGGTAACTCGCAATTTCTTTTTGAAGCTCGACTGCTTTCAACTCCTCGGCAATTGCATACGCTTTTGTATAAAGATTTATAGATGCATGATAATTTTTCCGCAGCAGGTTGATCCGTCCCATTCCTGAGAGATTGAAAATGGAATAGTAGTTATTCCCGAATTCATTGATCAGTGCCTCCGCATTATGCTGTGTGTGCATGGCCGTATCCAGCCAATGTTCCCTTCGAATAACATAAACCTGCTGACCTGGGGCTTCAACTTTCACTTCTTTTGTGACTGAATCTTTTTCGAAAAGATCGCAATATGCATCCCCGATATTTAAAAAAGATGCAGCAATATCTTTTTTATTGCTTGCACTGATTGCCAGCTTCAACGATTCATAATAACTAGCGAGTGCATCGGTGTGTTTTCCCAGGAGGGTGTACACATTGCCGATGTTATTGTAGGAAGTGGCAATCATTTTCCTGTCGTTAAGCTTTGTGAGTATCTTCAGTGAGGACTTGTAATTGTCAAGGGCATCCTGGTAATTTCCCTGGATGCGGTAGATTGTGCCGATGTTGTTGTATGACCATGCAATTCCTTCTTCATCATGGATCTCTTCGCGGATCTTCAGCGCAGCAAACTGGCTCTTCAATGCATTCGTGTAATCGCCGAGGAGATGAAACGCATTCGCCATAAGATTATAGGAATCGGCCGTGTTTTTTTTATCACCGATTGACTCGTAAACTTCCCGGGCCAGCTGAAAATTTTCTATCGCATGCGGATAATTTCCCTGCTCATTGTAAATGCGTCCCCGGTCAGTAAAAGCTAAGGCAAGACCTTGCTTGTTGTTGCTGCGTTCTGAAAGCCTGACGGCATCGTTTGAATACGCATGAGCTGAATCGTAATTCTGTGCGTAAAAATAATTCTGGGTCAGCTCATGAAGGAGATGAATACGTGCTGTATCCGTTTCTGCTGCAGAAAGTAAATGTTTCAGCGAATCAGCAACAGAAGCATCTGCAGCCTGAATCCGGAATGCGTTCAGGTTTAGCAAAAGAAAAAGCACCAACAGTCGTCGGGAGAATCCAATCATAAATTGAATCAGGCTTTGAAATTGAATCGGGCGAAATTAAAAATTTACAATTCAATTGTAACAGGGAATTAGAAAGGAGTTTTAATTCTTATTTGAAGATTTAAAGGCAATGACGGGGAAGATGTTTGAGTAGGGATAAAAACATGGCAAGGATTGTTATCTTTGGGTAACCATAAAAAAATCAACCATGAAAAAAATCTACTCAACCTTATTTTATTTTTTGCTCCCCTTTTTATTTTATTGTTCTGTAACTCTGGCCAGTAACTCTGCAATGTTTATCACCGGGCAGAATAAAGACATCAATGTTGTAGTAAGCAATATGTGTGAATATTATTCACTCATGCTAATATGCAAAGGCGACAGCAATGTTGGCACGAGTCCTGTTTTAGCCAGCGGCAACTGCATTTTTGATCTTCATTATACATTCTATGATTCGTTGTCGGTTTTAAATAAACCCAAATTTATAAAGATGTCGTCCACAATGGGTTCACCATATAGTAACCAGAAATTGCTGGCCGGGGATGAAAGCACCGTTATTTCATTCGATGCAACCTATGGCACGTACAATTGTGATTCCATATATATTGCTCCTGCAGATACGCTTTTGACTGACAGTCTACTTGCAGGTGAAATAACCGGATACAATAATATTGTATTCATCAGGAATTCTTCCGTGACAAATAATTTCTTTGCTTATGATTTTGATTTGAATTTTATTTATTCGCTGCACCTGAATATGACCCCGCTTTTTATCTCATCTCCGCAATCATCGGGTAAGGCAGCAGTAATTGGAATAAATCAGAATAACGAAACCATATTAAACATCATAGACCTTGCAAATCAGCAAATCATAAAAGATACCTTGCTAGGCAGTGTTGCTGCAATTCCTACTTCGGTAAACGTAAATGGGAATAATGTATATGTGACTTCGCAACCGGGCGATTCTGTAATTAACATCATTAAGTACAGTTACCTGTCGGGGGCCTTCACCGTCTTCCAGGTGTATTCAGGATCTGGTTTGAATACAGGAGCCTGGATTGATTACACGTATCATTTCCAACCGGCATCGGACGTTACCGGCAACAACCTGGACCGAAACGTTTTTGTTTTTAATATTTTTTTTATGACCACTGATACCTTTAACATCAACCGAAAACTTTTGTTGATTTCGTCACCCGGCAATGCACCCGGTGGAAGCTACCCATATGTGGCTGTGGTAGACTCGGCATTTTCTGACATGGCAATTTTTTATTCAGCATCTGATTATTGGCTGGCTGATTCATTTGTCACTTCATCAACGCCGGAATATTTTGCTGCAGACTTCCGTTGCCCGGTAAAAGTTTCAGAGTATGATGACTCAATGATTGAATGGAAAGTATATCCCAATCCGTCCATGGATGATTTTAAGCTTTCAGCTTCAGGATTGATTTGCGGAAGGGATTATAAAATTGACATCATCGACATGGAAGGAAAAATTCTTTATGAAACAATTGCACATGCAAAAATGACCATTACACTTCCTACATCACACTTCGATTCCGGTATTTATTTTGTGCGGATACATACGTTGAAGGGATTTATTACACAGGAAATTATCAAGCAGTAAGTGATGATTCCCCTTGGTTTTCATTGGCTGTTTCTATGTATTCTATGTTTCTATGTGTTTAAATTGGCTGATGGCTGTTTGAGGTGCACCATCGAAGTGGCAGTAATCTTTTAACTTTGTCTGCCCAAATAAAATTTAACACCCATGTACGAAACCCTCAAACCGGCTCTTCAGAAGGAGCTCGAAGAAATAAAATCAGCCGGACTTTACAAGCAGGAAAGAATCATCAGCACGCCTCAGGGAGCGGAGATCACTGCCAATGGAAAACAGGTTTTGAATTTCTGCGCGAACAATTACCTAGGACTTTCCTCGCATCCGAAAGTGATCGAGGCAGCAAAAAAAGCGATTGACTCTCACGGTTACGGCATGAGTTCAGTGCGTTTCATTTGCGGTACCCAAGACATCCATAAAACACTGGAAGAAAAAATTGCAAAGTTTCTCGGTACCGAGGATGCCATTTTATATGCTGCTGCCTTCGATGCAAACGGCGGCGTGTTCGAACCGCTGCTGAATGAAAGCGATGCGCTAATCAGCGATGAGCTGAACCACGCTTCCATCATTGATGGCGTGCGGCTTTGCAAAGCAGAGCGTTTCAGGTACAAGCACAACGACATGGAGGCGCTGGAAAAAATATTGACGGAGACACAGCATTTGCGTCACCGCATGATTGTGTCCGACGGAGTATTCAGCATGGACGGAACCATCGCACAGCTTGATAAAATCTGTGACCTGGCTGATAAGTACAAAGCGCTGGTGATGATCGATGAATGTCATGCATCGGGTTTCATGGGCAAAACGGGCAGGGGAACGCATGAGTACAGGAATGTGTTGGGGAGGATTGACATTATAACCGGCACACTCGGAAAAGCACTCGGCGGTGCCATGGGCGGATTTACATCCGGAAAAAAAGAAATCGTTGAGATGCTGCGTCAGCGTTCACGTCCGTACCTCTTTTCAAACTCTCTTGCGCCTTCTATTGTTGGCGCTTCCATTGCCGTCATCGACATGTTGAGTGAAACGACTGTGCTGCGCGATAAGCTTTGGGAAAATACAAAATATTTCAGGGAGAAAATTACGGCTGCAGGATTTGACATCAAACCCGGAGAACATCCCATCGTTCCGATCATGCTTTATGAAGCAAAGCTGGCGCAGGACTTCGCTGCCCGTCTGCTCGACGAAGGAATTTATGTGACCGGATTTTTCTATCCCGTTGTGGCAAAAGGAAATGCCCGTATCCGCGTACAGCTTTCTGCCGCACATGAAAGGCATCACCTTGACAAAGCCATTGCAGCTTTCACCAAGGTTGGAAAGGAACTTGGCGTCTTAAAAAATGCGGAAGTGAAAGTGTAGAATAAAACTTCTGTCAAGGAAAAGTTTCTTTTTTATTCTGCATTTTGCATTCATAATTTCTGTCTTAGCCTTCAATTCTCAAATCTCAATACTCAATACTGTATTCCCTTGATTTCAATTTACACTGACGGTGCATCCCGTGGCAATCCGGGTCCGGGCGGATTTGGAGCTGTGCTCATTTCCGGCTCGCACCGGAAGGAACTTTCACAGGGTTTCCGCCTCACCACAAATAACAGGATGGAATTGATGAGTGTGATCGTTGCACTTGAGGCGCTGAAAAAAGAAGGACAGCATGTAACGATTTACAGCGATTCGCAATACGTTGTTTATGCCGTAGAAAAAGGATGGGTGTTTGGCTGGGAGAAAAAAAATTTCGCAAAGAAAAAAAACGCTGACCTCTGGGCTCGCTTTTTACGTGTTTTCAGGAAACACAAAGTGAAGTTTGTTTGGGTGCGTGGACATGCATCGAATAAGGAAAATAATTACTGCGATGAATTGGCGGTGGCTGCAGCGATGGGAGGGAACTTGCTGATTGATGAAGGATACAAGCCAGACGAAAATGAATAATGTATAATTCACGATGCACAATGCAGAACAGCCATTTTAACCACAGAGGCACAAAGTCACAGAGTTCTCTGTGTCACTGTGCCTCTGTGGTTAAGTTTTACCGTAGTTCAGACAAGTTTTTTTTCCAGTAAATATTCTGCTATTTGTACGGCATTCGTTGCCGCACCTTTTCTCAGGTTGTCAGAAACAATCCAGCAGTTCAAAGTATTCGGTTGTGATTCATCCCTTCGAATTCGTCCAACAAAAACATCATCCTTGCCTTCAGCATTCAAAGGCATCGGATACTTCAATTGTGATGGATCGTCTTCGAGCACGACACCTTTTGTTTCGCTGAGAATTTTTTTTACGTCTGTTAATTCAAAATCTTTTGCAAACTCGATGTTTACGCTTTCACTGTGGCCGCCTTTCACCGGGACACGAACAGTGGTGGCAGTGACGCGGATGGAGTCATCACCCATGATCTTCCTGGTTTCATTCACCATCTTGATTTCTTCCTTCGTGTAGCCGTTGTCGAGAAATACATCTACCTGCGGAAGAACATTCCGGTGAATCTGGTGAGGATAAAATGGCTCGGAAAAATTTCCGGAGGATTCCAGTTCCAACTGACGCTGCGCCTTGGCACCGCTTCCTGTTACAGACTGATACGTTGAAACCACGACCCGTTTGATCTGGTATTTTTTATGCAGCGGATTCAGCACCATCACCATTTGAATTGTGGAACAGTTCGGATTGGCAATGATGAGGTCGTCCTTTGTGATTTCATGCGCATTGATTTCCGGAACGACGAGCTTTTTACCCGGATCCATTCTCCATGCACTTGAATTGTCGATGACGATACATCCGACCTCGGCAAACTTCGGCGCCCATTCAAGGGAAGTATTTCCCCCCGCACTGAATAAAGCAATCTGCGGCTTCATGCTTATGGCAGTGACCATGCTCACAACCTTATATTTTTTTCCGCGGAATGTTATTTCCTTCCCGACGGATTTTTCTGTTGCAATCGGAATGAGTTCAGTGACAGGAAAATTTCTCTCCTCAAGCACTTCAAGCATTTTAGTTCCTACCAGCCCTGTGGCACCGGCTACCGCTACTTTCATTTCTTTTGAAAATTATTTAATCATGTGTTTGTTATATTCCTCTGCTGCAACCTCAAGCTCTTTATACCATGCCTCGCCAAACTTGCGCGTGAGTGAATCTTTCAGAAATTTATAAAGAGGTACTTTCAATGAGTCTCCCAGTTTACATGCAGGCTTGCAGATGCTCCACTTATCATAGTTAATAGCTTCTACAGAATTTTTCATCTTATTGATGCGTATCGGATAAAGATGACATGAAACCGGTTTGCGGAACTCGATCTTTCCATCAAAGTATGCTTTTTCAATACCGCATTTTGCAACTCCGTTTTCGAAAATGGTATATGCACATTCCCGTCCGCTGATGAGTGGCGTTACCCATTCTTTCTTTTCATACAGAATATATTTTCCCTGTTTCTCAATGGCTTTCACTCCGTTTTCTGTAAGGTAAGGCTTCACTTTCGGATACACCTTATCCAGTTGTTCCAGTTCCTCTTCCTCCAATGGAGCGCCATAGTCGCCTTTCACGCAGCATGCACCTTTGCAGGAATGCAAATCGCAGACAAAGTGTTTTTCAATAATTTCTTCGGAAACAAGGGTGGATTGAATGGCTAACATCAGTAAATTTTCAGGAAACGAAAGTATTAAGAAATATCAATTCGCCGCCCTAAGTGTCATTATAGCCAAGAGAATTAGGCCCTTAACCAAGTTCTGATTTGGCTTACTTTCCCGGGAATTATTCAGACGATCCTCCCGGTTGGCAAATCGTCACCGGTTCAATTTTTTCTCTTGCCTCTTTTTTGTATTTTCGTAACCCTTTTCTAACCGAACAACAAGGCATGCAAAAACTTTTACAAGGCATTTTCTTATTCATTTTCCTTTTTAACGGCACAAAACAAGTATCGGCTCAATGCAACCCGGTAATTTTCGGGCAGGACACCATTTGTGCCGGAAGTACCTCTTATTTATTTGTAAACGACATTTATCAAAGTTATTCCTGGAGCAATGGGTCTACAGCAAGCTATACCTATGCAACAGGGCCGGGTACCATTACGCTCAACACTGTTGATGCAAATTCATGCAACGGATCGGCAAACATTCTTATCCGCCAGGTGCAGCCGCCTTCTGTTTCATTCAATGTGACCCCGGTCAGCTATACGGCTGTTCTTACAAATACATCTACAAACACTTATGCATACCAATGGTATTTTGGCGATGGAACAACGAGCACTTCTGTAAGTCCCTCTCATTCTTATACAACAAAAGGGAATTATTCCATCTGCCTGAATTCTGCAGAATCCTATTGCCCGGCTTCGAGCTATTGCAGGTCCGTTGCCATCGGAACTTCATTGGGAATGCCAACGGATTCCGTATTCCTGAAAGTTTTCAATCTTGAATTATTTGATCTTAATAAAATTGTTCAGAATCCGGTTGACAGTGGATTTTTAATCGCAGGGCAATACGACAACTGCGGTGAGTGCAGCACGCCGATGTTTATCAAGACAAATAAAAACGGGCAGGTGCAATGGACACGCAACTTCGATTACTTGTATGATGTCAGTAACCTTGAATACTTTGATGACGGATACGTTTTCCTCTCTTCAAACTCAGAATTTTCAATCACTAAAATTGATCTCAACGGAAATATTGAATGGCAGAAGTATGATGGGATATTCGGAAATAAAATGCTGTTCACTTTCAGCAATACCCGCGTGGGGCTTGTCATCAATAACGATCCGCTGGAAGTAATTATTTATGACGAGAACGGGAATATCGTTACCCAAAAAAGTTATGACCTTGGGGGATGGGATATTGCATTTGAATCTTTTGCCAAAACATCTGACGGGAATGTGATCCTGAACGGTCAGTATGGATACAATTTTCCCGGACCCGGAGGTGGTGGCGGCGGGAATCATGTCCTGTTTGACAGCTACGATCAGGTGGCAGCTAAAATGGATGTCAATGGAAATTTTTTGTGGATGAATGGAGTTTACCAGAACACATTCTGCTCGCAGAACGGACAACCACTACAGAATTCTGCAGGTGAATACTTGTTTCCTGGAAGACTCTATGAACCAAGTGCAAGCACATATTATTACTACATCGCGCGGTTTGACGGCAGTGGAAATTATCTTAATTCATTTTCCATTGACTCGTTAAAGGGCGACTATTCCTTGTTCCTTTCTCCTGCGAATAATGTTGTGGTGGTTTCACGCCCACAGGATCCGGTATATGATTCGCTCCGGATTATTACAATGGATAACTCGTTCAACATTTTAAGTTCAAAAAAAGTCACAGCTTACAATTGTTCCAAATCTGTGAAAACTTATGATGGGTACATCGCTACAGCATTTACTTATTTTGATGGAGGAACCTTTGTTGAATACCCTGCACTTTATAAAACGAATATTTCGGCAAACACCGGTTGCCTGGATGGAAACATTCCGCCAATTTCGTTTGAAAATTTTCCATACGTATATCCCTTTACCATCACCAGCAGCAATCCTGCTTATACCGAAGCGGATACTCTTGCAGGCTGCATTGCCGCCAACTATGACGATTCTTCACTCTGCCGTACGTGTAATGTAACTGCAAGCATTCTTGTAACCGGCGGTGATACCCTTCTTTGTCCGGGTGAATCAGTTACGCTCACAGCTCCGGGAAG
>Ga0190274_10001169_pt1 | contig 15476 bp, 10 predicted proteins | sample Popmic531T_FD_133002 | JGI IMG/M metagenome (GOLD analysis project Ga0190274, IMG submission 133002) | Populus adjacent soil microbial communities from riparian zone of Yellowstone River, Montana, USA - 531 T | ecosystem: Environmental > Terrestrial > Soil > Riparian zone | place: USA: Montana...
GTCAGAAATATAGGCATAGGGAATTTTGAGTCGATCAAACTCGATGCGATACCAACCCTCATTCTGCGTATTGGTCCAGGTATGAAGAATGGCGATACGCGGCACCGCCAGCTCGTGCGTTTTCACTTCCGGGAGTTTCTCGACCGCTAAAACTGTTAATCCCAACTCCATGGCCGCGGTCTCGAGTTTCTGGCGCAGCTCAGACCCGTCAGCCTTGATAATGAAGGAGCCCGCGTTGAACTGCTGCTCGCCAACTTTGAAAGGCATTTCGGCAGCCGCAATCTTCACGTCCTTGAAACGAAAACGAAGAGTAGCGAGGGTGTTGTCTGTGTTGTGATTGATGACGTAACCAGCTTCAGTCGGCGCGGAAGTTAACTTTCCGACCACCTTCGCATCGGTCGTCAACAAGGTCATGGGCGCGGCGAGAACAGTTTTGTCGGTTATGCGCGCTGTCTTCACATTGCGCATGGGACCCATGGTCCAGCCGGTATCGTCATACGGCCGCGGATCGTTGACGTTGTAATACTGGGTGTCCAGCAGCATGTCGGCCATGCGCGAGTAAGGCTGGTCCATACGAATAACGTAGGAGCCGGCGGGATACTTCTGATCCTTGATGACGATTTCCTTGTCCGCCGTCTGCACCTCAACGCCCATCTGCCGGAGCAAATTGACCATCTCGGCCGCTTCCACCAGTCGCGACTGATTGGCCGGGACCACGTAAGCCGCCGGGCCTTCATTCGATGCCTTCGCCACCGAGCGCTGGCTCTTGATAAAGAAATTTTGCAGGAACCGTTCCTTGTTGTTGGCCACGAAGTTCATTGCCAGCAGGATGCCGGATTGTTGCATGTTGACGTTGTTGCGAATCGACCATTTCACTCGGGCCTGGGGCGGATTCGGACGGAACCAATCGCGGCCTGATTGTTGGGGAACCGTGCGATCCATTGTGTCGGCGCCGTTGTTGCCAAAGGTTTCGTAAAAACGGCCAATCGAGTTGTGGCCGTTGGCCACGTAGAACATGTAATTCGGCGCCCAGCCGTCGTAGAACCCGTGGGTCCAAACGCCGGGCACCCCGCGCTTGGTCAGTTCATCAATCTCGTGATAAGCGAGCAACTGCCACTCATTTATCGTGATCGGATCGAGCCAGGCATTGTATGGACCAGTGCCCGTAGAGGTGTAGAGGAAGGGAACTGATTCATGCAGGTCGTGGAGAATCGCCGGGTGATACTCGAGAAACGCGCGCATCATGTTGCGCGTGAGCGCGAGGGCCATACCGAGTCCGTCGCGGTTGTTATCATGTGCGACATACTTGCCCCAGTAGATTAGCCCCGGCGAGTTTTTGCCAGGATTAGCTTTGCGATAGTTGTAAACGTCAACCATGCGGTCGCGTCCATCAACTTCAAGCACCGGAGTGATCAGCACGATCACGTTCTTACGAATCGCCTGGATAAACGGACTTTCCTCGACGGCCAGCCGATAGGCCAGTTCCATCAACATTTCGGGCGAACCGGTTTCGGGGGAATGAATCGATCCGCTGGCCCAGTAGAAAACCTTGCCATCGCTGATCAGGCTTTGGGCTTCGGCGTCGGTCACTTTTCGAGGGTCAGCCAGTTTGGCGGTTATCGCTTTGTAGCGATCGAGCTGGGCCAGCGCGGCTTCGTCGCCGACGGCTATCAGCAGTTGCTCCTTACCATCTTCGGAACGCTCCGGTGCGGTGAACACCTTCACCCGTGGAGATGCTTTGGCCAACTCGCGATAGTAGCGATAGAGATCTTTTGAATAGGTGAGCTTGTTGGGCGTGCCGACAATGTAACCAAGCACCTTATCAGGCGACGGCACCTTGTCAGACATCGGCAAATGGTCCACCAGTTCGGTACGAAAGTAAGACTCGGTGGTGTATTCCTTGATCTTCCGCGAGTAGTCGTTGTCATCGGTAGCAGCACTTTTCGCTCCGTCTATCAATTTCTGGCCGAGCGCAGGATGACCTGCGGCGCCGAGTATGAACAGGAAGAACGCGAGCACACAAGCAAGGCTCACGGTGTATTCGTTGCGCACGGGTCGGAAGATGGCGAATGACAGACGTAGTCGATTCATGGTTTCAAATCTCCTGGGAGCGGGTTTTCTTTGTGGAACTGAACTGGCGTGCGCGGTCATCTTACGAGTGTTGTTGGCGCGAGTAAAGGGTGGTGCTGCCTTATTTCACTAGTCGAGAACGGTATAGTCCTAATTTCGGTTTTCTCCGTGCAACCTCAGTGTTCTCTGCGCCGCTGTGGTGGCTTTTATCGGGTGAGTGTTCACCACAAAGGCATAGTGCGGGCGCAACCAATCCTGGCTCCAGAGGAGCCAAATGTTTATAGAACCGCTATTACCCACGATCCGCGCTCCAGCGGAGCGCAATGTTTCTGGGGATGAGTGGGAAATCGAGCACGTTTCGCTCCTCTGGAGCGATGAGGGATCTCTTGGAAGTCGTGGGTTCTATAAACATTTCGTCCCTCTGGGACGAGGAAGCTGCGCTCAGAAAACTTTGTCAGAAAAACAAGAAGTTACGAACTTGCTACACAGAGATCACTGAGCTGTGCATGAGAGTGGCTTCACGCCATCCACACCGCAAGATTATATTAGTGTTGACAAGCCATGTGTGGGCAGCCTTTAATGACTAAAGGCGTAGCGTTACGCCGCTACAATCAATTTCGGTCTTACCCTCACAGTTACTCGACAACTCGCGATGGTTTCCTGCTTCGAACGCAGGGCATACGATCCACCAAATCACACTAAACAAGCACGAACTTTTTCGTGGCAGTTCGTGTTGTTTCGTGGATGGTTCCGAGCAACCCGCGGAAGAAGTCGCACTAAACAATAAGAAGCAACCTCTGCTTCCCAACCTCAACCCACCGAACGGATATCCTTATGAAAAACATTCTCCTTCTGATTCTCGTGTTCCTGATGTTCCCCGCAGCGCCGGCAAATGGATTGGTGCTGCGAGGGGTGGTGTCTGAAGTTCGTGACGGGCGGAGCATTGTGGTCACCAGCGGAGGAAGAAAGCTGGTCGTCATGCTTAAGGGAGTGGATGCTCCGGAGTTGAAGCAGGAATTTGGCGAGGTATCGAAGGAATATCTGGCTAACCTGATTCTCGATAAATCGGTTGAAATTGATTTTAGTCAACTTGCAAGCGACCACGTGGTTGGCAAAGTCTTTTGCAACCAGTTGGACATTGGTCTGCAGGTAATACGCGATGGCGCTGCCTGGTTCGACAAGGCGAGCGGTTACAGTCTTAGCGAAGCAGAACGCATCGTTTACGCTGACGCGCAACAGGCTGCGCGCACTGAGTCGCGGGGACTTTGGCGGGATGGCTCTCCGATGCCTCCATGGGAATGGCGGCGCGCAGAAATATGGAATTCTGCCAGGCGGGAGACGGGGACGCGAAAGAGTAAGGGCGATGGCCGGACTGGACTTCAGAGCGAGGATATTTTGTTTTCCGGGCGCCGGCCGGTTGCAAATGGGGTGGCCGGTTCAACCGGTAAGGCCTCGGCAAGAGGCTCCTCAACCTTGCCTCCGAAACCATCTGCCAAACCGCTCAACAGTCCGGGCCAGAACACCGACTTCAGTTCATATCTCAACCAGGGCAGGATCAGCATAGTTTACTTTTATGCCGACTGGTGCCCGACCTGTCGCGGACTGAGTCCGGTGATGGATGCAATCAACGCGCAGTTTCCGGACATGCAGGTGTTGTTCATGGATATTGGCGACTGGAATACGCCAGTGACCAGGGAATATGGCATCACGTCAGTCCCATATTTCAGGATTTACGATCAGGGTGGCAACCTTGTGGCGACTGGTCGAGAGGCCAGAGACTGGCTGCTCCGGGAAACGGCGAAAAGAAAGTAGGTAGTAGGCAGGAGGCAGACGGCAGTTGTAAAGCAAACTGTTAGTTTGCGAGCGGCGCGCAGCCAATCCAGTTGAGTGGCAACGAGTCATCGCAAACTAACAGTTTGCTTTACGTCTTACGCGACCCAGTGAGTGAGCCAGGTGGCGAATTGAAGCCAGGCTTGGGTGCCCCCGATCGCCAGGCGCAAGGGTTGTGACGCTACGATCAGCAGGCCAGCCAATGCCGTGGCGCGATGAATGCGCCTCAATGTAATCAGATCGTAAACGACGCACACCAACACGAAAACATCTGTTAGACCAAAGAATGCAATTGGGCCGGCTTGCATAATTCCAAACGGAAGTCGCGCGACCGCGGCCGCCAGTATCCCAATCGTGGCGAGCATCATTAGCCGTTTGTGCACGTCAGGTCGACGTCTGAAATAAAAGCCGGCGGAAACCAAGATCGCAAACACGAGCATGTCTCCAAGGGGGACGACTAAGAAAGTCAGTGGAGATGGGCCACCGGGCGGGGTGGCGCCTTGTTTGGCTCTTATTACTGCCGTACTAACGCCGACCAGAATCATGAGAACCGCAATCACACCACCTGCGATTCCTAAACGGCGATGAGTATTTGTTCGGTGCGTCGCCACCAGTCCTACCTGGACGATGAAGAGCAATACCCATGACGAGAACACCAAACCGTGGAGATGAAGAAGAGGCATTAACGGAGCCGTGGTGAAATACGGCCTGAGATAATAAGTTGGAGCGAAGCCGGCAAATACGGTGATCATTATTGCGGTTGACATACCGACGTAGAACCAGCGTTCGCGTCGTCGGCGATTGACTGCGGGGGTTGCCAGCATGCTCTCCTCTTTCCTCAACCAACGAAAATATCGACTAAAAGGGTGGAAACAAGTCGAGGGCTTTTATCACGTTTGATTGAGCGTGCCAAGTTCTGGCGGCGTTAACGCGAGTTATCGGCGAGGAATCATCGGCTAACCGGCGGCAGAAGCCCTACCGTCAACTCCTTGGAGTGCGGCGGCCCGGCGCCGCTTTGGCCAGTCTGAACCAGATGCCCGGTTTCATCTTCAACAGCGATCGTGCGTTGATGACATCTTGGTTCCTTGGTCGGAGTGTACCAAAGCGGCGCCGGGCCGCCGCACTCCAAGGAGGGGCTTTGAGCTCCACGTAGTTACTGTTTGTCCCTAGGCCTGGAAACGAAAGAGGGGCGGCCACGGAGTGCCGCCCCTACAATCATTCGAACGTTTTAATTGAAGCTCAGAGTTGAGTCGATGCTGCTGCAGGCAACAACCCCGGTGGCGATTGAAGTGCAAACTCCGGAGTGTTCTGGTCAGTGAAGCATTGTTGAATGCCGTCTGATTCCACAGTGTCATGTTCAAGCAGCAACTCCACCAGGCGCGCGATCGAATCCTGCTTTGCCTTCACTTCTTCACACGCCCGGCCAAGCTGCGTGTTGATTATGTTGTTAACCGCTTCTTCAACCCGGTCGAGGAGGCTCTGGCTGAGCGGCTCAGTACGCGGATCGCCAAGGTAGATTGGCCCGAGTGGACTCATGCCAAATTCGCTGACCATGCTCCTCGCTATTTCTACCGCGCGTTGAATGTCGTTTGAAGCGCCGGCAGTCATCGTGGAAAGCAGAATCTGTTCGGCTGCGCGACCTCCCAACAGCACGGCAATCTGGTCTTCAAGATATTCGCGCTTCTTCATCAGTCGATCTCGTTCCGGTAAGGACTGGGTGACGCCCAGCGCGCGCCCGCGAGGAAGAATCGAAACCTTATGAATCGGATCGCCATTCTTCACGGCCAGCCCAACGGCGACGTGGCCCGCTTCGTGCACTGCCGTGGCATACCGCTCGTCTTCGTCAATCATGAAACCGTGCCGTTCCGCTCCCATGAGAATTCGGTCGCGAGCATATTCAATGTGTGGACGGCTGACAGCGTCAGAGTTGTCGCGAGTGGCCGCAATCGCCGCCTCATTCAAAAGGTTTGCGAGATCGGCGCCGGAAAAGCCTGGAGTGCCTCGTGCTACCCAGCTGAGATCGAGTTGCGTGTCGAGCTGCATTCTGCGTGCGTGCACCCTGAGGATCGCTTCGCGTCCGCGGACGTCCGGCAGGTTGACGGCAATCTCTCGATCAAAGCGGCCCGGACGAGTGAGCGCTCGGTCCAATACATCGGGACGGTTGGTTGAGCCAATTACCACGATGCTCGCACTTTGATCAAACCCATCCATCTCAATTAAGAGTTGATTAAGCGTTTGGTCCTGGTCGGCGGTGGCCGAGTCGTTGCCACGTCCGCGTTGGCGGCCCAGCGCATCGATTTCGTCAATGAAGATAATGCAGGGCGAAACTTTTTTGCCTTCGGCGAAAAGACGGCGCACGCGAGATGCTCCGACGCCGGCAAACTTTTCCTGAAAGCTGGAACCTGACGCCAGCAGGAACGGCACCCCTGCTTCGCCGGCGATGGCTCGGGCGAGCAGAGTTTTGCCGGTTCCTGGCGGACCAAAAAGCAGGATACCGCGGGGTGCGCGACCGCCAAGCCGGCCAAAGCGCGCCGGGTCGCGCAGGAAGTCAATGGTCTCCGCCAGTTCGGCAGTGGCTTCGTCAACTCCGGCAACATCAGCAAATGAAACGTTTTGTTTTCCGTTCTGGTTTGGCATGCTAAAGCTGCCCACACCGTTCATGCTGGCGTAGACTCGCCATCCGACAAAACCCAGCAGCAGGACAGTCAGAATCGGCACGCCCCAAGTCAACAAAGTCTCCGACCAGCTCATTCCCACCGGCCGAAACTCTATCGGAATATTATTCTTGCGAAACTGCTCGATCAGACCGAGGCGAACTGAGTCGCTGGTAACCGTGGCTTGAAGCGCGGCGCCTTGCTTACTTTGAACAGTTAGAGTGTCGCTTTCGATAGTTAGCGAAAGCGCTGTTCCGGTTTCAGCAATCTGGTAGAGCTGTGAATAGTTAATTTCGGTGATCCGGCGGGCGCGGACCTTATGGATGGTGATTGCGGTGGCAGCGATTAGCACGGCAGCCGTCGTTGCGACCAGAACAAGAGAGATGCCCGGTGAGCTGGAAACAATCTTCCTAATGGGGGAAGGCATGGCAATACTCCAAAAGCTCTCGCCGGGCCTTTGGCTAACTGGGGTAGCACTCGGACCTGGCTCGGCTGAGTTAGACGACAGACGGATGTCTGCCGGATTTAATTTCAATGGGTCGAGACTGGAGGCGACGGAGTGTCGGGGGACAGCGGCGTCAAAGCAAAACCCGAGTTCGTTTACTAATGGTCTCGCTGCATTGGGGGCAGCCAGCACGCGCTTACTTTAGCAGCGACCCCCAACAGAAGTCCAGAGAAGTTCCAAAAGCTGGCGTTAATGCAGTCAGAGGCCCGGCAGTTCAGAGTTCAGCCCGGGGTCCCCGCGCGGGCAGCCCGCGTGGGGTGGTAGCCTTTAGGTTGTGGTTTCGCGACGCAAATTGAAGGACGCTCTGATTAAGTTCGTCATCAGTTGTTTTTGTCTTAGCCCGCAAGCGTGGCGATAGCGTAAAGCCTCCTGGGGTGGAGCGAAGCGGAACCCCAGGACTCGTGGAATACCAAATCCGAGCCCGCGAAGTGGGCGACAGCCCGATCCATCATCAGTTACTTGCGGCGTTTGCGCTGTCGCACGCTCCGCGCGCTTTGATTTCATATAGGTAGCTAACCTGGGGTTCCGCTGCGCTCCACCCCAGGCTTTACGCTGTCGCCGCGCTCCGCGGGCTAAGACAAATCTGCCCACAACTAACTTAATCAGAGCTTCCTAAAGGTTGAACTGTTGAACTCTAAACGCCTGAATTCGGACGAATTGTTTTTCGGAAGTGGCAGGTTTTCGTACGTGTTGAACAACCTTTCGGAGAATAGCTGACGGATTGAGGTCACCTGTTTCCAATAGTTTGCCTTCGATAGTGTCGGGTGGCATGACCGTTGCGACTTCGGACTTTGTCTAATCGGCATAACGTCAAGCAAGTACACAAGGAGGCACAACAATGCTTTGGACAATTTTTGTCGTTCTTCTGATCTTATGGTTGCTCGGCATGGTTTCCAGTTTCACGCTCGGTGGCTTTATTCACCTGCTGTTGGTCGTGGCTTTGGTGATGTTGTTGATTCAGCTAATAACCGGCCGTCGACCAGTGGTTTGAGCAGGTCCGAACCAGGAAAACCAATTCAACTTGGCTGGCGGGGTTTCTTCGAATCCCGCTGGCCATTAATTTAAATCCCAATCGACTTTCAGGTTCGTGGATGACGGGTGGGCGTTCGACGCCCCACCGGTGAACCATTAGCTCACAACTAAATCCGAAAGTTTGTAAGCCCCGCCGCTCACTGAAAAATCCTGGCATTTCTCCGCTTTGAAGAATAAACTAGCCTTCCAATCAATTCACAGAGTTTACATGCTTCGGGGTTGGCTACATGAAGCACAAAAGGCACCTGGCGCAGAAACCTGAATATCAACCTGAAGGATGGCGTACTGACGAGGGCGGCCTCACTCCGCAGGAACGTGGGTTCAGGCGTCGTCACCGATCTCGTCCAGACGTGGGAGATCAGAGCCTAATCCTCGAACTCCTGGGTCGAATAAATTACAAGATTATTAAAGGTGACCGGGTTTACGTTGAAGTTGGCGGGGTTGTCTACAAGACGCTCTATGGCGGTTATTGGCGCAGCGTTTTTACCGGTATCGAGCACCACCTTCTCAAATGTGAACAGGTATCAGGTGCGATCTGGACGGACGGAAGCGCGGCAGCCGCGGTCGTTGATCTTCCGATTGCCTACTCCAAGGAAGGGTGGACCGCTAAGGGCCACTCTCTCTCGTTCATGCTCTGCCGGGACTAGTGTCCGACACACTTTAGTTTGTCGCGATCGTACCGCAGAAGCCTCTTACTCACTATCGAAGCCTCTCACCGAACGAACGACAAACTAAAGTGTGTCGAACATTTTTACTTAACTCCGCGAACATGTAACGTGAGCACCACTTCGTCGCGAATCAAATTATCAGCCGCACCCGCATAATTGATTGCAAAGTCTTTCCGGTTGATGGAAAAAGTGCTCTCGACCGATATCTCACCAGGCTTCGCCACAATCGTTGCGGGAAAAGTTATCGACTTCGTTACGCCGTGAAGCTGGAGATTCCCGGTCACGGTGTGACTCGCACCTTTCTCACCGCCCGTTTTGATCTCGGTTGATTCGAAGGTCGCTTGCGGAAACTTAGCTACGTCAAAAAAGTCAGGGGTTTGCAGGTGTTTAGTCAAACCCGGATCGTCCGCCTTTACTGAGCTCGTTTCAATGGTGATCTTGACCTTACTTTTCTCGGGCTGACCGGCATATTCGATCGTGCCCGCAAACTTTTCAAATGAACCATGATGACTTCCGGTCACCTTGGAGGCGTCAAACTCGATCTTCGAGGTGTCGGGTTTTATCAAATACTTTTCCACTGCGGCCGCCGGCGACGCCGCGGACACCGGCGCCGCCTCGTTGGTGACTGCTTTTGGCTTGTCTGATGCAGGATTTGCACAAGAGGAGACGAGGAGGAGTGCGGCTAGATTTACTAGAATCAGGCTTGAGCGATGCATGGACATTTCTCCTGACAAACAAAGGTTGTGTTGCTGATGCGGCTAGTAAACAACATTGCCCGGGATAATGACAAACCGGACGCGTAAGATTAGTGAGTTTTGTTGGTGCAGCTTCGTGTGACTTTGTGGATCATTTCTTCAAATTCGGCCGGGACATTACGATCCACTAAATCACTCGAAACTGCACGAACGCGAACACCATTCAACGTTCAAAGAGACCAAACCCGCAATCAAACAGTTATTCGATTGATCTAAGCCCCTCCAGTTCTTCAATACTTCGAGGCCAGTCCGTGCGGAGCAGTCGCGAAAGGGCGCGGTCGGCGAGTAGTTTTCCCCCAGTCTGACAGTTTGGGCAGTAGTTGGTTTCGTTTGAGGCATAACGAATGCGCTGGATTTTGGTGCCGCAGCGAGGACACGGTTTTTGATAGCGGCCGTGGACCGACATCTCGGCACGAAAGGCTGTCACTTTTTCCGGGAACGACTCACTCGCCTCTTCGCGAAGGAGGCCAATCCATTTTGTCAGCGTGGCGCGCGTGGTTTCGAAGAGGCCCTCGATTTGTTCTGAAGTGAGTTTCTGAGTCAACAGGATTGGCGATAGCCCGGCGGCGAACAGGATTTCATCTGAGTAAGCATTGCCGATGCCGCTGAATAATCGCGGGTCGGTTAAGGCGCGTTTCAAAGTGTGGTTTCGGAGAGTGAGCACGCGGGCAAAGTTTTCGAGGTCAGTTTCAAAAATCTCCAACCCGCCCCGATCGATCTGCTGAAGGTTTTCGCCGGTTACTAATTGAAGAGAAGCTCGACGTTGGGAACCTGCTTCAGTAAGGGAAAGTGTGCCGTTAGTGAATTGAAACGAAGCCAATAGATTCTTTGGGCCGCGGCCGGACACGGCATTCAGGCGTTTCTGCTCCTTCCAATGAAGTCGTCCGGCAATCATCAAATGGAACACCAGCCAGAGATCGCTTTCGAGTCCAATGCAAATCCGTTTACCCAGCCGGCGCAGTTCACGAACCTGGCGACCCTCCACACTGCCAATCGGCGGTACGGCGGTGCGTAACAAAAAAGGCGATCCGATCTGAACGCGTTCCAAAGTCTGATTGAGAATTCGCTGTTCGAGCGCTTCGATGTAGACAACGATGTCCGGGAGTTCAGGCATGGGGAAAGGGTAGCGGGTGAAGCGCCGGCCCACAAGGTCAGAGGTCAGAGGGCAGAAGGCAGAAGGCAGAAGGCAGAAGGCAGAAGGCAGAAGGCAGAAGAATGAAGAATGAGGAATGAAGGCAGAAGAATGAAGAATGAAGAATGAAGAATAGGACCTATATGTCCTATAAGACCTATCCCGTTGACGGTTTTCCGACTGAGCGCTTAGAATCTGCGCTAATTTTCCTGAGCACTCTATTCAGAATTCCAAAAAGGGAGAAAACCATGAGGAAGGATCGTCCGGTTCTTTTTATCATTCTGCTTTTGCTTCTGTTCACCTCGGCTTTCTACTTACCTGCTCCGGCCAGAACGACTAAAGCTTCAGGCCCATCGACATTTGCTGCGCCCACGTTGCTGAAGCGCACTGTGTTCATAAGTACCAGGCGGTTTCTTGTGTATTGGCCCAACCCGAATGCAGCTGAGCCAAAATACAACACCTGGTCGTGGACGCCGCAGGTCGAGTTTCAATTGCTCGGGCCAATCGCCGGTGGCAGCCAGTTTGTGTTTGAGGTAACCACACCCGACGGAAAGCCGTGGGTCAGTTTCAAACTACAGACACCGGAAGCCGGCGACGATGAGGTAGTAAACATCAAAGGTCCGGATCTTGACCAAAGAGAACTTGAAAAGATGGCCATCACGCAAACTGGTCTTTTCCCCTTCAAGATTATGTTGAAGAACGCACTGGCGGGCACCAATGACGTCTTCTTCTCCGGTAAGTTTAAAGTCGCAACCTATCCGCCTGACCAGGCTATTCCTGACTACAAAGGCAAAGCCGAGTTTTATGTTGTGCAGGACTGGCGGCTGCCAATGGGCCTGGTTTGGTATGACCCGAGAATGGATGAAAACGTACCCACGATTGGCGTGCAAGCATGGTTTAAGGGCACATCATCAGGGCAAAAGTTGGAAGCTGTGATGTTTTACAAGGGCCAGCAGATCGGGACGGTCCTCGGAAACAATGAATCTGAGATCTCAACCAGCGTAGGTGATCCGCAGGGACGCTGGGGTTTGTGGACATTCTCGTTCCCGAAAGTCCGTAGCCTGAATGATGGAGGAGACGTCTCCAGGTACCCGGATGCATTCTTTGTCAACAAGAATCCAGGTGACTACGAAGTGAAAATCCTGCGGCAACAAAAACTCTCGCGCACCGGATCGTTTAGCGTGGGCCCCGACGGCCGGATCGTTGATAACGGCATCGCGAAGGAAAATAAGTTAGGTGGCATTCGCATGATCCTGCCGCTGAAAATTCTCGGCGACCAGGATGTTTCATATGATCCACTCTCGTGGAAAACAGATGCGATGTATGGAAACGGATTGGCTGGGTTCACGGCGCCGTAAGAAACTTTTCGTGCGGTTAGTGGATCGGTCTTATGCAGCAAACAATCCGATCCACGAAAGCACACGAAAAATCACGAAGGTGCGCAAGCCCGCTCATTGTCACTCGGAGACTAAATAATGAAACTCTTATCTTTTCGAACTGGAATAATCGCTCTTATCTGGACCGTAAGTATTGCGTCGCTTGCCATACCTTCAGCGGCTCATCCTTCTTCCTCAGGACTCAGGACTCATCACTCATCACTCATTACTCATCACTCATTACTTAGTCCTGATCCCCAAACCGCTCCGACATTATTAAAGGCCTCGATTGCAGTGCGGGCGAATCGGCTGAAACGATATTGGAAATCTCCGGACACTGATGACTACTGGAGCTGGTTGCCGGAGGTTAGTTTCACGGTTCTGGGACCGATAAGTACCGGCAGTGCGTTTTTCATCGACTTCACCAATGAAGCCGGCGCCCCGTGGTACACGGTGGAATGTGCGACGGAGTCGATTGATGCCACGCGTTGGTTGACCATCGGAACGCCCGCCATCACGACGCATATCGATAAGCGCACCACCCTCGCTACCGGCACGTTTGGTTTTACTATTCGTCTGAAAAATGAGCTGAGCGGCGCCAATGACAAGCTGTTTAGCGGCAAGTATAAGGTCACAAAATTTCACATCGGCAATGATCTGCCGGCGTTCAAGAATCAGTTTGAATACGTTGTCGATCAGGATTGGAACCTGCCAATCGGTTATCTCTACTTCAACATGCCGGCCGACCCCCAAATGCCACCGCTGAAGGTGGCGATGTGGTTCCGCGGCGAGTTAGACAATACCAAGCTGGCTGCGTATCTCTTCTACAAGGGCAAACAAATCGGCAGCACCAAGGAGCAAACCGGCAGCGCCGGTTACGATGCCGCGATCTTCCCGAATTCCCACGAGGGAAACACGCGTTGGGAGCGATGGGCTTTCAGCTGGGGTCAGGTGCGAGGTTGGAACGCCAACACCAGCAGCGCGAACAACACGTCGGAGCTCTTCTTCATGGCCACCAACCCGGGCGAGTATGAGGTAAAAGTGTTACGCGATGGCGATCTCGCGCGGTCCGCGAAATTCAACGTTGGCCCGGATGGACGCCTTGTCGACAACGGTATTACTCAGAAGAGCAATCTTGGTGGCCTGGCGATGATTCTTCCGGTGAAAGTGATCGGTGCCGGCGACGGTCAATGGGACCCGAACGCGTGGAAAGATGCGTTCTATGGAAATCCGTTAACCGGTTTCGTTGCTCCGTAAAACCAGGAGGCAGGAGCACAGTAAAGCAAACTGTTAGTTTGCGGACGTGGCGGTAGATGCCGGCTTGAATGTCACCGAGGCCGCAAACTAACAGTTTGCTTTACAGAGTCCGACACACTTTAGTTTGTCGTGATGTTGCGCAGGAAGCCCCTGAAACTGGATTAGCCCTTACCGTGAGAGCGACAAACTGAAGTGTGTCGGACATTTCAGGGTGAAATCCGATCCGGCTTCTCACACGTACCTCAGTTAACGGGTAGGGCAGCAAATCCCAATGAACCCAGACCGGTGGCAACAACTGAAGTCGCTTTTCGATGGGGCGGTCAAACTCGACCCTGGTTCGCGGGCGGATTTTCTCTCCAGGTCATGCGCGAATGACGAGGACTTGCGTCGAGACGTTGAAGCCCTGCTGGCGTCGTTTTCCCGCTCCGGCAGTTCTATTGAGCAGCCAGCGACAGAGACAATCGCCAGCGTGATTCTGGACCAGAAGGAAGTGTCGAAAACCGGCCAACGAGTTGCCCACTACGAAATCATAGGCACGCTGGGCAAAGGTGGGATGGGCGAAGTTTATCTGGCCCAGGATGGGAAGCTGGGGCGCAAAGTCGCACTCAAGCTTATGCCCGCGGAACTCATTGGCGACAAAGAACGGCTGCAGCGTTTTGGACAGGAAGCCCGTGCTGCTTCGGCGCTTAACCATCCCAACATTCTCACGATCTACGAAATCGGCGTCGCCGATGGCCTCAACTTCATTGCCACGGAGTTTGTCGATGGCCAAACACTTCGCGAACGGATGCGCCAGTCGACGCTGACGTTGGGCGAGATCATGGACGTTGCCGTTCAGATAGCCAGCGCCCTGGCTGCGGCCCATGCGGCCGGCATCGTTCACCGCGACATCAAGCCTGAGAACATCATGTTGCGCCGGGACGACATCGTTAAGGTGCTTGATTTTGGTTTGGCAAAACTTGCCGGGGAAAAAGAAAGCGGTCCGGAGGACCTGACGCGCGACATGATCAGAACGCAGCCGGGCGTGGTGATGGGAACGGTTGCCTACATGTCGCCCGAGCAGGCTCGCGGTCTTGAGGTCGACGTGCGCACTGACATCTGGAGCCTGGGGGTGGTTCTTTACGAGGTGTTGGCGTCGCGCTTGCCGTTTGAGGGCGCAACCTTGAGCGACCGGCTGGCGGCAATATTGAAAACTGAGCCCGTACCGCTGAAACAAATTGTGCCGACCCTTCCGGATGAACTGCAAAGAATTGTCAGCAAGGCACTGCGACACGAAAGGGAGGAGCGATATCAGTCGGCCAAAGACCTATTACTTGATCTGCGTTACTTGAAAAAACAGCTCGAGAGTGATGGAGCGACTGAGCGCCTCGTAATGGGCCAATCAGCTTTGAGCTCCGGAGTCGCAAATCCTGCCGTGACGCAGAGCATGGCAAACACGACGCTTGATGCTGCCGCGGAACAGACATCTCTGGTCGCCGGTATCAAGAGGCATAAGGCCGCCGTGCTCGCATTCGCAATTCTCTTAGTTGCAGGGACAGCGACGGTCGTCTACATGTATCTTCCCCGAAAAGTCCAGGACCCACCGTTGCCGCCATCCCAGCGCATACTGTCGCGGCTGACGTTTGAGCAGGGTCTCCAAAGCGAACCGACCTGGTCGCCCGACGGTCGCTTTATCGCTTACAGCGCGGACCGCAGCGGTAACTTTGACATTTGGGTTCAGCCCATCGGTGAGGGGAATCCGGTGCAAGTCACGAAGTCTACGGCCCACGACTGGCAGCCGGATTGGTCATCGGATGGTAAGCGACTGGTATTTCGATCTGAGCGCGACGGCGGCGGATTGTTCGTGGTGTCTGCCCCGACCGGAGGGACGGAACGCAAAATATCATCCTTCGGATACCGGCCGGCCTGGTCGCCGGATGGCACCCAAGTTCTCTTCTACAGCGCTAATCTGCAAAACACGCCGTCGCCTCCGAAACTATACCTCGTTGGAACGGACGGCGGCGCACCACGCGAGGTTTTGCGCGATACTCTTAACCTGCTGACGGGAAGATTAAGGGTGGCCTGGCATCCGGACGGAAAGCGTGTTTCCCTATGGGGCGAGCAAAGAGGAGCAGGTCTGAAGTTTGTGACCGCACCTTTGGCTGGCGGTCCACCGGTGAGCTCCCAGATCAAACCAGAGATCGAGCAACAGTTAAGA
>Ga0190274_10001170_pt1 | contig 15472 bp, 10 predicted proteins | sample Popmic531T_FD_133002 | JGI IMG/M metagenome (GOLD analysis project Ga0190274, IMG submission 133002) | Populus adjacent soil microbial communities from riparian zone of Yellowstone River, Montana, USA - 531 T | ecosystem: Environmental > Terrestrial > Soil > Riparian zone | place: USA: Montana...
ACCGAGGCTCGCGATGTAGTCGAGCTGCGCCAGGACGCCGGCGAGATCGCCGATGCCGTCGCCGTTCGTGTCGGCGAAGCTGCGCGGGTAGACCTGGTAGATCACGGCGCCGCGCCACCAGTCGGCGTCGGCCGCTGCACGCGGCGCCGCGGACGGCGCTGCCTTCGAATCGCTGCGCTCCTGCGTTTGAAGCATTCGGGTCCCCCGGGCCATTCTTCGCGATTGGCGCGCGCCCGGTCGACTGAATACGATTGCATCGCGTTGTGCCGCCCGAGGCCGGGCGCGAGACTCGATCATGCGCGAAAAACCGGCGCTCGGATTCTGGCAAATCTGGAACATGAGCTTCGGCTTCCTGGGAATCCAGGTCGGCTTCGCGCTGCAGAACGCCAACGTCAGCCGCATCTTCCAGTCGCTGGGCGCGTCGATCGACGACCTGCCCGTGCTGTGGCTCGCCGCGCCGGTCACGGGCCTGCTCGTGCAACCGGTCATCGGCTTCCTGAGCGACCGGACCTGGGGGCGGCTGGGGCGGCGCAGGCCTTATTTCCTCGCCGGCGCCATCGTCGCGACCCTCGCGCTGGTCGCGATGCCGAACAGCCCGGCGCTGTGGATCGCGGCGGGGCTCCTGTGGATGCTCGACGCGTCCATCAACGTCTCGATGGAGCCTTTCCGCGCGCTCGTCGGTGACATGCTGCCGGACCGCCAGCGCTCGTTCGGGTTCGCGATGCAGAGCCTTTTCATCGGCATCGGCGCGGTCGCGGCCTCGGCGCTGCCGTGGATACTGGCGAACTGGGCCGGCGTGACCAACGTCGCCGCGGAGGGTGAGATACCCGACACGGTGAAGTGGGCGTTCTACATCGGCGCCGTCGCCTTCATCGTCGCGGTCTCGTGGACCGTGGTCAGGACCCGGGAGTACCCGCCGGAGCGATTCGCCGAGTTCCATGCGCAGCACGCGACGGGCGCGACCTCGCCGCCGGCGGTGAGCCGGAGCGCATGGCAGTACCGCGCGTGGGGCACCGCCTGGATCCTCGCGGGAAGCTTCTTCAGCGTCGCGGTTGCACTATTCGGCTGGGACCGCCAGCTGCACGTGCTCGGCATCGGCGGCGCCGCGTTCGGCCTGCTCCAGCTCGCAGCCGCGTGGCTGCAGTCCTGGGGCCGGACGGCCGATGCGCTCTACTGCATCATGAACGACCTGTTCCTGATGCCGCTCACGATGCGCCGCCTCGCCGTGGTTCAGTTCCTGTCATGGTTCGGCCTGTTCGCGATGTGGATCTACACGACCTCGGCCGTGACGAGCCGCCACTACGGCACGACCGACGCGAGTTCCGCCGCCTTCAACGAGGGCGCGAACTGGGTCGGCGTGCTGTTCGCGGCCTACAACGGCTTCGCGGCGATCGCGGCGCTCCTCATCCCGCTCGTCGCTCGGGTGATCGGGCGCCGCTGGACGCACCTCGTGAATCTCTCGCTCGGGGGCCTCGGGCTCATCGCCTTCCTCTTCATCGATGACCCGCGCGCGCTGGTCTTCGCCATGGTCGGCGTCGGCATCGCGTGGGCTTCCATCCTTTCGCTGCCCTACGCGATGCTCTCGGGCGCCGTGCCGCCGGCGAAGATGGGCATCTACATGGGCATCTTCAATTTCTTCATCGTCATCCCGCAGATCCTTGCGGCGAGCGTGCTGGGCCTGCTGGTGCGCGTGGTTTTCGGCGGCGAAAGCATCTATGCGCTGGTGGCCGGCGGGGCGCTGATGATCGCCGCGGGGATCGCGACGCTGCGCGTGGACGACCCTGAAGGCGACGCGCAGTGAGCCTTGCCGCGCGCGTGGCGGGGGCGGCGGCCTGCCTGCTCGGCACGGCGGCCGCCGGTGCGCCGCCGGGTTACTACGGGACCGCGGAGCCCTTTGCCGCGGAGGCCGTGTACTTCGTCCTGACGGATCGCTTCGTGAACGGCGATCCTTCGAACGACCAGCGCGGGCAGGGCGGGGAGAACCGGACCTTCGACCGTCCGCTTGCAGGCGCGAACGGCGTGGCGGACAACATCGGTTACCTCGGCGGCGACTTCCAGGGGATCCTCGCGAACGCCGGCTACATCCGCGAGATGGGCTTCACCGCGGTGTGGATCACGCCGATCGTCGACAATCCGGACGAGGCGTTCACCGGCGGCTTTCGCGTCGGCGAGGGTTTCTTCGCGGACCGGGGCAAGACCGGTTACCACGGCTACTGGGGCGTCAACTTCTACCGCGTGGACGAGCACCTCGAATCGCCGGGCCTGACATTCGCGGATTTCACGCGGCGCATGCGCGAGGAGGCAGGCCTCAAGGTCGTCCTCGACATCGTCGGCAACCACGGTTCGCCTTCGTACACGATGCCGGTCGACCAGCCGAAGTTCGGCGAGATCCATGACCGCGACGGGAAGCTCGTGGCCGATCACCAGAACCTCCCGCCGCCGGAGCTCGACCCCGCGAACCCGCTGCACCGCTTCTTCCACCGGGAGCCCGACCTCGCGGAACTGTCGAACTTCGACGACACCAACCCGGCCGTGATGGACTACCTCGTCGGCGCCTACCTGCAGTGGATCGACCAGGGCGCGGGCGCATTCCGCATCGACACGATCCGCCACGTGCCGCCGCCGTTCTGGCGCGAGTTCACGCGGCGCATCCGCGAGCGGCACCCGGGATTCTTCATGTTCGGCGAGCACTTCGAGTACGACGCGAACAGGATCGCGGCGCACATGCGCCCGGAGAACGGCGGCGTGAGCGTGCTGGACTTCCCCGGGCAGGCCGCGATGGCGGAAGTGTTCGGGAAACCCGGCAGTGACTACGCGCGCATGCTCAAGGCCCTGCACCTCGAAGACGGCATTTACCGCAATCCGTACGAGCTGATGTCGTTCTACGACAACCACGACATGGCGCGGCTCGCGGCCACCGAGGACGGGTTCATCGACGCGAACAACTGGCTGTTCACGTCACGCGGGATCCCGGTCGTGTACTACGGCTCGGAGATCGCGTTCATGGCGGGGACGAAGGAACACGAGGGCAACCGCAACTACCTGGGCACGGAGAACATCGAGCGCGCGCGCAGCCACCGCATCCGCGCGGCGCTGGCGCGGATCGCGCAGGTCCGACGCGGTTCGCCCGCGCTGCAGCGCGGCCTGCAGGTGGTGCTCGAGCTGAAGGATGACCGGGCCGCCTTCCTGCGGGTCTGCGAGCGCGGCGCGGAAGCCGAGACGGCGCTCGTGCTGCTCAACAAGGGCGATTCGGCCGCGCAATTCGAGATCGACGGCGCAATGGGCGCGGGCGCCTGGCGCGACGCGATGAGCGGGAACACGGTCACGGCGCCGGGCGGCGCACCCCTGGCGCTCGAGGTGCCGGCGCACGGCGTCAGGGTGTTGTTGCGGAACGAGCGGGTCCGGGACCCTGCCCTGCGCCGGCAGCTCGACCGGGCAATGAAGGCGCTCGCGGACGGCTCAGGCGGCTAGGCGCGCACCGCAGGAGGCGCGGACCACGAGCTCCGGCGCGATCAGCGTGGACTCGACGTCCCGCCCGTCGATCAGCCGTATCAGGTTCTCGACCAGCAGCTCGCCGGCCCGGCGCGTGTCCTGCCGCACGGTCGTCAGCGGCGGATTGAAGTCCGCCGCGGAGACGATGTCGTCGAAGCCGACGACGGCGACATCCCGCGGCACCTGGCGCCCGCGGTCCTGGAGCGCGTGGATCACGCCCATGGCGATCAGGTCGCTGGCGCCGAAGACCGCATCGAATTCGACGCCGGACTCGAGCAGGGCGATGCAGGAGCGGTATCCCTCGGCCTCGAGGCTCTGGGCCTCGGACTGCAGCTCCGGAAGCGGGCCGAGCCCCGCCTCGTGCAGGACTTCCACGAAGCCCCGGTGGCGCAGCTGGAATTCCGGCGAACCCGCGGTCGCGGCGCCGACGAAGGCGATCCGGCGCCGGCCCAGGCCCAGCAGGTGCTCGGTCGCGAGCCGCGCGCCGCGCGCGTTGTCGCAGCAGACCGAGTGGCCGGGCAGGCCCTCGACGACGGGGCCCCAGATCACGAAGTGCGACTCCAGGTCGGCGAGATGCTGCAGGCGCTCGGCGTACTTCAGGTAGTCGCCGTAGCCGAGCAGGATCATGCCGTCGGCGCGATTCGAAAGCTCGTAGTCCGTGTGCCAGTCCTGCGAGAGCTGCTGGAAGGACATCAGCAGGTCGAAGCTGCGTCGCGCGGCCGAGCGCGCAATGTGGCCGATCATCGACAGGAAGAACGGGTTGATCTGCGCCTCGTCCGGCGACTCCTCGAACAGCAGCAGGGCGAGCGTGCGGCTGCGGCGCGTGCGCAGGCCCGCGGCGCTGCGGTCCGTGCGGTAGTGAAGCTCGCGCGCGATCTCCTGGATGCGCGCCCGCGTCTCCGGCCTCACCAGCGGGCTGTCGCGCAGCGCGCGCGAAACCGTCGCCTGCGACACCTGCGCGAGTTGTGCGATCTCGAGGGAGGTGAGCTTCGGCGTCTTCACGGCTCAGGCGCGGGAGTCGGCACCGATGCGCGCCGGCCGCGCATCCAGTAGTAGATCGGCACGCCGGCCAGCGACAGCAGGAGCGCCCAGATGAACGCCTCCCAGCCGACGCCGAAGAAGGCGAAGGTGGCGAATGCGACGCCGCCCGCGCCCGCGACCCAGAGCAGGGGCGAGAGGCCCGCCGGGTTCCTGCGCAGCATGATGAAGAGCGCGAACGAGCAGCAGACGTACAGCGGCAGGTTGGCGGCGGAGACGATCAGCGACAGCTTGGTGAATGCTCCGACGAGCGTGGAGGTGTAGTTCATGAGCCCGACGACGGTCGCGAGCCCGCCCGCGAGAAGCAGCGAGGCCCAGGGCACGCCATTGCGATTGCTGTCCCCGAGGATCGCGGGCAACAGGCGATGCGTCGCGAGGGTACGCGTCAGCTCCGCCGACAGCAGCGTCCAGCCGTTGAGGTAGCCGAGCCCGCTTATGACGATGAAGAGCGACAGCCAGCGGCCGTCGCCCGCGCCGATCAGGTGGTCGAGTATCGTGACGAACGGCGCGTCGGAGGCAGCGAGCGTCGCCTGCGGTACGACCAGGATCCCGATGGTGACCGCGGCGACGTAAATGACGCCGACGAACAGGATGCCTATCAGCGTCGCACGCGGGATCGTTGTCCCGGGATTCGTGACGCGGCTTGCCGCGACTGCGGCGGACTCGAAGCCGAGCATCGTATACAGCGCGACTGCCGCGGCGCCCATGGACGCGTTAAGCGTGATCGGGTTCGTCGGCAGGTTGGACCCGTAGTCTCCGGGAGAGGAAAGAATCGACACTGCACCCACAATCGTCACGAAGATGAGAGGGATGACCTTGAGCAGGGACGTTACGACCTGCACGCGCCCGCCGCTCCGCAGGCCGAGCAGGTTGACGCCGACGAAGATCCACATGAAGGAGACCGCAATGACCGCAGGCGGCACTGATCGCAGGGCCGGGAACACGTTCAGGAAGTAGCCGGTCGTGCCGATGGCGAGCACGGGCAGGGTCACCCAGCAGGAAATCCAGTAACTCCACAGCACCGGGAATGCCAGCGACTCGCCAAGGGTCGAGCGCACATAGCCGAACGGGCCGTCGGCCTGTGGAAGTTTCCGCGCGAGCGCAGCGAAAGTGAGCGCGAGGCAGACGCAGCCGATGATGACCGCGGCCCAGCCGGTCAATGCATTGAGCCCGAAGGGAGCCAGCGCCGCGGGCTGCATGAAGATGCCCATGCCGATGGTGTTGCCCACGACCAGGGCCGTCGCCATCCCGAGCCCGAGTTGCCGGTCGCTCATCGCGCGCCCCCCTGGTGGACCAGGTGGCCCTGCTTGATGACGCCGGACACGTGCCGCATCAGGTCGATGTTCTCGAGGGGGTCGCCCTTGACGGCGACGAGGTCGGCGAACTTGCCCGGCGCGATCGAGCCGAGCTCCTGGGAGCGGCCGAGCGAGGCGGCGGCGCTGATGGTCGCGGCGCGGATCGCGTCGAGGGGGGTCATGCCGTATTTGACCATGTAGGCGAACTGGCGTGCATTGTCGCCATGCGGATAGATTCCCGCGTCGGTGCCGAAGCCGATCCGCACCCCCGCCGCGACCGCCTTGGCGAAGTTGGCGCGCTGGGTGTCGGTCGTCTCGCGGTTCTTGCGCATGATCTCCTCGGGCCAGCCGTCGCGCGTGCCGACTTCCTCGGTGTAATCGCCGTTATAGATGTCGGCGACCAGCCAGGTGCCGTGCTTGACCATGAGCGCGATGCCCTCGTCGTCGAGGAAGGAGCCGTGCTCGATGGTGCGGACGCCGGCCCGGATCGCGTTCTTGATGCCCTCCGAGCCGTGCGCGTGGGCGGCGACGAACGTGCCGCGCCTCGCGGCTTCCTCCACGGCGGCGCGGACCTGCTGCTCCGTGAATTCCGGCTTCGACGGCGCGGTGCCCGCGGTGAACACCGCGCCGGTCGCGACGACCTTGATCAGGTCGGCGCCGCCGGCGAGGAGCTCGCGCACGCGCTGGCGCACCTCGGCCTCGTTCACGGCGACGCCGCGGCGCATCTCGTCGGGGACGACGGTGCCCTCGGGCAGGCCGGTCACTTCGCCACCGCCGCCCGGTACGGTCACATAGGCCCCGGCGACGAACAGGCGCGGACCGTCGACCTGGCCGGCGTTGATGGCGTTGCGCAGCGCCACGTCCACGAACGCGCGGTACGTGCCGACGTCGCGCACGGTCGTGAATCCGGCATCGAGCGTCGCGCGCGCGTGGGCGACTCCCATGAGCGCGTCGCGTGCCGCGGAACTCGACAGCGGCGCCGTAACGTCCGCGGAGCTGATGTCGCCGACGAGGTGCGTGTGCAGGTCGATGAGGCCCGGCAGCACGGTGTAAGCCGACCAGTCGATCAGCCGCCCGCCGGTCCGCGCGCCCGCGGCCCAGGGCGTGATCGATGCGACGCGCCCGTCCTCGATGCGGATCGCGCGATCCGCGAGGTAGATGCCCTGCTCGACGTCGAGCATGCGCCCGACCCGGACCACGACGGTCTCCGCGCTTGCGGGAAGCGCCGCGGCGGCGCACGCGAGTGCGAGAGCTGCAAGCCGCGCCATGCGGGTGATCTTCATCCGGTCGGCCCCCCGAGATTCGTCATCTTAATTGCTGATAGCATGTCGGCCCCAAGTTTCGATGCCGGCACCGTTCCGGCGAGGTTGCAGCACTTGGTTACCGGATTCCGCGCGCTCCGTAGCATCCTGGCCATATTCGCGGCGCTCGCCGCGTCGGTCGCCATCGCCGGGCCGCGTGCCCGCGACCTCGGCGTCCCGTTCGAAGGAACGACGGGACCCCTGAACACCATCACGGACGTCGCGGGCGTGACCGTCGGCCAGGTCACGCTGATCGAGGACCTCGCGGACGGCCGCAAGGTGCGCACCGGGGTCACGGCGATCCTGCCGCGCGGGCGCGGCACCATCACGACCCCCGCCTTTGCCGGCAGCTTCGTGCTGAACGGCGCAGGCGAGATGACCGGGCGCTCCTGGATCGAGGAGGGCGGCCTGCTCGAGGGTCCGGTGATGCTCACGAACACGCACAGCGTCGGCACCGTGCACGAGGCGACGATCGCCTGGCGCGTGAAGAACGGCGACCCGGACTCCTCGGGTTACTGGTGGTCGACGCCGGTCGTCGCCGAGACCTGGGACGGCGAGCTGAACGACGTCAACGGATTCCACGTGAAGGCGTCGCACGTCGACGCGGCACTCGACGGCGCGAAGGCGGGGCCGGTCGACGAGGGCAACGTCGGCGGCGGCACCGGCATGACCTGCCACGGCTTCAAGTGCGGCATCGGCACGGCCTCGCGCAGCGTGGACGTGAAGGGCCGCGGCTACACGGTCGGCGTGCTGGTGCAGGCGAACTACGGCACGCGCTCGGCGCTTCGCATCGCGGGCGTCCCGGTCGGCCAGCACCTGCACGACGTGATGGCGAATCAGGCGACCGCCTCGGACGCCGACAAGGGCTCGATCATCATCGTCGTGGCGACCGACGCGCCGCTCCTGCCGCACCAGCTGGACCGGGTCGCGAAGCGCGGCGGCATGGGGCTTGCCCGTCTCGGCTCCTTCGCGGGCAACGGCTCGGGCGACATCTTCGTCGCCTTCTCGACCGCGAACGCGAAGTCCATGGCAGGCACGCAGATACACGCCGCGGAATTCGTCGACAACGGCTCCCTCGACGTCCTGTTCGAGGCCACCGTGCAGGCGACGGAAGAGGCGATCGTCAACGCGCTGGTCGCCGCGCGCGACATGGAGGGCAACGGCGGGCACGCCGTCAAGGCCCTGCCGCACGACGCGCTCGTCCAGCTTCTCGCCCGTTACGGCCGCGGCACGACGCCGAGGTAAAGCCCGTACCAGTCGAGCACCCGGCTCATGCGGTCCTTGAGGTAGCTCGGGACCGTGAGTCCGTGGTACTCGCCGGGATAGATCACGAGCCGCGTCGGCACGCCGAGGGCTTTCAGCGCCTGGAACATCTGCATCGAGCCGATGCAGGGCACGTTGTCGTCGAGCTCGTGGCAGAGGAACAGCGTGGGCGTGGTGATGCGGTCCGCGTGGAAGAACGGGTAGCTCACGCGTTCGTAGACGTCGCGGTCGCGCCACGGCAGGCCGAGCTCCTGCTCGTACTCGCGGATGTACATGTCGACGCCCCAGCTCCCGAGCGCGTTGGCGACGCCGGCGCTGCTGACCGCCCCCTTGAAGCGCGAGTCGCGCGCGATGACCTGGTCGGTGAGGATGCCGCCGTAGCTGTGGCCGCCGAGGCCGAGGCGCTCGGGGTCGGCGACGCCCATTTTCACCACGTGGTCGACGGCCGCGAGCACGTCTGCCGTGTCCTTCACGCCCCAGTCGGCATAGATTGCCTTCGCGAACTCGAAGCCGCGTCCTGAGCTGCCGCGCGGGTTCGCGGCGACCACGGCGTAACCGTTCGCCGCGAGCACCTGCCAGTCCTCCATGAACTCGTGGCTGAACTGGTACACCGGCCCGCCGTGGATGCGCAGGATGGTCGGGTAGCGCTTGCCGGCCACGTAGTCGACGGGCTTCATCAGGAAGCCGTCGATCGCGGTGCCGTCCGCGCTCTTGAACGTGATCTCCTCTACCGGCGCGAGCTTCCGGTCCTTCAGCCACTCGTTCTGGTCGGCGATGACCCGCAGGCCCGGACTTTCCGCGGCTTCGATGCGGTAGGGATGCAGCGCGTCGCCGCCGAGCACCGCGACGCGGCCATTCGCGGCCGCGTCGAAGGCGTAGTCGAAGCGCCCGCCCTTCGTGAGCGGCGTGACGGCACCGGTCGACAGCTCGATGCGCGAGACGTGCATGACCCGGCTTTCTTCCACCAGCGCGAGCACGGCGGACCCGTCCGGCGTGAACCGCGGCTTCGTGTGGTTGATCTCGACGCCGGCGGGCCGCGTGACCGCGCCGCTCTTCACCTCGACGATCGCGAGCGACCAGGGCGAGTAGTAGATCCACTTGTCCTCGCCGGCCTGCACGTACGCGATGCGCGTGCCGTCCGGGCTCCAGGCGGGACGCGACTCGAGCGACGGGTCGTTGTCCGCGCCGGCGAAGCGGGTGACCTGGCTCTCGGCGCCGCCCGCGCGTGCCTCGACGACGTAGAGATCCCAGTTCTGGTGGCGATCGGGATCGGGGCCGCGCTTGGTCGCGAAGGCGATGCGCGCGCCGTCGGGCGACCAGGCCGGCATGTGCTCGTCGTGATTTCCGGAGGTCAGCTGCGTTGCCTTCTTGCCGGAGATCTCGAACAGGTAGAGGTGCTGGCGCCTGTCGGTCAGCCAGCCGGCGTTGTCTTCCTTGAAGTAGTAACGGTTGATGACGATCGGCTCGGGCTTCTTCGGCGCTTCCGTGCCCGCGGGGCGCTCAGGGTCATCGGCGATGACGGCGAGCCGTCGGCTGTCCGGGGACCAGTCGAAGTCGGAGACGCCCCCGGGAAGCGCGGTCAGCGCCTCGGCCTCGCCGCCGTCCGCCGGCATGATCCAGACCTGCGTCTTGGCATCCTCATCGCCGCGGTCGGAGAGGAAGGCGATCCATTGGCCGTCCGGGCTGTACGCGGGCTGGTATTCGTCCGCGTCGGCGGTACGCGTGAGTGCGCGCCGGCCGCTGCCGTCCCAGCGCACCCGCCAGAGGTCGTAGCGCGCGGCGTCCTCCTCGAAGTTCGGCTCGCCCACGCTGTAGACGACGTATTCGCCGTCCGGCGAAAGGTCTAGCTCGGTGACGTTGGCGATGCGCACGAGGTCATCGACGGTGAACCTGGACGGTTCGGCGGCGGCGGCCGCGAGCGCGAGGGCCGCGCCGGCGAACAGGCCGGTGAATGCTGGAATCCGGGTCATGGTCAGTCCTTGGTCGATGATTTCGCGAGCTCGCGGAATTTTCCGCGCGCCGTTTCGAGATAGGCGAGCGTGTCGGCTCTTTCCTGCTCGCTGTTCCAGTCGCCGCGGGCGAGCGCCGCCTCGACGACGCGGTCCATCCAGGCGACGAAGTACGCGGCATCCTCGGGCGCCGGCGGTGGCGGCGCGTCGAGATAGATCGGGCTCGTCGTCGCGTAGGGATACAGGTCGAGGACCCACGGATGCGCCTTTTCGTCGAAGGCGCGGAGCACGATCCATCCGCCGGGCGCGAGCTCGACGTCGCCCGTCCAGTCGAAAGCCGTGCGCTCCCCGGACAGCTCGAACCGCTTGACGACCAGGCCGTTCTGCACGAGCTCGAGGCGGTCCACGGGGAACGGCGCACGCATCGACACGCGTAGCGGACGGCTGGCCGGCGATCCGGACAGCGAATCGCCCGGCCGCTTGCCGTCGACCGCGAGTCCGAGCAGCGGCCCGTTGCTGACGAACGTGCGGCCGGATTTCAGCGCGTCGAGGAGCGCCTTCGGCGTGCGCTCGCCGTTCGTCTCCAGGAACACGCGCACGAGGCCAATGGGCCCGCGAAGCGAGGCGTAGTTCGCCATCGCGTCTGTGCCGGCGCCGGCCGGCAGCCGGAATCCGAGGTTCAGCAGCCGGTACCAGATGCCCGCGGTGATGTGGTGGTCGGAAAAGCCCATCACCTCGAGGTAATCCACCTTGCCGTGCGCGACCGTCGCCGGCAGCTCGTACGAAAGGACTTTCTCCTTCGGCGGGTCGATCGGGAAGTCGGCGATGTGCACGTAGCCGACGAGCGCGCCTTGTGCGCGCGCGAGGTCCGAGACCGCGCCGTTGTTCGGCCAGGGACTTGCGAGCGCCGTGTGCCTGTAGGCCGCGTAATCGGGCAGCAGGAAATGGTCCTCGAGGTTCAGCAGGCCCATGTGGCCCCAGAAGCTGGTGTGGAACTCCTGCGCGTGGAACAGGAGGCGCTTGCCGCTCGCAGGGTCTGCGCCACCGCCCGGCCGGAAGTACCCGATGTCCGGGATGCGCTCTTCCTTGTTGACCAGCAGGTTGTAGACGACGTCGAGGTCCTCGGCATCCTGCTGTGCGATCAGCGTCTCGGGCGTGCTGCGGTAGTGGCCGCCGTAATTCATGTGGACGTGCAGGTCGGCGGAGAGGAAGCGGCCGAAGTCCGCGGGCAGGTCGTTGTCTTCGAGGCGGATCGGAAGCTCGGTCGTGGCTCCGGCCGGGAATTCGCGCTCGACGGTGACGTGCTTCCTGCGGAAGCCGCTCTGGACCTGGATCCGCGACTTGCCCGGCGGCAAAGCGACGCTGCAGGCCTCGACGGCCGGGCAGTGGAAGTAGTGCACCTCGCTCGGGAACTGCGCACGGTCATACAGCTCGTCGCCGTGCATCCAGGCATTCGTGGGCGCGCGCCAGCGCCCGTCGCTCGCCAGCACGGCCACGCGCGCCGGAATGCGCTTGCCGGCGGCATCCTGCGGCTGGATCTGGACGATCGCGGGTGTCGCGAGCCGCTGGAGAACCTGCGGCTTGACCTCGGCGCGCGCCCCGCCGAAGAACTCCTGCACCCAGAGCGTCGTTTCTCCGGTCTCGTTGCTGACGTAGACAATGCGCTTGCCGTCCGCCGACCAGCGCGCATTGCGACGGTCGAAGTCGCCGTAGGTGAGCGGGAGGGGTGCCCGGTCGTCCGTCGTCGTAAGCCAGAGCTGGTGCCACTGGCCGCCGTGGTAGTTCGAGAACAGGATCCGTTTCCCGTCCGGCCCGACCTCCGGACGCGCGACCCAGGACGTCTCCAGCTGGTGCCGGTCGAGGCACTCGGGCTCTCCGCCCTCGACCGTGATCGAGCAGATCCAACCCGTGCCCCAGGGGATCTCCGCATTCGTCACGAACCAGACGCGCTTCCCGTCGGGCGACCACGACGGATTGATCGCGTGGTCGTGGGTCGAATAGTAGTAGCGGTCGATCCTGCTCTCGCGCGGACTCACCAGGAAGCGCTCGTTCGAAAGCCCCGCGCTGGAGAGGTCCGCGATCTTCAGGTTGAAATGGCCGGTGCCGCCGGTGGAGACGAACACGATCTGCCGCCCGCTGGGCGAAATGCGCGGTTCGAGGTTGACGCCGCCATTCGCCGTCAGCGCGCGCTCGGAGCCGCTCCCGAAGTCGTGGCGCCAGAGCTCGAAGCCCTTGCCGTCGTAGCGCGTAAAGACGACGCTGCCGCCATCCGGCGCGACGTCCGGCTGGTGGTCATACGCGCCGGCAGGATGCGTGATCTCGCGGGCGCGGTCGCTGCCGACCTTCTGGCGCCAGAGCGATCCTTCCATGCTGTAGACGAGCTCATCGCCCGCCGGCATGAACGCCGCAGATGACGGACCGGCCGTGAGCTGCGGGATGTACAGCTCGCGCCAGTAGTAACCGTGCGGCAGCTTGACCTGCGACAGCACCGCCTCGCGCGCCGCCTCCGCCGGCGCCGCAAGCAGGAGCGGCGCGAGCAAAAGCAGCGCGCGGGCGGCGGACCTCACGCCGGGCCCGCCAGTGCCTCGTCCAGCGATTGCCGGAGGTAGATCAACGACTCGTCGACTTCCGCCTCGGTCACGGACAGGGGCGGCATGAAGCGCAACGTGGACACGCCGCAGGAAAGCAGCAGCAGCCCGTTGTGGTACGCGCGGTGCAGCAGGCGGTCCACCATCGCGCGCGCGGGCGATCCGTCTTTTTCGATCATCTCGACGCCGATCATGAGTCCGCGGCCGCGGACGTCGCCGATGCAGGGATAGTCCGCCCTCATCTCGTGCAGGCGCTTCATGAAGTGCGCGCCGACTTTCGCCGCATTCGCCGCGTACTGCTCCCGCACCAGGTCGATGGTCGCGTTGGCGGCGGCGCAGGAAATCGGGTTGCCGCCGAAGGTGTTGCCGTGCGCGCCTTTCTTCCACTGCTTCATGATGCTCGCCTTGGCGACCACGGCGCCGATCGGCAGGCCCGAGCCGAGGCCCTTGGCGAGCGTCATGATGTCCGGCGTCACGCCTTCGTGTTCCGTGCAGAACATTTTCCCGGTGCGGCCGACGCCGGACTGCACCTCGTCGAATACCAGCAGGATGCCGTGTTCGTCGCAGAGCTTGCGCAGCCCCGCGAGGAATCCCGGCGGCGGCACGAGGTAGCCGCCTTCGCCCTGCAGCGGCTCGATCACGATCGCCGCGACTTCCTGGGCGGGCACGTTGCGCTCGAACAGCATGCGGATGTAGTCGAGCACCGCCTTGCCCTGGTCGCTGCCTGCGAACAGCGGGCGGTAGCTGTTCGGGTAGGGCACGTGCGTCACGCCCGGCATGGTCGGGAAGAAGCCCGCCTGCTGGGTGTACTTGCTGGAGGTCATCGACAGCGAGCCCATCGTGCGGCCGTGGAAGCCGCCGAGGAAGGCGATGATCCGGCCGCGCTTCGTCACGTAGCGCGCGAGCTTCAGGGCGCCTTCCACCGACTCCGTGCCCGACTGGCAGAAGAAAGCCATGCCAGGCTCGCCGACCGGCGCGATCGCGGTGAGGCGCTCGGCGAGCGCGGTCATCTCTTCGTGCCAGTAGTCGCTCGAGATGTGCAGGAACTTGCCCGCGGCTTCCTGCACGGCCTTCACGACGCGCGGGTGCGCATGGCCGGTAGCGCAGACCGCGATGCCCGCGGCGAAGTCGAGGAAGCGGTTGCCGTCGACGTCCCAGACTTCGGTGCCCTTGCCGTGCGACATCACGAAGGGGTAGTCGCGCGGGTAGGAGGGCGATGTCACCTTCGCGTCGCGCTCGAGCATGGCGCGCGACTTCGGGCCCGGCAGGGCCATCCTGATGTGCGGGTTCTTGGTGGCGCCGGCGGCGCGGGCGGGTGCGTTCATGACGGGAGCCTCACAGGTTCACGATGCGCGGCGGCGGTCCGTTTCTCGAGAGCGCGCAGGGCCTCGAGTTCGGGCGCGGTCGGTTCCGCGCAGGTTTCGAGTACCGGCAGCACCGTCAGCGGCCAGCCGACGGCGGCCTTCGCTTCTTCTGCCGGGATTCCGGGGTACAGCGCGGAGAGTGCGAATTCTCCAGTTTCCGCCTGCGGTTTCAAGATGCCGACGTCGGTGACGATGACGGCGGGGCCGGAACCGCGCGCGCCACTTTGCGGGCGGCCGGCGAAATGCCCGCCGCTGGTCTGGAAATCGAGCGCTTTGACGAAGCTGCGCGGGGTCGCCTTCATGACGATGAAGACCTGCCGGGCGTGAGCCGCGATCTCGGTCGCGCCGCCCGCGCCGGGCAGGCGCGTCTTCGGTTTTCCGTAGGGGCCGATCACGGTGCTGTTGAGGTTGCCGACCTTGTCGATCTGCGCGGCGCCCAGGAAGCCGATGTCGATGCGCCCGGCCTGCAGGTAGTCGCTGAAGATGTCGGGCAGCGGGATCACGCAGGTCGCGGTCTCGGCGAGCTCGCCGTCGCCGATCGACAGCGGCAGCACCGTCGGGCGCGTACCGATGGTGCCCGACTCGTAGATCAGCACGAGGTTCGGCGCGTGCGTGAGCCGCGCGAGGTTGCAGGCGGCGCTCGGCAGCCCGATGCCGACGAAGCAGACCTGGCCGTCCTTCAGCAGGCGCGCGGCGGCGACGGTCATCATCTCGTCGCGGCTGTAAGCGCTCATGCGGTCCACCCGGGTATCGCGCGCACGCTCGGCCGGCCGGGGACCCTCGCTCGCGCCGGAACTTTATGCGCTCGCTCGGGGACCCGTCCGGCCGTCGCGCGCGTGAACCGCCTCGCCGTATCGCGCGCGTGCGAGCCGTTGCGGGACCCCCGAGTGAGCGAGTGTCCGTTCTTCCGAGCGAACGAGGGGAGTCCCGCCGGCGAAGTACGCGCGCAAAGCGTTCTTGGCATCACGCGGCCTCGCGGAGGCTGGCGAGGAACTCGCGGTGATCGCGGGTTCCCCGGAGGTGACGGTCGATCCACGCGGTGAACGACGCGCGCTCGCGCGCGATCGCGTCCCACTTGAGGTAGAAATCGTTGTCGCGCGCGTAGTGGCCCTGGGCGTATGACGGCCAGGCGCCGCCGGGGCAATGGGAGACGGCGGTGACGGTGAAGTGCGGCAGCACGAT
>Ga0190274_10001171_pt1 | contig 15469 bp, 12 predicted proteins | sample Popmic531T_FD_133002 | JGI IMG/M metagenome (GOLD analysis project Ga0190274, IMG submission 133002) | Populus adjacent soil microbial communities from riparian zone of Yellowstone River, Montana, USA - 531 T | ecosystem: Environmental > Terrestrial > Soil > Riparian zone | place: USA: Montana...
ACACTTCAGTTTGTCGTGAACGCGCGAGAGAAGTCTCTGGCGAGAGACGGGCGACAAACTAAAGTGTGTCGGACATTGTACGTTTGCTCGCCTCACTTCACAGCGGCCCAGTCTCCCAACTTCAGTGGCAGCTTTGGGGGCACAATGGTTACTGAAGCGGGCCCGAGCGGTGTTCAGATCACTGTGATGCGGGAAGGCGAAAACTGGAAGGCGACGATGAAATTGCGGGCGCAAGGCGACGGTGTCGTTCCCGGTATCCAGGGGTTAACGATTAACGGCCAGGCCATTTCCTTTGCGGCCGAGACCGGGCAGCTGGTCCTTAAGTTTTCAGGCAAACTCGAAGGAGACAAACTGAGTGGGAATGTCGAGGTTTTTCAGGACGGCAACAAGGTTAGGAGTGGACTCTTTACCTTGATGCGAGGGGCTGAAATGCCTCCCCCACAGCAAACCGGCGGCCAGGTGGCTGATGAAAATTTCAACGCGAAGGTAGAACATCCGGCCTATACAAAAAATGGACCCAGGGTACTCTTCGACGAAGCTCACAATAACTTTCACACTGCCAGCGGTCGTTACAAACCTTTCGCTGATCTGATTACGAATGACGGTTACCAGATTATTCCCGGCAAGCAATCGTTTTCGGCTGACGCTCTAAAAGAATACTCGGTTCTGCTGATCTCAAATGCGCTGGGAGCGCCACGAATGGCCGACGCAGCCGCCAGTAATTCGGCTTTTACGGAAGAAGAAAGCGATGTCGTACGTGATTGGGTGAAGGCCGGCGGCTCGTTGCTGTTGATTGCAGATCACGCGCCGATGGGCTCGGCTAATCAAATTCTGGCGAAGCGGTTTGGCGTGGACATGAGCAAGATGTACACGGCCGACCCTCCAAACGCCGACCCTGAAACCGGGAGCGCGACTTTTATTGTTTACACACGAGAGAGCGACCGGCTTGCCGATCACCTGATAACGCGAGGCCGCAATGATAGCGAACGCATCAATAAGGTCATCGCCTTCACCGGACAATCCCTCAAAGGACCTGCAGAGTCCTTTGCGTTTCTCAAACTCGCTGACACGGCGGTCGACGCGATGCCAGGGCAGAACACAGCCCCGGCTTCAGCCGCCGGACGCGCGCAAGGCATTGCAATGGAGTTTGGCAAAGGCAGGGTGATTGTTATGGGTGAGGCGGGCATGCTTTCAGCACAGGTGGTCGGCCCTCAGCGCACGCCTTTTGGAATGAACCGGGCGGGAATCGATAACCGCCAACTGGCACTGAACATGATGCACTGGCTTTCACGTTTGCTGAAGTAACCACTCTTTCTGAAGCAACCTTGGCTAGCCATAGCGGAGCGCAGTATCCCTGCCCGCTTGATAGTTACTAATCGCGTCGCTCGGTTGGTGGATCCTGAAGCAGTTTGGTGGTGTTTTCGGTGACGCTCGGACGGGCGAGGATCTCCTGTGTGTTTTCGCGTCGCGGTTGATCGGTAGCCACCCAATCTCGCTGAGCAGGCAACGCGTTACGCACCTGGGCCGGCATGGCGGCTGGCGGAGCAGAATTAGAGAACGTGCTGATTGCAGGTTGAACAATCACGTCCTTCACGAACAGGAATCCGTAAAGAAAACGTATTAGCCCGATCAGACTCAGGAAAAAGAACAGGACCGCCGCCAATTTGGCTAGTGATTCTTGTGGCCCGCCGTAATCAAACGAGTATGTCGCCAAAAGTAAAGCTGCCCATGAGATTGCGGTAAATATGCCGCTTTCAGCCATCACTCGCTTGCGGCTTTGAGGTAGTTTTTGAACGGTCACCCCGGTAGGTTGAGGAATCACGCCATCGTTGCCCATCAACATCGCGACCCCGGCTAAAGCAAAACCACAACGCGAGCAGAATCGCATATCGTCCGACGACTGGAGCTGGCTGCATTTCGGGCAATACATTAGAAGTCCTCTCAGATATGTGTGCTTCTAAACGACTCAACGCCACGTGCGCCCGTTCTTACGAACCGGTGGCGAGCAAAGTTCGCTTACAGGGTGATATCTTAACTTGGAAAGCAGGCGGGAATTAAGACAACTATGTGGGACGCGAAGCGACAATTCATTTGGCTGGCGGCGGGGCTGGTGCTCGGAACTTTTGTCGCCTGGTCAGACGCTCACGATGAAGATGGGAGCTTCGTGCCGCGTTTCTTCGTTTTCATGGAAAGCCTGGTGCTGATTATTATCGTGGTCTTGTTTTATATTTACTCGAGAAAGAGAAAATGAACGATTAGCGGAGATAGGGCCAATAGGTCATATAGGACCTATATTATGCTTAGGACGAGAAGTCAATTAGGCTGCTGCATCGACTTAGCCCGCACAGTGATTCCCTCATCTGCCACCACCAGAAAATTTCGAGCTTCTCCAAACGGAGCGCTCGAAGGAAGATAAGAGACTACGTAGCGGTGCTGCCTGAGCTCATCACAAATTGCCTTGGCGGCGACGGTGGGTTCGTCAATTGAGAAGATCTGTCCGCCGGTGCCCTCCACCAGCTTGTCGATCACCTGCTTCGGTTTTGGCACATCACGCCGGATTGCGCCACGGGTTCGATCCTGTGCCTGGATCGCATAGACCGTGATATCGAGCCGTTGCAACTCCGCCAGAATCTTTTCGAATGTGGTCTTGCTGCCACGGTCCAATCCATCGCTAATCACGACAACTATGCGCTTCTGTCCCGGGGTGGCTCTGAGCGCCTGATCGATAACAGCGGTGGTCGCGTCGAAAAGATGCGGTTGCCCCTTCTTCCTGAACATCTTCAGCGACGCCTCGATCGACTTGGCGTCGTCCGTCCAGTCAGCAACAATCTCAGCTTGCTCGTCATAGCCTACGATTAGCAGTTTGTCGCCCTCGTAAATCTCATAAGCAAACTCACGCGCGGCTTGTTCGAGCTTGTCGACGTCTGCTCGAATCGTTAAGGAATTATCAACCAACAAAACGATGTGCGCCGGCGACGGGTCTGGCGTGAAATTGCGGATGGTTTGCTCGACGCCGTTATCGTAGATGGCAAGTTGCTTGGAGGTGATTCGCACCGCCGAGTTGTCATTTCGTCTGGCAACCACGTTGACCAGCACGCCGGTCTCAGTTGATCCGGTTGGGCGACGGCCGGCCTGGGCCTTAGCCGAACCGGTAATCCCGAAAAGCAGCAGGCACAGCGCAGCCAGAACTGAAACTACGCGAAAGCGATCGATTTGTGATTGATACATCAACTTGCCTACCGGCGCGGGCTTCAATCACCACTGGGAGATTTGGATGTGGAAGCTTTTTCGGAAGTTTTCTTAGCTGGGGAGCTCTCTTTAGATTTCTTTTCTGACTTCTCTGATTTCTCAGATTTATCCGACTTCTTGTCATCGGAGGAGGACTCTTTTGAGGAGGCGGAAGCAGAGTCGCTCTCAGCTTTTTCAGCTGCTTTCCGGCCATTGCCCGCGTAGTCGGTTACATACCACCCGGAACCTTTGAACTGTATTGCCGATGCGGAGACCTGCTTTTCCAGCCGGCCACCACACTTCCGGCACTTTGCCGGAGGCTTGTCGTTCATCTTTTGAAAGACTTCGAGGCGGTCCTTACATTTCCGACACTCAAACTCGTAAATCGGCATCAGTCGCTTCTCCGCTTCACTCCAGAGTTCAGAGTCTGACGACAACTCAAAGGTTGCACCCTGAACCGCTTCTAACCGTCCTAAAGAATTACCTGCGAAATTATACGGGCCACATCATAGCCTTGCAACGAGGGCAATGTCCGACACACTTTTAGTTTGTCGTTGGATCCGCAGGAAGCCTTGATCGAATCAACGACAAACTAAAAGTGTGTCGGACATTGGCGGCGCAGCGGTGGGCGGTGCCCACCACTAAACGAACGGTTATTAACATCGCCGAGTTATGTGCTTTTGCAACTTCATGCCCCGTTCGTTATGATCCGCTTGAACTTACTTCTCCATGTCAGACACCGCAAAATCTCTCTCTCTTGAGCGCAAGATCAAGATGCACGAGGCGCGCGAAGGGATCATCAACCGTCTCGCGTTAACGCTGCCGACAACCATCAACCTCGACCGGTTCCTGAACGTTATCGTTTCGGAATTGGGCCGCATGATGAATGTCGATCGCTGTGACGTCATTCAACTGACCGCCGCCAGCGAGTTGCGAATCAGTCATGAATGGCGCGCCAGTGCTGATGTGCCCTCGAGTCTTGGCACCGCGATTCCCCTTAACCTCGGACAACTCTCGGAGCACGTGGATCTCAGTAAGCCAATCCGCCTGGACGATACCTCGGCTCCCGGTCTGGATCAGAAGGTGAGGTTTATCGCGAAGAGTTTGCGGACGCGCTCGCTGCTGGTGGTCCCGGTTATCCTCGGCGAGGACGTGCTCGGTTTAGTAGGACTGCATACAACTGACACCACCCGCGTATGGCTAGACGACGAAGTCTCGTTTCTGGAATCAATTGCCCGCCAAATCGCCGTTGGTTACCAATACACGCGGCTATACATCGACAAAGAACGTGAAGCTGAGACCAAGCGAGCGTTGTTGGAAATTGCCAATGCACTCAACGCCCGATCGGATTTTCGTGAAGTATCTTCGTTGGTCCTGGAACGCGCGATTACTCTCGTCGGAGCTGACTACTCAGCGCTGGGGGTGCTTGATCCAAAGGGTGGCCGCATCACCCTGGCTGCGTTTAAGGCCGCACCTCACGCGGTTACCGACAATGTGCAGGGCCTGATTGATGAGTATGGAAAGTCGCTTGACGTAACCGAGTTTCCAGCCGCCATGGAAGTTTTGGCAGAGGGCAAGACGCTGCGTTTGTTGGACACGGATCTTCCGTTTCCTTTCCGACTGATTTTCAACGCGACCCTGGGTGGACGCGCCGCCTTAGTCGCGCCCGTGCGGGTGGCCGGTCAAACATTTGGCCTGTTGGGTCTGGTTTGGAGCGAAGCCCGGGCCGGATTTCAGGATCACGAAGTTGCGCTGGTTGAGGGTATTGCGGATCAGGTCGGGACGGCGCTGGAACGCGATCAGCTATCGGCTGAAGTAATGCACCTTCGCAGTGCACTGCACGAGCGCTATGGCGAAGACCGCATCATCGGACAGGCACCGGGAATTCGGCGCGCGATCGAGCTGGCATTGAGCGTGGCAGACACGCAAACGACGGTTTTGATCCAGGGCGAATCAGGCACCGGGAAAGAGTTACTCGCCAATCTCATTCATTACAACTCAGGACGCGAAGATCAACCCTATGTGAAACTGAACTGCGGCGCGATCCCGGAAACGTTGCTCGAGTCGGAGTTGTTTGGTCACGAGAAGGGGGCGTTTACCGATGCGCGGGCGCGACGTCAGGGAAGATTCGAAGACGCCACCGGCGGGACGTTGTTTCTGGATGAAGTGGGCGAGATGAGCTTGTCGGCCCAGGTGCGGCTGTTACGCGTTTTGCAGGATGGCGAGTTTACCCGAGTCGGCGGAAACGAAGTGTTGAAAGCCGACGTCCGCGTGATAGCCGCGTCCAACGTAGACCTCGAAAAAGCCACTGAGGCAGGAACCTTTCGGCGTGATCTTTACTACCGGCTCTCAGTGTTTCCGGTTGTTTTGCCACCTTTGCGCGAACGGTCGCAGGACATCCATCCCTTAGTCATCCACTTCCTCGAACATTACAAGCAGAAGACCGGCCGCTTTATCTCCGGCATTTCGAAGGACGCCCTGCAGGCATTGATTACTTACGAGTGGCCCGGCAATGTTCGGGAGCTGGAGAACGCAATCGAGCGCGCCGTGATCATTGCCTCCGGCCGGCAAATCGAGTTGGAAGATCTACCCGAGGCCATTAGCCGGATAGCTTTGCAGGAACAGGATCGCATCAAGGTGGAGCGCGCCAAGGCAGCCAGTGAAGGACGCACGACTACCTTTGAAGTGACTGTACCTTCCTCGATGGATGAAATAGAACGTCAGGCAATCGAGGCGACCCTCGACTACACCGGCGGAGACAAAACCCACGCCGCCCGCGCCCTGGGCATCGGCCGCAAAACCCTCTACCGGAAACTCGACCAATACAACGGCGGAGATGGAGGCGAAAGTGAATAAACTCATCGCTTAAGTTCGAGGCTTTGGCCTCCTGCTTTCGTGCTTTTTCGCAATGGTAATACGATCCACGAAATAACACGAAAATTCACCAAGAAAAGTTGGTGCTATTTAGTGTGAGTTAGTGGATCGTTCTTATTTTTTGATCTCAGAACGTTTCCACTCTGGCCCACGTTCTTGCGCCGCTTCGCAGGGTTTTGATATAGTCCAACTCTGAAAATCCAACTAGAAAACTAACCCTGCAGGGCCCGGCGGCTTTGCTTTCGAGAAAGGAATCTTCTTATGGGAAGCGATGATTATCGGCGAGACTCTGGTGACAACGTCACTACTCGACTGACTTACCTCTTAATCGGCGGTGGCATTGGGGCCATTCTGGCTCTGCTTTTTGCGCCCAAGTCTGGTCATGAACTCCGCGGCGACATAGCTGATGCAACTCGCAAGGGCATTGATAAATCGCGCGAGGCGGCGCAACAGTTAGGCGACCGGGCGGGCGAATACTACGAAGCCACTCGCGAGCGCGCAGCCGAATACTACTCTCAGGCAGCCGGCAAGGCTTCGGATCTTTATTCCCAAGCCGCTGAAAAAGTCGGGGAGGTTGCGCAAACTGCTCGAGAGACCGCGGCGCGTCAAAGCAGCACCGTAGCGGCAGCGTACGACGCCGGGAAGAAAGCTTATCTGGAAGAGAAGAGAAAGACTGAACTCTCCGGCCGGATTGAAGCAGCTCCAAACTACCCGGACAAGACGAACTAGATCATTGCCGATTTTTTCGATTGCCAATTGCCGATTGATTCAGCATCAAGCGACTGCGGCGTTTGAAATCGGCAATCGGAAATTGGCATTCGGAAATCGCAAATGACTCTCCTGGCGCTCCAAATGAACCCTAACGACCCGATGTTCTGGGTGATGGTAGTCGTCGCCCTGTCATTCGTCGTGATCGCCGTGGCGATGGTGGCCATTGCAGTGATGGTCAGCCGCGCCGTCAAAACGGTGACCCGGCTGGAGCAGAAGTTCGAGCCGTTAATCGAAAGAGTGACGGTGATGAGCGAACAGGGACGACAAATCGCGGTGCAGGGCAAACTGATCGCCGAACAATTCAGTGTCATGTCCGGCCATCTTTCTACTGCGACTAGTAACCTTTCGGAATCGCTGGCTATCATCAAGGATGAAGTTATCGAGCTGAAGGAAATGGTCAGCCAGACTGCTGGAGAAGCACGCGACAAAGTCGAGCTGGTTGGGCGCACGATTGATAGAACGCACGACCAGGTAGTTTCCACCACTGATTTCATTCAAAGGAAAGTGGTTGAACCGGCGCGGGAGCTGGCGGCGATTATGTCGGGCTTCCGTCGGGGCCTCGAAGTTCTGGTAGCGCCCATACCGAAGCCCATTAACCAAACCTACGGCGAGGATGAGATGTTCATCGGCTAACCTCTGAGCGCCATTAACGGCTTGAAGAACCCGAACCACCGCACCCGGAAAGGATAACTGGTTCGGGTTTTTGATTGTGATTGAGCGCGAAAAGAGTATCCGCAGATTACGCCGATTTCACAGATCAAGTCAGCAGCTCCGAGGTATCCAACTCTTTTGTTTGGTTTGAATCGGCGGAATCTGCGCAATCTGCGGATGAATTCCTGAAGCAAGTAACGTATCGATTTTGTCGACGAAACCTGTCTACTGTTAGTATTGTTGATTACCGATAGTTTAGAAAATCATGTCTACTGAAACTCCACTGGATCTAAAAAAGACTGTCAATCTTCCGAAGACCGGATTCTCGCAGAAAGCGAATCTGGCCCAGAGTGAACCTCTGCGTCTCAAGAAATGGTCCGAGATGCGCCTTTACGATCTGATTCGGACGGCGCGCGCCGGGAAAGACAAATTTATCCTTCACGACGGACCTCCCTACGCGAATGCCGACATCCATCTCGGCACGGCGATGAACAAGATCCTCAAGGACTTCATCGTCAAGTCGCGCAACATGATGGGCTACGACGCGCCTTATGTTCCGGGTTATGACTGCCATGGATTGCCGATCGAGTTGTATGTGGACCGCAAGCTTGGCGCCAAGAAAGCCAACATGCCGCCGGTTGCCATCCGCCGCGCCTGTCGCGAGCACGCCTCGCAGGCTTTGAAAAGACAGACTCGCGACTTCCAACGTCTGGGAATTCTGGGGGAGTGGGACAATCCGTATCTGACCATGTCAAATCATTACGAAGCGGAAACAGCGCGTCTGTTTGGCCGTTTTGTTGAGCGTGGTTATGTCTACAAGGGCGCCCGACCGGTCTATTGGTGCATTCACGATCAAACGGCGCTGGCTGAAGCTGAGGTGGAATACCATCAGCACACCAGTCCTTCGGTCTATGTGAAATTTCCCCTGTCGAGCGATCCGTCGCTGATTGATCCCGCGCTCGCGGGTCGTAAAGTTTTCGTTCTGATCTGGACCACTACGCCATGGACGTTACCCGCGAACCTGGGAATTGCCGTTCATCCGGATTTTGAGTATTCGGCTTTTGAGCAAGGCGACGAAGTTTACATCGTTGCTTCGGAACTGCTTGGAGCAGTCATTGAGAAATGTGGTCTGGTTGAGAGCGATGCGGAAGGTAATAACATTGCGCCCAAAGTGGTTGCGCGTTTCCTGGGCGCGAAACTGGATCGCCTCGAGTGTCGCCACGCCTGGATCGATCGAACCTCGTTGTTAATGGTAGGTGAACACGTAACGCTTGGCGGCGAAGCAGATGCGGAAACGGAACTCGACGTCAGTGAAGCGCGTGATAAGAAGGTCACCGGCAAAGCCGGCACCGGCTGCGTTCACACTGCGCCAGGCCACGGGCATGACGACTTCGTCATCGGCAAACGCTACGGTCTGGAAATCTATTGCCCGGTAGATAACTCCGGACGTTTCACGCCCGAGGTCGAACACTTTGCCGGTCAGAGCGTCTTCGAGGCCAATCCACGGATTGTCGAATTCATGCGCGAGCGCGGTGTGCTGCTGTTTAGTGAAAACTACGACCATCGTTATCCACATTGCTGGCGTTGCAAGAACCCGGTGATCTTTCGGGCCACTCCGCAATGGTTTATTTCAATGGACCGCTATGGCGGCGAGTCGGTTGAAAAGGACGAAGACGGAAGGGACCGTTCCAACTTCACGGAAAATTTTAGCGAGGATGAGAACGGATTGCGGGCGGCGGCCCTGCGGGAAATCGAAAACGTAAACTGGATTCCTCCCTGGGGTCGCGATCGTATGCGCAATATGTTTCGCGGCCGGCCAGACTGGTGTGTTTCGCGACAGAGAGTTTGGGGTGTTTCAATTCCCGTATTCTATTGCGCGAGTTGCACTGAAGCAGTGGCTGATCCGGCAATCATCAATCGCGTCGCGGATGTTTTTGAAAAGGAATCAGCCGACGCCTGGTACACTCGCGAGGCTACTGAACTCCTGCCTGAAGGGTACGTTTGTAAGAAATGTGGCGGCCATGAATGGACCAAGGAAACCGACATCCTCGATGTGTGGTTTGACAGTGGGGCTTCATCAATCGCGGTACTCGAGAATCGCGAACACTTGCGCTGGCCGGCGGACGTTTACATCGAGGGTGGCGATCAATATCGCGGCTGGTTCAATTCATCGCTGATGGTGGGGCTCGCCATTCATGACCAGGCACCCTATAAGACCGTTTTGACGCACGGATGGACCCTGGATGCGCAGGGCAAAGCGATGCACAAATCTGCCGGGAATGCGGTTGCCCCGGAAGAAGTCATCAAGGATTCGGGCGCCGAGATTCTGCGACTATGGTCGGCTTCGTCAAACTATTTCGAAGACATGCGTTGCTCGGCCGAAATCCTGCAGCGCGTGACCGATGGTTATCGGAAACTCCGCAACACTGCCCGATTCGCGCTCGGCAACCTGCACGGATTTGATCCGGCGCGGGACGCGGTGGCGGACGAAGATCTATTGGAGATCGACCGTTGGGCACTCGCAAAACTAAATGAAGTGGTTGGCAAAGTACGCGCTGCTTACGATGGTTACGAGTTTCATCTGGTCTATCACCTGCTTTCTGAGTTTTGTACGGTGACGCTCTCCGCCCGCTACTTCGACATCATCAAGGATCGTCTTTATACATTTGCGCCGCGCAATCAGGAAAGACGTTCAGCGCAGACGGCGCTTTACCAGATTGTTGACGCACTCGCGCGAATGCTGGCGCCGATCCTGGTCTTTACCGCTGACGAGATCTGGGAAAACCTGCCGGCTAGTGGCGAATCCCGCCCAGCGTCCGTCCATTTGGCTACGCTGCCGGTGGCCGGCAAAGACAGTCAGGCGGAACTTCTCAACAATTGGGAAAGGCTATTCAGGATTCGCGAGGATGTATTGTCGAAACTTGAGGAGGCGCGAATCGCAAAGGTTATTGGAAGTTCTCTGGAGGCGTGCGTCATTATCCGGCCCGAAGCAATCAACGAGGATCTTCTCAAACAGTCCTGGGATGACCTTCGTTACTTATTTATCGTGTCCCAGGTGAGGTTGGCTCAACCAGGGGAACTTGAGGGAGCGCCAGTTCTGAATCATTTCGGCGTTGAGCGGGCCGAAGGTAAGAAGTGTGAACGCTGCTGGAACTACTCAAACCATGTAGGTGAATCGGGAAAATACCCTACGGTTTGCGAACGTTGTGTGGACGCTCTAGACGAGATTGAGAAAGAATCGGCCTAAAATTGCGACAAAGCTAATACGATCCACGAACTCACACGAAACGGCACGAACAGGCCGCTTATTCGTGCTCCTTCGTGTAATTTCGTGGATCGTACTTTTTCGCATTCCGGACGCGATAGACACCAAATGGACGAGGTAAACGTACAGCCCACCGTTTCAACCCGCTTTCGCTGGCGCGCGGGTTACTTGCTCGCCAGCTTCGGCCTCTACATGGTCGACCAGTCTACCAAGGCCTGGGCCGTGCGCTCGCTACGCTTCGGCCATGATCGAACAATTATCAGCGGCTTCCTTGACCTGATATACGCCGAGAATCCTGGCATCGCTTTCGGTCAATTGCAGGAGGGCGGGAGTTTTGCCCGCTGGTTTTTTGTAGTGCTGGCGATAGTCGCGGCCTTAGCCGTCTTCTTCTATTTCCTGCGGACACCGCGAAACGACGATCGCGTCCTGGGCGCATGCGCGCTATTATTGGCCGGAATTCTCGGCAATCTCACTGACCGCGTTAGGATGGGATACGTAATCGATTTCATCGCTGTCCATGCCGGCTCTTATCATTGGCCAACTTTCAACGTAGCCGATGCCGGCATCTCGATTGGCGCGTTGCTTCTGGCCTTTGATCTGATTGTCTCCGGAAGAAAGTCTAAGTCACCCGAGAGTAGTTCGTAGGTTTTGGAATCTTGTGAATCCTATTAATCCTGTCGACCTGCGCCGCTCCCTGCATGAGACCGTGGTTTTTTTAGACAGGATTCAGAAGGTTTACAGGATAGACTAAAAGCTTCGGCAGTTTACGGGTCTTAGTTTTCTGCATACTGCTCCTGCTTACTGCCTACTGTTTCTATGTATCCAGTACTTTTTCGCATCGGTAATTTCCCAATCAACACTTACGGCGTGTTTCTCGCGCTGGCTTTCCTGTGCGCCATCCTGATAGCGGTGAAGCTGGGAGAACGCGATGGTCTGCCGCGGCAAAAGATTTACGACCTCAGCTTGTGGATGCTCCTTGCTTCACTGATCGGTTCCAAGTTCCTGATGCTCTTCACAGAGCCGGAATATCGCGATCACCCTTTACAGTTGTTGTCGCTCGACTTCCTGCGCTCAGGTGGCGTTTTTTATGGAGGACTGCTCGGCGCGGTGCTGACTGGTTATTTCTTAATGCGCCGCTACCAACTTCCCTGGTGGCAAACAGCCGACGCCTGCGCTCCCGGAATTGCCATCGGGAATTTTTTTGGCCGCCAGGGTTGTTTCGCCGCCGGCTGTTGCTGGGGCAAGCCGACAACTCTGCCTTGGGGCGTCAAGTTTACTGAACTCGGCCATGAAATTACCGGTGTGCCGATTGACGTTCATCTGCACCCGACGCAACTCTACGAATCGTTTTCCATGCTGATCGTCTTTGTCTTTCTACTCTGGCTCCACAAACGACGCCGTTTCAATGGACAAGTCATACTCTGCTACGCACTGCTCTATTCAATCATTCGCTTCACGATCGAGTTTGTCCGCGACGATCCACGTGGCGATATTCTTGGTTTGACCTCGATGACCGGTTTGTCGACCTCGCAAATCATTAGTCTTATTGTCGGTATCACTTCGTTGGTTCTGCTAATTATTCGCTGGCGGAAGAACAGCGCCCATAGTCTTCTGCCACAGACAGCGCTGATACCTTGAAGAAAAGGGAAGTGTTGTTTCGCTTCAAGCAAGGAATGATTTTGTCTAACTTCGAGACTTAACTGATTTTGGAAATCGTCTGATTTGCATTGGACTCGCGTGAGACGTTCCCTCACGCGATCTCCAGGCACAAACACAAACAACTCGTCGTAGGAGGGTTATGCAAACCAAAGAGCTGCAGAATAACTCGGACATGGCTGGTTCCATTGCCAAAGCGAAGGTTCCTCGGCGCGGCTTTCTTGCCGGAACCGCAGCCGTTGCTTTGGCCGCACGCATTTATGGCCAAACGCGTGACTACAAACCGCAGGGTCCACCGGTCCGTTATCCAGATAAAGATATCCTGGTACTTGATCCGAGGTTCTCGCGCTATCGTATCGGAAACACTACTATTCAACGCCTCCATACCGGCATGTTGTGGGCCGAAGGCCCCGCCTGGAACGGCGCCGGAAATTTTCTGGTGTGGAGCGACATCCCAAACAACGTTCAGCATCGTTGGCTCAGTGAAGATGGTCACATCAGCACTTTCCGCAATCCGTCCAATAACAGCAACGGTAATACTTTCGATTGGGAAGGCCGGCAGATTTCATGCGAGCACGCTACGAGACGTGTGGTTCGTTTCGAACGTGACGGTACGATCACTACGCTCGCGGACAAGTGGAAAAACCAGCCCTTCAATGCGCCCAACGATCTAATCGTCCATCCCGACGGCGGCATCTGGTTTACGGATCCCGGCTACGGGAGCATGGGCAACTACGAAGGGAACAAAGGAGACCTGCTGCTCAAGGAAGCGGTTTACCGGATTGACGCCCGAACAGCGACCGTTGAGATGGTGACGAATGAAACTGTGAAACCGAATGGCATCTGTTTTTCACCGGATTACAAAAAGCTCTATGTCGCCGATACCGGAACTTCACCCGGCCAAATAAAGGTTTGGGACGTAGCGGACGGAAACAAGCTTAGAAATGGGCGTGAATTTGCGACCATGCGTCTCAAGGTGAAGGACACGGAAATGAAAGGGGGTGGCGACGGTATCCGCGCCGATGTCGATGGGAACATTTGGGTCGGCGCATGGGGCGGTGAGGGTTTCGACGGGGTTCATGTTTTCGCACCGGACGGCCTTCGCATCGGACAGATCTTGCTACCGGAAGCAACCAGCAACGTGTGTTTTGGCGGTCCAAAACGTAATCGTCTTTTCATCACTGCCAGCCAGTCGCTTTACGCGGTCTACGTCGACACGAAAGGGGCGCACATTGCCTAGAATGACCAAGTCAAAAACGCGCGGTCTATTTTCGCTGCTGCTTTTGTTGGCGTCGCTGTCGATGGTCGCCGCTCAAACCACCGACAACTACGAAGCCGGACCAGACTCGAAGCCGCAGCCTGGCGTCCCGAAAGGCGAGACACTGAAGTTCAGCTTCGATAATTCAAAGATATTTCCCGGCACTTCGCGAGAGTATTGGGTGTATATCCCCGCGCAATACACTCCCGACAAACCTGCCTGTGTTTACATCGGTCAGGACGGGATCCAACTACAGGCACCAACCGTGTTCGACAATCTCATTCACAAGAAAGAGATGCCGGTGACTATCGGAATTTTTGTAATGCACGGGAAGGTCAAGGCCGCCAATGCGGAGTCTGCGCTCGACCGTTTCAATCGGAGCTATGAATATGACGGACTCGGCGACAACTACGCACGCTTCCTTTTAGAAGAGCTCCTGCCAGACGTCGAAAATAAGAAGACCTCGGACGGGCGTCCAATCCGGATTTCTCACAACGGCAACGACCGTGCGATCGGCGGCCAATCCAGCGGAGCCATCGCTGCCTTCACCGCCGCCTGGGAACGTCCCGCTGAATTCACCCGCGTATTCAGCTGCATTGGCACTTATGTTGGCCTGCGCGGCGGACATGTTTATCCGACCCTGCTGAGAAAGTATGAACCGAAAGCGATCCGTATCTTTCTGCAGGATGGTTCCAATGATTTGAATATCTACGGCGGTGATTGGTGGATGGCAAACCAAACGATGGAGCGCGCGCTAACCTTTGCCGGTTACGAGGTGCAACATGTTTGGGGCGATGGCGCACATAACGGGAAGCAGGCGACCGCTGTGTTTCCTGATGCGCTGCGCTGGCTTTGGAAAGACTATCCGACCCCGGTGAAAACTGGATCTTCGAAAAACGCGACGCTCAGTCAAATATTAATTCCCGGTGAAGATTGGCAGCTCGTAGCTGCGGGTTACAAGTTCGTGGAAGGGCCAGCGACGAACGCGAGTGGCGAGGTCTTTTTTAACGATGTGCCGGACAACAAGACCTATAAGATCGGACTGGATGGAAAAGTAATAGTCATAAACCCGGAGTCAAAAAAAGCTGACGGCCAGGCCTTCGGTCCGGACGGACAACGGTACGCGGTAGCCACAAACACGCAGCAGATACTAGCTTACGATATCGCCGCGAAAGCCAGAGTGGTGGCTAAGGGTTTCATCGGAAATGACATTGTTATCGCAAGCAATGGCAACGCCTATGTTACTAACCCGCCTCAGCGCGGTTCCACTGAGCCCAGCAAGATTTGGTTAATTCGCCCGAACGGTGACAAGACGGTGGTGGACACCGGCCTCACGTTCGCAAACGGGATCACGCTTTCGCCTGATCAGACGCTGCTTTATGTTGCTGATTCACGCACGCATTGGGGTTACAGTTTTGTCATAGCACCCGATGGCACACTGAGCAATAAACAGCGCTACATCTGGATTCACTCACCAGACACACTTGAATGGAGCGGTGCCGACGGCATGCGCGTCGATCAGGTTGGAAGAGTTTACATAGCCACTGCGATGGGCATTCAGGTCGCCGACCAGTTAGGAAGGATCCAATGCATTCTCCCCACGCCAAATGGCCGCGTCGCTAATCTCACGTTCGGCGGCAAAGACCGCGACACACTCTTTGTTATGAGCGGAGACAAGATTTACAAGCGCAAATTGAAAGTTAGGGGAGCGTTCGCTTGGGACAAACCAGTCAAACCACCGCAACCCGGGCTTTAGTGGTATACCC